>Ga0123357_10006777_pt1 | contig 14059 bp, 6 predicted proteins | sample TergutEmb28metaG_FD_89873 | JGI IMG/M metagenome (GOLD analysis project Ga0123357, IMG submission 89873) | Embiratermes neotenicus P4 segment gut microbial communities from Petit-Saut dam, French Guiana - Emb289 P4 | ecosystem: Host-associated > Arthropoda: Insects > Digestive system > Gut ... | reverse complement strand
TTTTAATAGGTGGAACCATTTATATAATATTAGTGTTAACATATAAACAAGCCAGTGTATCTAATTCCTGTGCTGTTGTCACATCCATGTAGAGACTGGGGTAGTCCGAATGCCCATATTACATCCTATCATCGCCCAGCCCACGTTCCTTGAGGGGCACGTGCCAATTCTAACGTCTGATAATTGGTCAGGGAGGGCGTGCGTCCCCAAGGACAGGAAGGGGATCGTAGTGGGCGGTTTGGGAGCGGTACACACAGTGTATGTGACAAGTTGCACTATTGCTGTAAATTAATTTATAATAAAAAAACAATTCTGAAATGGATAGAGTCTGCTTATACTGTTCATATTACAAACGGCACCATACCATGCAGAATATTCTTTCACATAAACGACATTTCATATCTAGAACGTTCATAAAAGCGCACATACCGTCTTGTGAAAGGAGTAATAATCTGAAATATTAATATTTAAAAGGTAAAGATAAAGTGCACCCTTGTACAGGCACTGAGGCTCTCTACAGGCCGTACGGCCAGTAGGGGGAATAGAGGTACAGCACTACTCTATCTTGACCACGGCACTAGGAGGTGAGGGTTTAGCGTCACGCCCCGGCTGCTCTTTACCCCCGGGGAAGACACGGTACCCATTGTGCAGGAGGATGTGTGGGCCCCAAGGCCGGTCTGGACAGGTGCGGAAAATCTCGCCCCTACCGGGATTCGATCCCCGGACAGTCCAGCCCGTAGCCAGTCGCTATACCGACTGAGCTACCCAGCCCACTAAATATTAAGATTTAATATGTTTATATTTTTAGTCTAACTGCTGGCATCAAGGAACGAATGTGTGGGTGTGACGTCACCGTGCATGGCGGGTGCGTAATAGACATCATCTCAATACCCCACTTCTTGATAAGGAAATAAATAACTTTGGTATAAACAATATGGCGGATGATTAAAATTGCGGTATAGGATCGACACTAGCGCTCTTTGAGCCGGTCTTATTTAGATTCGGGATGGGACAAAGAAATGCAGCTTTGGCAAACGTGCAGTACTTGTAAGAACTTCAAGTTTTTAGACGCGTTCACAAAATTTCGAAAAACGACTATCAGCTTTGCCATTTCTGTTTCTGTCTCTCTCTGTCCAATTGTCTGCCCAAATCTCTGTCCAACTCTCCGTCCGTCCACATAGAAGAACTGGGCTCCCACTGGAAGGTTTGCCTTGAAATTTAACGTTCGATTACTTTTCGAAAATCTGTAGTGAAAATACAAGTTTAATTAAAATCTGAAAAGAATAACGAGTATTTTACATGAAGACCTATGTAAACTTGTGACAGCATCTCACTGAATTATTCTTACAATGAAAACTGTTTCAGACAAAAGTCTCATGAAAACTCAAAACACACGTTTTATGTTCAGGAACGTTTTCCCGATAAATATGCCGTTTTTTAGTAATTTGCAAAAATAGGGTACAGCTGGAAAAGCCAGAGACGACGGCATAATATGGCGCATGCACACTTCATGCTGGGCGCCTAAGGCTACGTACACATTCTCAGAATATGCAATACTTACTGCTTTTCCACGTCAACAGTGGTTACGGCTATAGCCTCAGTGTTACTTTATACATACATTGCCTCTTTCGTTGTTGCTTACCTCAAGCAATGCACATTCCACATAGTGTACTTAAGTATATGATGTGTTTCTCACAACTGTCTCCAGCGGTGCGTTCGTTATCGTCATCGGACGAAAGATACTTGTTCTGAAAACCGCACATTCGTCTGTTTGTCGCTTTAATTTGTATGAGAATATAAATTTAAAAATGCTTATTGCCTAAAGTTTGTTATTCCGGGACCGAACGTATGTGGGGCTGTTATGGCTCTCTCTACATAAGTTTGCAGTCCGTAGTTATTAATGATTATAGGAAATTAAAACTGACGTAGTTTTTGTCCCATCTAATGGCATAATATTTATACCAAATTTATGTTAAAATTGGGCAGTTGACCGTCATAAGTGGGTGGATGGAGGAACGGCCTCCAATAAGGACGGTAGCTGCCAATATATTAAAAAAGCAGTCGAGGATACCCGACAGGAGTGGTTCTCCAGCTTGGGGTTTGGGCGTGGTGGTAACAACTTCTCACCGTAAAAACGTATCTTGTTACGAAATATTCACACAGAGCGTAAATGGGTGGATAATATTAAGATGGATCTTCAGAAAGTGGGATGTGGGGGTATGGGCTGGATCGAGCTGGCTCAGGACAGGGACAGTTGGTAGACGCTTGTGAATGCGGTAATGAAGCTTCGGGTTCCATAAAATGCGGGGAATTTCTTGACTAGCTGCAAACAGATTAGGTTCTGAAGAAGGACTCTGTTCCATGGAGTAAGTAAAGTAAGTGAGTAAGTAAGTAAGTAAGTAAGTAAGTAAGTATTTGCCAGTTGATTTAAAATTTTAAACTTTGTAATGTACGCAAGCTCAAACAAAGGGCATAAGTCTCTCATAAGTTTACTTCCTTCACACTGCCTCCCATGTCTACTGAACATCTCTTATAGTCACTCTGTGCGTTCATCTCGCCGTCTCTATGCATACAGTTATTCTAGAACATTTGAACTCATTTTTCAACCTATCTAACCAACTTTTCCTGCATGAGAAGTTGGTTCGATAGGTTGACATTTGCATCATGCACGGCACATGCAATATTTAGTTTGCTAAATCTAAACCTGAATGCATTTTGATCTGATTGCAGCAAGTTTTACGAAAAACTGTCGAACAATTTCATCTCCCATTGAAATCGGAGAATTTTAGAGAACTCTTCTCACGCAAAGCGACCTTCATATTCAACTCACAGTAACGCACGCATTGCCGTTCGGCGCAAGCGCATTTTTTCCACTCTTTAAGCCCCTAGGGAACCCAAGGATATAAAATTGGACTTTGCATTGTCTAAATTCGGTGTGCCACAAACCGAAATCTGGCGCTTCTGAGAATTTGTGTTTTCTCCTCATTTCAAGAAAAGTGTTGCAAAGACACGTAATTGAAAATTTTACTGTCATTTATCACTGTTTCCAGGAACTTTAAAAAAGTGAAGCTCTATAAATTTTAGCTAACTTTCTTTGCATATTCCATTTCAGTTTTTCTTTGTGTGTGTGTGTGTGTGTCTGATTACCGCTTATGAAAGTGGTGGTTATGAATAGATCAGTTTTACAGGCGCCGAAAAATTGCCATTTTATTTTATGCTGTAAATTTTTAAGATAAACATTCATTCATAAGTCTTTGTAGACTAACGCTTATAAAAATGAATAAAAATTACCGAGCTTTATTATGAAGAATAGTCAGCTAATGGAGAGTAGGCAAATAATCACTGTCGTCGTGAGAAACATAAAATACGTAAGTGCCCTTTGTAGGAAAACTGTAGGTTTACTTAATGTTACGTCATTTGGTATATATATATATATATATATTCACCACGAGGCTTTAATTTTTTGAAACCGACAGAGAAGATGGACAGTGCACATGAAGACCTATGTGCAATTCTGCAACCTTCCCCAGCGTACGAATGCCACTTTCCATCACTCTGTAAAAATGAAGACATCCTTACATAAGCCAAACCGACCTGTGCGAAAGAGGCAGTCTTGGTTCCTATTAAACTAAAGTGGTAAATTTTTATATCTTATTCTTTTAGTATAGGGTTCTATTAAAAGACAAATTTAGAAATAAATTTTTACTGTACTTTTAAGGCGTGTAATTATAAAATACATAATACAAGAATATAATCCATCAAGGCGCAACTTTAATATTGCAGTTGTAGAATGCAGCTACATGTTTCGACTACTCCAAAGTAACCTTTATCAAGGCGCGCACCTTGGAGTAAAAATAAAGATAATTCAGTCCCATTACAGGCCCGAGGTGCCCAGAGGGTTCCAGGAAGTTAAGGTTCCCAGATTACGTGACAATGGCATAGGATGGTGGTAAGGTTGTCAGCCTTACGCAACGGCCGCTTTTACACCCAGGAAATACTCCTGGTACTCATTTCTGTTAGAGGCTGAGTCGACCCCAGAGCCATAGTGTGATCGGAAGGATTATGTCAATGAAAAATTTCAATGATACCACAAGGAATCGAAAAAGGGACCTTCCGATTTGTTGCACAGCACCTTAACCGCTGTGATACCGCTCGGTCCCCGCGCCTTGCAGTAGCCGAAACATTTAATTGCAATGTACAATTGCTGTATGAGAGTTGTGAATTGACTGATTATATTCTTCTGTTTTATGTAATTTTCGACTGTGATAACATGTAGACCTACTGCATATTTTCGTATTCTAGAAGCAGCGCTAAAATCGCCATTAGTTTTAAATCTGTTGATAAGATGTGGGGAAACATAGGACTATAGGACGTGTGTCTTGCAAAATGTGGGAAGACAAAATTGAAGTACGCATCTTTATCGGAGTCTAGCTTTGTATTATCATAGCATTCGTGAATTGGTAACCCAGAAGGATAAGACCGCGATCGCTCCGAGACTCTTATGCTATGCTTCTTTTCCCCCCTCACACGTTAGGAACGTAACAAGGGAAAGGTTTCAAAGAGCTGTTTACAAAGGGAAGTGTAATGATGAAACCATTCCGGCGTCAGCCTTCCACCTGATAATAGGAATTTAGTCTCAGATTCTCTGTTTCCTGCCCGAAGGTTTCACCTCAAAATCTATAAATATATTTCGATGAGGTTTGGGATTATTTTCTGCATTAAAGTTTCTGAAGCAATTTGTTAAGCCTGTTCGCAGAATTTTGAAAAGCGTCTATTAGCTTCGTCATGTCTTTGTCTCTCTGTCTGTCTGTCCGTCCATCCGTCCGCATGGAACAACTCGGCTCCCACTGAACGGATTTTGATGAAATTTGGTATTTGAGTAGGTTTCAAAATTCTGTTGACAAATTAAAGTTTAATTAAAATCTAACAAACATAATGGTTACTTTACATGAAGACCGATTTACATTTTTGATCATATCTCGCTCATTTCTTCTTGTAATGAGAAATGTTTCGGTCAAACGTTGTGGAGAAAATTGAAACACATTTTGTTTTCGATTACGTTTCTCGAAAATCGTGCCGTTTATGAGGTAATGGAGAAACATTTTGTATAGCCAGACAGGCAACAGATGACAATAAAATAAGGCGCATGCGCATTGCAACCTGGATATCTAAGTATATTACAAAAACACTCAGATTATGTAATTCTTATAACTTTTCCACTGCAACAATTGTTGCAAGAACTTGCCTCTGTGCTATTTTATACGTACATTGCCTGTCTTCTTTTGCTTGTATCCATCAGATGTAACACGTTCGTGGTATGAAGTTAAAGTTTAATTTCATAAAATTAGAAATCAATTAATCCGACAGAGAACTGTTTAATCATATGAAACAGAATCATCGTTAGGGTATCCAAATTCAATTTGAAACATTTTCCGATATGCTGAATATTTAATGAAGTAAAATGGAATTAATTTCTGATAGCAATGAGTGGGACAAAAATGTGTTCCAATAGGCAATATGTGAGTTCGTAGATTTTAGTATTTTGTGTCTGTATTCTGCCACTCTGTAGGTACGCGTGCTTACACAGATGTCTCAGTGGAACGTACTGCATATTTCTCTCGTGTGGAAGCAATGAAGTCCAATTACAAAGCAACAACCCCAGTAACGGATACTCACAACATGTTAAGTATTCTTATAAATATAGCGTTTTATGAATTGGTTTTTAAACTACTCTTGGAGAGAAGCATACAGAAAATATGTAGTCTCTTTTGACAGATCCATAGAAAGTAATGAAAGGAAAGCAAAGTAGAGTTGTTGTTTAAGAGAACGAAGGAGAAAAAGAAATGAGGTCGCGATAGTTCGACTTAACTCAACCAGCTGAAAATATGCAAATTTTATGCAGATTTGTTATGTTTGGAGAAGGTGCTGCCCTCTTAAGTCGCTTGTCTGAAGCTTGACGTACAAATGCAGAAAATTCTTTGCTTTTATTCATAAATATGTATCTCAAGAGTGATCTAAGGCAAAAGAGAGATAAAAAATTAACTCTCTATAGATGAAAGGCACAAGCGTAGCTGTACATGCGGGTCTGCTTTTAATCCATCTTCATCACGCAGGGAAGTAGTGGATATATTTTATCGTTATCCGAATAACCACGGTTAGTTGTTTTGCGTAATTGTGCCTCTCTCCCTGTACAAATTTTGTTTATGTTTATGACGTTTGCATTTTTACTAGACTGACAAAGATGCGGCAGTATGTACTACGTTTTCGTTACATTTATTTTAAAAAATGCATGCATGTTTTGTGTATATATATATATATAATGTTTTGCTGACCGTGCATCTCAGTATAATCTTAGTAATTAACCAACTTAATGCACAAAATCTTGTTTTATAATAAGTTTATTATGTACCTCTACATGTTTCGAGCACTATGTGCTCATCATCAGGAGGTCAAAATTGTATTATAGAGCATCTGGTATCATCATGTCTGTAGGTGGCCGTCCGGTGTACAGGTTGAGAGAGGAGTCCTCTCTCAACCTGTACACCGGACGGCCACCTACAGGTGTGATGATAACAGATGCTGTATAATACAATTTTGACCTCCTGATGATAAGCACATAGTGCTCGAAACATGTAGAGGCACATAATAAACTTATTATAAAACAAGATTTTGTGCATCGAGTAGGTTAATTACTAAGAGCATATTATATATTTTGTGTTTATTCGAATATATTTTATCTGACTTGACCAATTAATTTTAAACTTGCGAATACAGCAGAGCCTTCATTACACATATCAACAAGTCCAAGAACCTGGTAACTGTCTTCCGTTATAATTTGTATTTTAACCAGAATTTTAATATTATAAGGTTCTACAACGCATGAATAATAGACTAGTTGAAGCGGTAAGACGTCAAGAATGAACATGGATGTGGAAAAGTCTAGGGTAATGATGACTGAAGGAAGGTTAGTTAGATCGGTCAACTGTTGCGTAGAAACCGCCTTATAAAACAAGCTATTGAAGGGGAGGTTGAAGTAATGAGGATACGAAGAAGAAGACCTCAGCAGCTACTCGAATAGCTCGAGAAAATGTTATGATGTTGGAATTTGAAAGAGGAAGCACTAGACCAATCTCTACAGAACTCCTTTTCGAAGAGGCTGTCGACCTGCCGTAAGACAGGATACGCAGTGAATGAGATCTGTTTCTTAAGCAGAAGCTGTGGTTTTATCCTGCTTATCTGTTCGAATTTTTTACCGTCTTCAGGAAACGACTTTTACCAGAAGTGTATTAATATAAGAGACAACGACTGATGCAGCATAACTATGTAACTAAATCACTATACGAAGCATCATCAGAAGCAAATTGTTACCGAGCTTCTGTAGAAATTATATGCTTTTTTACGACTCAGGAGGTTTCTAAGGTGTTCGTGAGATCCCATCAGCTGTCTGTGTTTTGATCCGTTCAGGTTGGAGGCTCTGTGTAATAGCTCCTATCACGCTGCTCCCTTACGTCGAGAATGCTTTAAACTCTCTCCCTCTGAAGGAAAAATTTTTATCGACTTCCCGCAACTGCATATTCTGTTCACTTGCAGCTACTCTTGATATATCTACCAAAGAAGAAACAATTTTATCTAGCATTGTAAAAATATACAATTTCGTTTCGAGCATTAATTGTGTATTATTATCACCATAGTTGAAAATACTTTGGTCAGTGTTGTATAATAAAAGCTTTCTTATCCGCATGCCGTACTCAAATACGAAAATAGTCCGATGTTTATTGGACCGTGCATCATTGTGACAGTTGAAGAATAAAAATCCAACTAGATGTCACTTGTTTTATTTACTTTACTTCTTAGATACTCAACATGTTTCGGGTATTAATATGTCCATCTTCAGGAATTTGCGACTATGGTGTTGATCTACCACACTGGCTGTATTGTTCTTGGATTGTTGTGTGTTGGAGTTAGGGTGCGGTTCGACTCGGGTTGTATCCGGGCTACCGGCTTAAGCAGCCGGCAGACCGGATACCACCCTAGCCGAACCGCACCCTAACTCCAAAACTAGCAATCCAAGAACAATACAGCTAGTGTGGTAGATCAACACCATAGTCGCAAATTCCTGAATATGGACATATTAATACCCGAAACATGTTGAGTGTCTAAGAAGTAAAGCAAATAAAACAAGTAACATCTAGTTGGTTTTTTATTCTTCAACGAAAATAGTCATGCCAAAATGTAACGCAAATTTCACTGTTTATTTTGTGTTTGCAGTACTTAACTTAATGACGTAATGATTATTTTTCACGTTGTTATTTTGTAAAGTGGCATACAAGTCCTCCTGTAAACTCTTAGGGTTATATTCTCATACAATGTCAGCACAAATTGAAAAGTTTATGAAGTGTATCTTAGCTGTTGAGTTTCTTTCCACTAAACGCACCCTTTATTTAGAAAGTAATTTTGAGATTAAGTAGGATAACACTTTAAAACAGCGGACAGTGTTATGGGTCTTCTATGAAACACTTGTCCTGTTCTGAATATTAAATTGCCAAGCTTAACAGATAATTTAAAACACTTCCTAGGTCATGAAGTACCTGAAATCCTTCGTCTTTCTTCAAATATTTACCGAAGATGTTAATAGGTACACAAAGGGGAAACAGATTTAATACTGCAACACGTAATTTCCATAATGGAAAACGGTCTAAAAGTTGAGTAGTTGATTTATGAAGTTTAACAATGACGTACTTCTAGAACAGTGAGAGGAGCCTTGCAAGTTGGTACTGGGGATGTGCTGAGAGTTGAGAAATTTTGTGTTTCAGTTTATTTTCAGGAATATTCCACTTCAATATTTGTGCACTTAACTGTGTGTAAAAGGTGTTTTATCATCTATAGTATCGCGAAAAGGACACTTTAAAGAGTAGACTTTAACATTTGTTTATAGGCTACATAGTGTGTGAAAGATATCCTTATTCCATTGGCTTTCATTTTTCTTCTTTTTTTATGGACATGTTTTGGAATCAATTTGCATGACTGTATAATAATCGGCTGCGTTAAGATTAAATGGATCTGTGAGTTCTTGTTTCTCCAAGAAGCCGGTAACCAGCGTTTGTTTATAGATATGGAAGAGAGGGAAACTCTCCTCTCCTATTTCCCCTGACGCCCACCACAATGGTCTAGTCTAAGAGAAACTACAGTTCTTTTTTGCAGTTCTAAATCACTTACCCGATGACGGTCAGAATAAGGGCAGTAACATGTCCTTGTGAATAAAACAGACTAACAGTTATTTCTTGAAGTTGTGCTGTTTAGAACATATAATTGATCTGGTTTAATACAACATGACGGAATGACGACAACTGAAATTAAAGATCCAAAAATGAGACCATTTGTTTCGATAGGCTGCTGTGTGTTTCAGTCCGTCCGCTAAAATTCAACGACAGTTGGTAAATAGAATTTTATTATTTTTGACACTGAAGAATTCACCCAACGCTGGATTAATTATCGATATTAGTTAAAATAGGAAAACAGTTAAGGGATATTTGTATAATATCGGTGATTATTTTGGCGCAAGTCCCTATACGTATTTCGTAAGAAAATATATTTTGAACAGAGGTCTTAGAAAAAAAATCATTACATACGTTCTGTAACCATGAATTTGCATTAGTAAATTTAAAATCTAAATAAAAAAAGACAGATACTTCAAACCAGAGCTCTTGCGCTATGCCTGCACCTTCTGTCCTGTCAGGTTGATTCTAAATTATTTCTTTCATCTATGGCTGGCATAATTAAACTTATCAGACCTTTACCTACAGATCTGTTGATAAACATAAGGCGAATGTTTGTTAGCCTGACAACATTTGAGTTCTTCTTATTACAGTAATTTTCTGTGCCTTAGGCGTTGGATATTATTGTAAAAGTGCAAGAAATATTTTATGGCAAAAAGGTTGAGCTTTGCTATGGTTAATCCATTTCGGCTCATTTCATTCCACACTTCCCTCCTTACCAGTTTCAGTTTCAGTTTCAATCTCCATAATATCGCCACACCTTTCTCTAAATTACTTTCCAGATCAATTGCAACTTGGTCGCTGCTTGATTCGATAGAACTTACACTGATACAATAGGATTTGATCTACAGATCTAGGCGTGAAGGACAAATCTGTAGACGGGTTTCTGTATTTTTCTCAGTTCTCCAATGAAAATTGTTGAAAGAAACGTGTCCACATTCTTCCGCTTCCTTCTTAAGCCATAACAACAAATTTTTATTTCCTTCGATTCCATAAACTCTGTTAGGAAAATACAGATAAATGTCCTAGCAAAGGCCTGGCTACTTCTGCTGGACAAATATTTTTGAGCGGAATGCGGACTATCGTCATTACGGTAACATTTGCACTGCCAGAAAGTCACATGTCTTGGACTATTTATTCGTTAGTGTGCACATCAAATCTCAGTGTAATTATAAGTGACTGAGTTGTAAAGGATGTAAAATGAATTTGGTAATCAATGACAGCGACGATATGGAATATGTAACATCCGTCACAAGTTTATGCAAGTTGTTTAATTTTTTTAAATTTATATAGGATAAAATTAATTTTAATTGCTTATTTATTTATTAATATCAGTAACACAACAATAATATACATGAACATATATGAAGTTAAGGGAGTAAGGAATTTAATATATGAAATAGATATAAGGCTTCACGAGATTTTGATGAGAGGCGGCCATCAACAGGACTTCGTACAGCATTAGGCAAAGCAAAAATGTTCAGCCAAAGGAGCCTGTTCGCAGGCATTTGAACGTGTAACTTCCTTCACATAGGGCCCTGAGGGTCTTTTTTAATTGCGCTTACATACGGTACGTTACTCAATAGACCACATCCACATATCGAGCGTTTCCCTCTTCTGGTCGTCCGCAATTTTTTACTCAATATTTTCGCTGGTTCTCTAGGTTATCAGAGGCCGTCTCCTTCATCCGTAAAATGAGGAAGAGCTGTGCTGCGGTAAGTACTGACTGAGAGCCGACTGTAGCTCGGCCGGCAAAATATTCCCACCTTTCGTGGAAATATAAATTTTATTACCGTATTCATAAGCGCTCGCCATTGTACCTTACCCATCTTAATTCAGTCACAAGCTTTGAAAATTATTTCGCAGTATTTAAATACTCTTCCCCATCTATGTCTATATTTTTCAAAATATCTCTTTCTTTGATGACCACAACCATTTGTGCATTTCATATCTTCACCATGTCTACAACGCGGCTTCTTGATTTCATCTCTCTAATATTCGCAATGTTGGAAAAAAAAAAATTCCCGCCATGCTTCTTCTACTGCCCCGCTGTCAGGTGACGTCAAGCAAAGGCACGCACTCCACTCACCTAGGCGGATCCATTGTCCTGTATACTGGGAAAAGCAAAACTGTTCGCTATTTGTCAAAACGGATACGCCTGTGTGACGTTTTGTGAGTTAAGCTGGAGTATTGGTGTGTTAAATATGAGAACGAAGACTGCTCTCATATTGACACATAAACGCGCAGAAGTGGTTACTTACTTCAGCCATCGACTGTACCACAGCCAGTCCATTTTACGTTACTCGACACAAGTAATCTCTGCATTGTTTCCGGTGCCCTTTGTCCTCTACACTTCTGAATATTTCTATTTTTAATGAGACGCTAGTCGCAAACCAGTGCGAACTATGTGGGGCGCCGAGAAGGTCGATATTCCCTATTAAACTTTACGTATGAGAAAACTTCAGCAAGCAAGCCGTAATCCACTAATGCAGGAAAGTTAAGCTGAATGTGTAACCCGGTAGTGCCGAAGGCCTAATTTCTCATCATCAAAAGATGTACCAGGAGTAAAGAGCACCCCATTCTGTTTTGCACGCCGACAGTACTGTAAATGTTACTACATCCCTCACCCTTTTGACAAGTGCCTCCCTGTAATACGGTGGCTTTTGTGTTCGTGTACCACTTTTTGCCGCAAGCAACATGGTGGCGCAGCGGTGGAATATTTGTCAAAAACAAAAGCCACTCCCAATTCATCTCATTTCTGAAATTGCCTCGTCAAATTTCCGTAAACCTCTCTTGTACCTAAGTTTGCGAAACAAACATACGAATCTTACCCGAGGCTTCTGTTCTGTTAACCAGAAATCCGTGACATTTTAATGCATATAACACTTACATATGCTATGTTATACTTTGGAATAAATGCTAAGTTTTATTCGGCGAAGAGCGTTGTTAGGATTGGGAACAGCGTAATACAAAAATGAACATAGGTACGAGGTACTGTGTGTGTGCGGCAGATGGAAGAGCACAGGCGTATGGCTGAAAGCAGAAAAATCAAAGGTATAAGAAGAGATGAAATGAAAGGCAAAGAATCTAGCAGCTGAAACAGAGACAGTAAAGAAAGACATAACAACTAACGAAATGCAAATGATGAGGAAATGAACACAAAAAAGAAAGGAAAATGGAGGAAGAAGAAGAGGTAGTGTAATATAAAATAACGGAAGAAAAAAGTAGAGGAAGAAGCCAAGAAGAGGGACAGGGTGGTAGCCAAATGAGGAATGAATAAAAACAGAAAGAATGTCACGAAAAAGTAAAAACAAGGAGGTAACAGGAAAGAAAATATTGATGAATAAAAATAATTGTCAGGGTAACAAAACTGTCTGCACTTAGAGGGACTAAATAAAAATTGTACGAGTATACTAGTAGAAATTGTGAGTACAAAATATTATGTAATACACATATAAAATAAACGACTAAGAAGAAATACGTGGGATTCTCGTAAGCCTGCTCATGAAATATTACTTCGCCTTTCGATAAATCATAAATTTAAAAATGAGATCCGGAAGCCAGCCATTGGGAGAACATTTTGTTAGCCGCAATTCGTGACAGCACTGTGTTGCTAGGAGTGGCGACTGTTATGAAGTGGATCAATATTTTTGTTTGTTTGTTTGATCCCTTTTTACATCTGTGCGTGTTAAATGCATGAACATTCATCACGGCGTTTGCATTAACACTGTGGCTATCCAGAGTGTTTCCAACGTAAGTGGGGCCTACGATACATCATGGGGAAGTGGCCTGTATTCCACAAGCAGAGTCAACGGCTGTAGCTGTTTTGAAACCTTACAAACCAAACCCCTTATATGCCAATAGTACCTACGTAATACACAACCACGAATGCACTGGCTTAAGAAACCGCATTTTTCTACACTTTTTACTCGGTACTTTTGTGTACTGTATGATACTATCAAGAAAGAGTGGTTTTGTAATGATATAACTTTCGCAGATTGTTCTGTAATGTGGACGGACTGTTGTTATTTGTTAGGTAGGAGCTGAGAATATACTCTATATAATATTGCCATTAAGCCAAAAATTTTAGGCGCGTACGCAAAATTGTCAAAAGCGACTATTAGCTTCGTCGTGTTTGTCGCTCTGTCCGTCCGTCCGTCCGCATGGATCAACTCGGCTTCCATGTGACACGTTTTCAAGAAATATGAGTATTTTTCGAAAATCCGTCGGGATAATTCAAGTTTAATTAAAATGTGATCTAAATAGCATCTACTTTACATGAAGATCAATATACATCTATGATCATACGTCGCTCAATTCTTCTTAAAATGAGAATGTTTCAGGCAAAAGCTGTAGAGAAAATGAAAACAAATAATTTGTGTTCAATAACTTATGCTTTTCGAAAATCGTGTCACTTATGAGATAACGTGGAAAAATATTGTACAGCCGGACAGGCCACAGAAGACTATATGGCGTACGAGCAATGGTTTCGCGAAAGCTGTTACTGTATATGTATATTGCCTCTCTTGTACTTAGTGGTATTGATTAATCTGATAAGGCTGCTGTTCCTCCCTTTTATTTTGTCATGTATCAGGGAAACAGTATGTTAGAAATGGCACATTAGGTGAGACACAGAAGACTAAAAACGGAGGAGAGTAAATTCTCGATTCTTTATTACTGCTCCAATCAAAAGTTATCATTTCTGCCATGTCCAGAAAATCACAGAAATGAAATTTATTCTTATATATATATATATATATATCTGTGGTACAGTAAATTTCAGT
>Ga0123357_10006776_pt1 | contig 14059 bp, 7 predicted proteins | sample TergutEmb28metaG_FD_89873 | JGI IMG/M metagenome (GOLD analysis project Ga0123357, IMG submission 89873) | Embiratermes neotenicus P4 segment gut microbial communities from Petit-Saut dam, French Guiana - Emb289 P4 | ecosystem: Host-associated > Arthropoda: Insects > Digestive system > Gut ... | reverse complement strand
TTGTTTTTAAGCTTTCGCCGTGTTATAAATGTAATTTGTTCCTTTTTGGGTAATTCCCCGGCGTCTGAGTTCTAATTGCCGACGTTTCGGAACTCACTATCGGTTCCATCTTCATAGGCAGGTCAATGAAGTCAATGAAGTATGAAATACTTCATTGACCTGCCTATGAAGATGGAACCGATAGTAAGTTCCGAAACGTCGGCAATTAGAACTCAGACGCCGGGGAATTACCCAAAAAGGAACAAATTACACGAAATTCTGAATGTTTTTGACCAACGTATGGGTCGGAAACAAAAGCATAACTCCTCTCACTATTTACTGACCAACACTTATGCACTACACAATGTGTAATAAACCACATATAAGTGTTGGCCAGTAAATGGTGATATAAACATGATGCACGAAAGTAGGGCATTACGAACAGTAACTCCTCACCCAACGCGGGGTTTTCCTGTGCGGTTTTAATTCTGTACAATAGAAAATGATTCTAAATGTGGGGAAAATTTGGGCCAAAAGTTGAGCACTTTAAATACGCGCGTATGGCAATATAACCTGCAAACAGAAAGAGGCTAGTTACAATATTGTACATGTAAAAGATTCACCGCCATCTACCTACGGATATAATGTCAAAGATTCGGGCTGCCGCAAATTCTTCACATTTTTCAAGATGTAAACAAAAACTTTTTTTTTTCATGTGCCCACCTGCAATAATATTTGCATCTGTGAACAAAGGTTTCATACAGTAGCCTTCTCGTCGGTTCACACTTTCTTCTGCATAGAGGATAGCAATGAAAGACTGGCACAGGCTCCTAGCTGACACTTCAGAAGATAGGGAACACAAGACAGTGTCCTCCAGTAGAACAAAATTATTATTATATGGTACATAAATTGTCCAAGTGATTCAACGAAAAATTACTAACGGCGTCCACACATACATATGTAACATTAATTTATTTTCGTTTCAGCAGTCAATTCCAAAGACACGCGGTTATTTATCATGGGTCTGTAAGTTATCCCCATTCCACAAATGTACAGAAATTTAACGTTTTAATAAAAATGGCCTGTTTTGTTTCCCGAAGGAAGTGGGGTTTTTTTTTCTGTCAGATATACGTGTCACCGTGGCGATTTTCCTAAAACTGGAAGGTCAATAACCATTGAACACACACACACACACACAAATATATATGTTTGTGTTTGTAAATTATTCCTTTTTGGGTAATTCCCCGGCGTCTGAGTTCTAATTGCCGACGTTTCGGAACTCACTATCGGTTCCATCTTCATAGGCAGGTGAAGATGAAACCGATAGTGAGTTCCGAAACGTCGGCAATTAGAACTCAGACGCCGGGGAATTAGCCAAAAAGGAATAATTTACATTTAGAACACGGCGAAAGCTTAAGAACAAGAATGTTTGTGTTTATTTGCAATGAGTGGTTTGCAACCCAACAATTACTATATACCTGGCCATTGCTGGTCTTTGTCAGCACATAATTAAACTAAACTGCCAATAGCAACACTGCACGAAGTAATTAATGGGAAATAATAAGCTCCATTACTACTACGGACATGAACAATTAAAAAACGTACAGTTTTGGAGCGTACCATGAATTAGGTACTCGCCATTCGGCCTCCAGTGACACAGACTACGTAAAACTGTCAATTAAGTGGGCGATATATAAAAACCTATTTATACTATGTTCATTAAGTATACATATTAGTGGCTAAGGGAAGACACAATCCGTAAAATAGTGCAGACTAGAAGAGTCATTTTTAGACTCGTTCGTAGAGAAATTACGAAAAGCAACTACCTTACTAGCTTCGTCATATCTGGCCGAACGTAACAACTTGACTACCACCGGACAGATTTGCATGAATATTCGTACCGGCGCTTTTTACTCGGATTTCTAAACAAATTCCAATTTTGGTTAAAATAGGGACAAAACGGCATACAACATGAAAATCTCCATACATTTACGTACGTATGGTTACTTGGGTTATAAATGTCGCTATGGTCACCTTGGTTACCACTGTTATTAATGTTTCTTTGGTTTCAGAACACACCTCTGTTACAATGGATACCTTGGTTGCCAAGGTTGCCTGTCTTCCTTGGTTGTTATGGTCACGCGAACGCGCCAGAATTGCTTCGCTCTGTGGAAATTTCTTGTCTTGTTGGATAATACAAAACGTGATAGTTGAATAATTGAGTTCAGTAATCTAAATAATAAAGTATAACGTTTTACTTCAGTTCTAAACCCCTGTATAAACAGCTTGTAGAGTACTTTCCATGGCTTACAGCCATACAGCCACACTATAGTATGTAACGTCTGTAGTTGTTACTGCATAATGTAATTAACAACCTACTGGTAAAAAAATAAATGCTTGCGTTCACAGGGCTGATCTGCTTAAGTACGCTTCGAAGGATGCATGTTTGCCTAACAAGGAACTTGGTAACATTTTATGAATAGTGGAACATTAATTAAAATATCAATTAGACACTCCACATATAACGTATTACGTGCCATTACTTTCGTCCAACGTAAATATCCGGCAGGTTTCCGAATGCACGAAAATGGGAATGCGAAGTTAAAAATACAAAACTAACACAAATGTATGAATACAGGGATCGGAACAATACCCCGCCCGCCGAATTTCAGAGATTCTCGTGCAAAACAATAAATTTCAATCCCTCCCTTTCCCACCAACCCAATGTGTATACGCATGAACACGGGGGTGCGTACTCGCATCCCATAAGTGCCCCTTACTTCTGTACGAAAACATGGCCGTCTAACTTCACTACAAGCTTTTAATGGTATATTTTCTGGGAATTCACGACGTATGGTCGTGTAACCCGGTTCAGGTAGCAACATCCTTTCATGCAAAATGCGTCTGAAAACCAGCATTCTCACAGGCAAAAATCTATCAGCAAGCGAACTTACACAAAGCACAGAACAGAACAAAAAAATCACCCGTGGTTCACTCCGACCTAGTAAAACGACAGTTGCTTCTTTACAGACAGGAAACAAATAGCTTCAATAACTGTTGTACCTAACACAGCATAGTAACGGAAATAAGAGGCGAAACACACAGAAAACTTCAACAATCAGTCAGGTTGTTCTGCCTGTAGGATGGCAAATGACACACAAAGAAACATAAAAATCATTATTTACATCGTTAATACATACTATAGCGCAGTAAAATAATACAATAGTTCAGAATAGCATATGTTTGAAAATTAGCGGGTATGAATACAGCACATACTAGAGTCGGGCACAAAACTCTCTCAATCATGTCCACCATCAGAATTCAAATGTTAGGAGAGAGTAGGATAGCAACAAAGGAGTTCAAATGTCAGGTCTAGGTTTTCCGCATTCGAAATCTAACAATAATAGCAAAATACGATGCAAAGAACGCCCAGTTAATGTACATCATTATAATAATTACAATATCTCAATTCAAAGACGAAAAAGCTGAGAATCTGCCAAATGCCGAGCTTCTCAAGAATTAGGTCTTTGAGGAAACTAAAGTTCACTGCCGTGTTCACAACAGCCTCATATATACAACATCCATTTATTGAGGCAGTTGAGAAAACTCTGCAGTCACAACCATTTCGACATCCTTCTTAATATTATCCTCCAAACTATACCAAAGTTTCCTCCCTCAAGTGACCTCCGTGCTTCAGGTTTTTCGATCATATTTGTGAAGGTATTCCTAGTCCCTCCTATAAGCACTACATAGGCCACTCACCTCCCATAAGCACTACAAGTGCCACTCGCCTCCTATAAGCACTACTACTTGCGCCACATAGCTCCTATAAGAACTATATGCGCCACTCAGCTCCAGGTAAGCACTACATGTGCCACTCACCTCCCATGAGCAGTACAAGTGCCACTCACCTCCTATAAGCACTACTACATGCGCCACTCAGCTCCTATAAGTACTTCCAGTGCTGCTCACCCAATCGAGCCTGATATGATCACCCTAACCACACAAGATGGGTGCATATTATGAAGCTCCACATTATGCAGTAGTCTATAGCCTCATTCTAGTCGAACCTCCACAAACACGCCAAATACGATGGCACAACTGTAGTTACTTTAAGAATATTTTATCAATTTAATTTGGCATTTTCATCAGTGGTGCTGTAAGACACGCAATAGCAAACCGAAAATTTGTAAGCGTTTTCCAAATTTAAGCTGTTCTTGAAGACGACGAAAACAGTATTCTCCAAGACACGGTAATACTCTATTGTCGTCACGTATACAGTTACGATCTTATAAACGTCTACGAGGCTACGCGAGCACTAGCAAGTAAAAAAAAAACTGCAGGAATTGATTGTCGCATATAGTAGAAGAGCGAGCAAGCGTGCGTGAACTTGAAAAGTTGCCTGTACTCGCCATTTGTTTCCGTCAGTACATAACGTTCGGTGCAGAAAGACTTCTCAAACAGATCCATACGGCTCAGGATAATAACCACTTCCCCAGTCTCAATTAAACGTCGGGTTCCATAAGGCGCTCGAAATTCCTCGAGCAGATTCGCCACTGTGCATTCCATGCTCTGTGCGGCTCCAAGGACTTCGACATACGCATTATATTTGAAGATATGCTAGAAATAAGCCGCAAAAGATTATCACGCTGCCAAATTCTTCATGAAGTGGCCAATCAGAGATGACAAACCAGACCACGAGGTAATGTTAGTGATAAGGTACGCTCCGCTTCTACGCGAACAATTTCCTTATGCATACTCTAGATTATGTGAGCCACTGACATCCTGGGTAAACGGCACCTAACAAGCCTGTTATGAAAAGTACCCTTTTAATCTAGGCGTCCAAGGCCAATACCAAAAGAAGAGATAGCGTTATCGAAATGTTTCACGAATTGTAAACACTCGCAGAAGGGTACAAAAAAAGACGACTGTGCTTCTACGTCATGAAACCTATTTCTTAAGCCTTACCTACAGTCTGTGTACAATAGCCCCCCCCCACCCATAAACTGAATTAGCAGCTTATGGGCGCCGTACGTTTCAATGGATACCACTTATGCTGAGTATTGGGGAAGTCGCGAACGCAAAGCTTGGCACGCAGGATGTCTACGCTGAAGATTTTCATGGTACACCGTAATCTCTCCGCGTATACGAAGGGACAGTATCTTTAAACTAGGCCAAGACCGCTTCCTTCTGCAATACACGAGGACATTACTTCATCCGTCAACTGTCTCAAGTTACTTCCGGCGGCCCGCTTAACAAAACTTCGATGTGAAATGAACAAAATGTTTGTTATATTTAAACCAAGCATATAAAAGACAGGAAACACCGATTTCTTTCAGGCCAGGATAAAAGGCTTGGTGTCAAGATGGGAGAAATTCTTCAAAGTCAATGATGTGGATTCAGAAGTCTGATGTGTACCATCTGCTACCCACGTTTCATGTAAACATCTAAGTTACAATCAAGTTCTGTGCGCCACAGTCAGTATCACCTTATCTTTAGACATACATTTGTTGTATATGCAATACACCTAACTAAAAAGCGAGGAATTCGACTGAAGGAAGACTGTAACAGCGGCGAGAGCTACACTGCCTACTGTCACGCGAAATGATATGAATGAAGAGCAATGCGCGTTGTCAGATAAAATAATTACCAACTGACGATGCGTATCTTACGAACACAGCAAAAACATTTAATATGAAGTTTGTATGCCTGTAAGTTACCATCCCACCAAGTTTCAAACTTAAGGCTACAGCGTTAGCCATACAAAATCCGGATGAAAATACAGATATAACACGCTCGCACCATATTGATATTTCACACTCGACACTACAACCTGAACAACCCGTTAATTTAAAAACAAAACTATTCCCACGCATAATGTTACGATGAAACCATGCATGATACTTGCGTTCCTGTCAATTCATGATGACGGTCTTCGTTAAGTTTAATATTGATAGAGAATACCATACGACAAGGCTCTCATAAAAATCGAAAAATTGCAGCAAAACTCGTTGGTCTGAGGACAAACACACTAGAGACATTTATACCATAGCCTCACTCCGTTGTGAGATACGGAGAGAGTAGAAATAAATATATTACGATCCTAAAAAAAAGTCCAAATTCTCTAAGCAGCAGTCCTACGTTCAAAAGATGTATAAAACATATTCCTGCAAGGTCAAGAATAAATGTAGATGAACAAACAAAGGATGGAGTTGCCTTTTTGTATTCATACACGGCGAGCATAATCGGTTTTGGAAACATCGTATTTGACTAATCTGCTGTTTACGAATTCTGAAGTCCACTCCCGCGTGAATAATAGCTCTATAATCTATGCTCATGTTACGTAGCGAATCATAAGATTAGTGATGGCAACATTTGCACTGAAAGCAGTGTTTTCGAATTCTCTTTTCTTTCGCCAAACGTATCTTCTGTCCGTTCCGCTATATCAATCGATATCGAAGGTAGTTAAATAAACAGAATGAAGCCCACCAAACACCTTCATTCTATTCCATACAGAGACATGACTCTAGGGGCCCTGCATATAAAATATAGAGTAGATTCGTATTCCAGAAACACTCAAATTATTACAATTAACATACGCACATACACACATATAAATACACTTTACACATAGGCTTATATATATTTATATAAATACACACACACACTGGCGACCAGAACAGTGTAGCAGGTATAGCGACTCATTGCTGGCTGGACGGTCCGGCTATAGAATATCGGTGGGGGCGACGTTTTCCATGCCCGTCCAGACCGAAACAGAGGCCTATCCAGTCTCCTGTACGGTGGGTATCGGGTCTTTTCCGAGTATAAAATGGCCACAGCGTGATGCTAACCATCCACCGCCATCTAGAGCCTAGGTTGCGAATGGGTTGGAGACTGTTTGGCCCTTCAAGTCGGTAACAAACCACCAATCTACGCTGCATAAAATCCCAGAAAAGGGAAGGTCGGGAGCCCACAATCACGCAAATATGACATACAGCGAGCTATATAGTTACGGCCTACGATGATTTCAAACATTCTTGTGAATAAAACGGCAGTCAGAACCATAGGTTATTGACATATTCTGGTCCCATCAACAATTCTCAAAACGCATGCACGCGCATAACAAACGCGCGCGCGAGAACGCTCACTCCCAAATAACAAGCAAAATTAATACATGGAACATGTAACTCGTAACGACAATAAAGTACGAAAAGCCTGTTACAAACTCAGACAAGCATATTACTGTCAACAAAGCGAACTTTCGTCTGAGCTATCACAATCCCGTTTCCCTTCATCACCCTAACTTCCTTATCCCATATCCACCTGACTGATGAACACAAACTTCTTGGTATACGAAGCGCATCCATCCACGAGGTTCCTTTGACCAACATGACAAATGCAGCCTAACGTACTCTAAATGCGCTGCTGAATGCTGTGCATATTTTTCACCAGACAAACTTATGAAAGGGAATTTTGCTCGGTTCGCTAGTAACTTCGGCAATTCCACTACCGCTGAACAGTAAATCGTGACGTCCAACGAGGAAATTATTTGTTACGCCGATATCGCTACTGTTATGGCAGGAGACAGAAATGCTAGAATCAAGGGAAGTCTATGGTCGGGACAGTGGCTAACAAAATATGTCAATATTCACATACTAATCCGTCAGAAGAACTAGGATTGCGCCCCAAATCATGGTATAATTATCACAGAATGAACAAATAAACCTGTCTGAATATGTGGTCTGTTGTAACATCATTAACAGAGGGCCAAGATACGTGCATAAGGCAGATAATATCTCCTAAAAAAATATCGCAATAATTTCAAGATTGCTGTCAACAGAAAAGAGTACAGAGATCTGCAGTTCTTCTCAACTGTAGCATAATATACTCTCAAGCACTGGGCAAAACAATTCGGGAGACGTGTCATGCAATTTACACAGTACTGAATGAGCAAACCGTTAGTTTCTTTTACAACTGTGCCACGATTTGCATCTCTGTCAAGTGTTTTCACTTCGGTGATCGACACTCCGTAAGCCTGCTCTCTCTTCATTCGGTCACTGTATCTTTTCATCTCACCTTGCATACGCATTACAGGCGCCGGTATTACTCAATCCTATAATACAATCTTATGACCAAACCTTTACGACTGAAAAGTGCAACTACTGACTGAAGTCCTACAAGGTACAACTGAGCTAAATTAGTCGGAAATGCCCTGCATTACACAGCAGCCAATGCGCGGTCCAGAATGGCGCACCTGACATAGCAAACTCAGCCAATTTCATACCGTCCGCAAACTGAAAACTCCCAACGTTTCTTCAAACAGATTCAGTTCCAGCTGTACAATTTTGGATGGCGCAATTGGAACAGCGTAAAAGAAAATGAACTCGTATGGGGCATATAAACATTTATATACACCAACATATGGACATAATTACATTGTTTATTCCGTGCATTAACTCTTTTTACACCAACAAATGCATTAAATTATTCGATAATTTATGCGTGCCATCTTTTACATAGCTCCTACATGTTTCGGCGCTATTATCTCGCCATCTTCACACAAATTGTGTAAGATTACAAGTCATCCCTAAACATAAACCGAAAACATGTTTCAGCAATGACGAATTATCTCTGAAACATGTACGTGTAAGAGGGTTTATCTTTGCGGATGACTTGCAAGTTTACACAATTTGTGTTCATATGTTGATAACAGAAAGGGGTATAAGCATAATGCATGGAATGAATATTAAATTCATATGGAGCAGTTCAGAGTACACAAAGTCACATCCCATAAGACAGTAACCTCAAAGTTATCGCCAAGGAAACCTCAATCTCGCACATGTTAAAGTTTTCCGTACTCTTTCAATAATTGTGATCTCATTAATCAATTAACACACATCTCAAAAGAGATACGAAACCAACAGTAAGTTCTACATGAACAACACATCGCACTACACCAACCATAAAAAACGACAGCACTTACAAAAGGGAGAATATAATGCTGGTAACTCTAATTCACGTACTTTACACCCAACGGATGGAAAAAAAAAAAGTCTCTTACGTGACTTTAACATCTCTTATAACATTCTAAAGTGGTTCGCTGTTAGCATCTAATTCTGAAAGAGAAAAACTTCTGTTAAAATGCAACGCAGTCATTTGAAAGAGTCGGCAGACTACATGTAAACTGAGATTACTTTACATCTTCACTTCGAAGACAAGTATTTCAATTGTTTTCATAAGTACACGTGACTGTTTCGTTATTACTTAGTATAAACTTTAACGAGAACTTGGGTGCTAATTAAAGCAGCTCGCGTCGCACATTCGGAAAAACTACAAATTGTAAAAGAAATATCAGTATGAACCTGTACACAAATTAACGACTGCGGTACAATTAAGGCTAACGTATTACGAACTGCAAACACAGCCAAACAGTACAGGAGCGTCCGTTCCCTTCGGTTTAATTATCCTGAGAGGAACAACGTTTCCATATTAATCAAATTAGCGTCAGTGTCAGCACCAGACCAGCGGTTCTTAACCAGGGGTACATGGATAAATTTCAGGAGATCCGTAAACTTGGATGGGAAAACAATTACATTATTTTTAGTAACATTTAACTGAAATTTGGCCTTTCTTTCAGCAACGAATGTAGGCAACAAAGTAATTTAAGACCTCTACACTTCCAAGACTTTTGTTAAATTCAATAAATCTCACCATCTCCATTTTATGCTTTTAAATACATTTCCCTGAGACGGGGTCCGTAGGTTTCCCCAGACTTTGAAAGAGGTCCACGGCACAAAAAGGCTAAGAACCTCTGAGCTCCACCATGGCAGATGAATATAAATACGAAGCACTGGTGGAATGGCAATGCATTTAATAAAATATACGTTTATATACATGCAAACTACAAACTCAGATTGGAGGCAGCATTATCAGTCTACAGTAACAGGCTTCGGTAATCTCGGCATATGGTGGGAGGACCGCTGCCGGCAAACACAAGTTCGGAAATATACCTTTCGCAAAACGTAACAATCCTAGAACATTCGCTTTCTCTTGCTTAATTATCAAAATTTACGAACAAGTGTCTTCAACATTAAATGTGTCATTCGCTTCTCTCTACAACTTTTGTCCGAATCCTTTCCACTCCGATACAGATACAGCGAGTAACATTCGATGGTGTGTATAGTAAGGCAGAGGTCTCTGCGACGTGCAGATCCCTCGTACAGAGGAGACCTACCGTGTGTGTGTGTGTCAATGAGTGTGATCAGACACAAAAATAACCCTCTACACCTACAATGCGTACGCAGAAGAGGTCAGACTAAGAAAGAAAGAAAGAAAGACACACCTCAGGTACGCGCATAAATGCATGTAGGTTAAAGCCCAAAAATGATCAAATGTTGAACTCGACCCCCGGAAGCTGCCACACAGTGAAATGTGGCAATTTTTATCTTAAATTTTGTAATGCACTGGCTACATATTGTCAATTACAGTTACTTACTGTTATTTATAAATTACAAAGTAATATGCAAGACGTGAGGTTCTCTCAACGGCCTTGATAAAAGTACAAGTCCACGGAGATATGACGCTCTGCCAATTGGTAAACAACTGCTTGCTACCTTCACCTTCATCGTCTAATTACTTCACGAAGAAGAGATCCTTGGACTATACTCAGACCCTGAAGACCGAGACAAGCTCCTCCGAAACGTCGGTAACTATTTACCAGTTAACATGACATCACACGTAAGACTTATATCGTTCAAAATGCGTACATTCAAAGTTATGAAGGAGCTTTGGCTATGCTAAATTTAAACTTTTTTCCACCGCGGAACCGGTGCTCCACAAGAATGAGAAAGCGCCTAAAAACAAGGCATACTTTACGACTTCCAATTCGTTTGATCGTGAACTGCATATAGGCCTACTATGCCGATAAGCCGTGAATGCATTACGCAGAATAAGAAGGCCGCAAATGTGTGGTGACAATCGACCACAAACCTACTGCAAATGCTCCCTCTCTCGATAAGGGATCTCTGAAGGAAACGTAGCTCCTGTTTGTCTCAAAACGCAGCTGAAATAAATCCGAAGGTACAACGAACCTGTAACGAAAGTTAAAACGGCTGATGCTTGAGTTTTCTTCCTTTCTTCACGACGCTTCGACATATTCAGTTGTTCTACTGCGCCTACTGTACAAACCGCATAATATGAAAAAAAAATACGGCGAGGTGGTATTTGCATGTTTCTCCTAATAATGTACTCAACAGACTCTGACAAAAAAAAAAAAAAAACACTTTTAGAGTTCTGTCGTACAGGTTGCCTGGATTTTCAATTCGGTCGACACTTTAACGTACAAAAACGAATGTTATCAGCCGCAACTTTTCTCGTAATGGCGACTTGATCCTGGAATTAAGAACACTATTCTATACGACGATATCTTGACGTTTTATCGAACGTTAACTGTCACTGTGCCATGAACACCGTTCGTCTTCATTAATCACGAACTTCCTCAGTTTTCTTAGTGTAAACCCGTAAGACCCAGTCCTCCGGCCAGGTGTACAAACGCTTATAATGGCATACTACGTCGATTTCTAGGTTTCAGAGAGAGCGCGGACTCCCTCTTGTCGATTCCCAGGTTTCAGAGGGAGCGAGGACTCCCTCGTGGGCACAATACTAGTCAGTGTACCAATATTATTTAAATGTTAAAAGTTTCATTCATATTCCGATATTTATTGCATTTTTTTCATTCATTGTGTGTGTTAGGTACTTGGCTGCTATAAGTTTTAGCTGCTGGAAAGTATCTTAACACAATAAATCAAGGCAGTTCTTTGGAAGAGTAATAACTTAGTTGCCACCATTAAATTTGTTAGGCACATCAAATTTCACACAACAACCGCGTTTGCAACTGCTGACAGACGAATTGCAGTCCACAGAGAATTTGCTGGTATGATTATATATCTGTATCTCTATATCAAAGTTCACACACCTAGTTCCACTTTAGGAATTACTATTAGCAAACCGAAAGCTAAATATAACATTAATGCAGCCGACATTTTGATGTTTCGGATTCTAAAAAACAGCTTCGTAAATGTTGCATATTATTCCAAGACCTATGACCAACACCGCTTCAGGCACACATACTACGTGGCGCCTCTACTGCACAAGATCGTGCTTCTACCATGTTGTAAGCGCTGACAGCAAGAAATTAAAACTTACCACTTTTCGTAAAAATTATGCAACTTTATTATCCAACTAATGCACAATATATAACATGTAGATACAATTAAAATTATAAAATATTTAAAAGTGCTCCAACACGTTTCGGATCACAGAGGATCCATCATCAGGGAGCCTTGTACAGTGCTTGGCTAAAAATTACGAGAATGATTCTATCGTGTCCGTTGACATGGACAAGGTCGGTGTCGTGGCAGCATATTCTGACCCGTTGTAGTTGTAGTTGTAGTTCAGTGTATATGAAGGCACATGAGTGCCTTCATATACACTGAACTACACACATATATTTTCGTAATTTTTAGCCAAGCACTGTACAAGGCTCCCTGATGATGGATCCTCTGTGATCCGAAACATGTTGCAGCACTTTTAAATATTTTATAATTTTAATTGTATCTACATATTATATAATGTGCATTAGTTTGATAATAAATTGTTTAATTATCATTGATGGGCGGTGCAAACATGAAGATAATTGAGCAACTGATTTAACAGCTGAACTGGGAGACATACAGACATGTCTCTTTTTCCTTCCAAACAAAGGAAATCATGCAAGAACCTACACATATGGAAGAACTAATTTCAAAAATAAAATAAATACCACGTATATTTTTCCAAATAATGTGAAGTCACTAAATTACTTGAGCACAACCCTCCGCCTATATCCCCTCAATCGATGGCATTTGATTTTGCTAACGGTTCGACATTCGGGTTGTCAGCTTATGACAAACGAAGCTATTAATTATGACGGCAAATAATCACACTTAAATGACAGCTTTCAATGATTATGGTACAACAATAAAACGATGCAACAGCGGAACGATGTGATGTCCAACAAACTTCTTCTTATGAAGAATAACATCTAATTTCTAAGATCTAATAATTTCAAAGCCATCTAAAGATATGCCTTGGATTGGAACCCGCAGGGGAAAAGGAGGAGAGGGAGACCTAGATATACGTGGCGAAGAACTGTCCACAATGAAGCACTAGAAAAAGGGAAGAGTTGGAACGAAGTTAAGAGGATGGCCGGAAATAGGACCAGATGACGGTGTTTTGTTGACGCCCTATGTCCCCTAAGGGATGACAGGAATTGATGATGATGATGAATAGTTTCAAACATAGATTTAGGACCTCTAGACCTGATAAGCATGAACACGGTGCTTCGTGCCCTTCTAACACGTTATATAAGAGATTACCAGTAAATGCGACATGTATCCTATCTACAACCATTCCTCGTATTCCATACTGTTTGCTGTCGAGGCGGGGAATCTATTTATAAAAGGTGGAACCAGGTGATTATCATATCTCAGAAGGCCTCCTGGATCAACATCAACAATAACATTGTATGCACAGAACCAAACTAGAAGGGTTATCTTGCATGCGTCTGTCCTGATATACTGCGAGTCTGAGTGGTGAGTCTAAGTTTTAAATTCGCCATAAACACAATTAACAGCAGATTAAATTTGGACAATACTTATTACCATTCGGACCATAATTTTTTTTTTTTTTTTCGTTTTCTATCTGAAAGATAAACATTAAAAGAACCAACCAAAGAGCTAAGGGCGAGTCCGTTTCGCCATCCTTGCGGAATGAATGCATCGATGGTCTTCTGTTGCACAGCCTTTATGTAACAAAAACTGAACTTTTGCTTGCCCTAACAGTTCTCCCGTCAAGGCCGAGGGCCTTGACGTAGTCACACCAACGCCGTGTGCTTCAAGCGATATGTCCTGGGGGGGGGGGGGGGGGGGAAAATTTTTGGGGGAATGTTTTTTTTTCCTTTTCACCGGGGGGGCCTGATGGCCCCTTTGGGGGGGTTTTGGGCCCTAGAGAAAGCCACTTTTTTTGGGCCTTTGTGATGAGG
>Ga0123357_10006775_pt1 | contig 14060 bp, 7 predicted proteins | sample TergutEmb28metaG_FD_89873 | JGI IMG/M metagenome (GOLD analysis project Ga0123357, IMG submission 89873) | Embiratermes neotenicus P4 segment gut microbial communities from Petit-Saut dam, French Guiana - Emb289 P4 | ecosystem: Host-associated > Arthropoda: Insects > Digestive system > Gut ... | reverse complement strand
ATCGTATGATCGAAACGTGTAGGAGCGTTTTAAGTGTTTTAATGTAAATTTTAGATTATTAAATACTATATATGTGTATTTGTTGGTGTGTTACTTAAACTACAAAATGCAAGGTGCAACGATAAAGATACGTAGGTTTTGTTTAGGGGGCAACCGGAAGGCCGAGATTTTATAAGTCAATTTTACAAGTTTTAGATTAAGTCATCTTGGTTACGACACCGTGTTGTCGGGTGTGTGGCTACTGAAGTTAGTCTACGCCGTCCTCACTGTAGAAGCGACTACGCGTGAGTAGAAATTGACAGTGTGGATCTTCAGAGGTGTCAATCCCACTCATGTTATTTAATTAGCACACCAACTAATGCACACACATAACATTTTTACATTAAAACTTTTAAAATCGCGCAAACATGTTTCGATCCTAAGGTCATCTTCAGGTAGCTGCACTGTTCCTTGCTAAAGTCATTTTTTAAGAACACTCACTGATTAATTTCCTTATATTAACTTGGTGCTGTGGCAGTATGTCGTGCGCCTGACTATAGGTGTGTGTCGTGTGTTATGTTGCGTGAGACCAAAGACAGTTGATGCCCACTCATGTTATTTATATTTTATTACACATAATGGCATATAAAGTGTGACTGTCGCCTCTTTTAATAGGCTTTTCTTTTTAGTCGCTTTTCCATCTCGTCGCTGAACATCTCAGAGCAGTGGCAGGGTTCTTGAAAACACCTTGTTTCTTGGAGTGTATGTCCCCCCTTAATAACTTGCCCGCATTTCAAGATCGGAAATTAACAGGAATTGCTGTTGACAGGCATATGAGCTGTCCACACTGACGGGCACTCAGGTGATGCTGCTAGTGGCGTCGGAAACGGGCCATGTGTACACGTTCGCAACACGGAAGCTGCAGCCGATGATCACGTCGGAGGCAGGCAAGGCTCTCATCCAGACGTGCCTCAATTCGCCCGACCCTCCGCCCTCTGGCGTGGGAGGAGACCAGCGGATGTCAGCGACGGGGTTCGAAGAGACCGAACTAACGTACAACATCGGAGACGACGAGCAGAAAGTAAGACAGCTAGTGTACTCGCCACATACACAACATATGGGGGGTGGACCACAGCAACCACATCCCCACACCCAGCACTTCCAGCAGCACCCAGGCTCCCCACACCAGCACCACATGATGGCCCCCCCGCACCCTCACGCCCAGTCCCCACCCTCACATCTCATACCCTGCTCCAGTCCTGGCCCCATGATGGGAAGTGGTTACCAGCAGTCACCACATGTGTCCTGCCCTTCACCACTGCCACCCCACGCCGGATACCCTCCGCCACACCCCCATATGTCTCATTCACACCCCCAGCGGTAGTTAGGCGTTGTAGTTTCTTTGCTTGTGCAGATGTGAAGCTGCAGTATTCAGCATTTGGATGTGCTATGGCGTTTGTTGCACTTGATGAAAGAAAGAAAACACGTCATAGACATACCGTGTCTGTTGGAACTCCTTGTTGGCAACCTTGTGATAAAATACAGGAGTTGGGCATTATGTGTCGTCCAATCAGGACTCGTGATGTCTTGTTGTCTAAAGCTTACTTTGACGTCATTCTTGTTACAAGGGGAGCAGCCCCAAAACATGCACAAAGTAAATACGTTTGAAACAAATGTAAATATTTTTTATATAACGCACTTTTATTTTTTTTGCATTAAAATATGACCAAATTATACGTGATCAAACTTTTATATTGAGCTCACGTAATGCTCATGTTTATTAAAAATATTACAATCAAATTTTATGGATACTAATGACATATATCATGTGCTGGTAGTACATAATGCTGTAAGGTGGGAAGGCTTTTAAAGAGATGACAGTAGAAGCACTTTGCTACAGCAGTATGGCGGCGAGAAGTCTGCTTCTGCTACCAAACTTTCGGTTGAATATTTCGGAAGGAACATGGTGAAGAATACCTTTCCACTCGTGTTATATTATTTGTGTTCTGTACGTGTCTTCTTCACACTGCACATGCAATGGTGGAGCACTGTTTTAAGCATGCGATAGCTTGCCAGCATAGATATGTTGCTTTTGTATTGTAAAAGGAGCAAAAACATTGCCCAAATACTTGAACTGTTGTGAATGACTAAATTTTCGTCGCCAGTACTTTGGCCTCACTTCATGAAAATTGTCACTTTTAGTATGGTCACATATATGGAATAAATAATTAACACTTTCTGGTGTGGTCCTACATGGGCCGTTCGTTTTTTTAATGAAAAGAAGAAATTATGGCAATTTTTGTTCATGGATAATCAAAAATAATTTAAAAAAATATGTCCAGATTGAGCCCAGTGTATGACTGGTGTGGGAGCTGTTCATAGCAAGACTTAGTCTGTAGAATTGGAATGGAAAATTTAAAAAGCAGGCCCAGGTCCAGTGTAGGACCATGGGTAGAATACTAGCCGGAAGGGGGGGGGGGCTTCCCACCTCCTTAAAGTTGTGGGGAAAAGATTACAGTTGGGGAACTTAAAAAAGAAGGAATATTTCCAATGCTAGCAACAGAAAGTACAAATATTGTAAAATATTTTATTCCACTACTATGAATTGAATACCAGAGTGTTTTAACAAATGCAAATGTCTGCTAATTTTGTGGTTCTGCTGTGCGGAGTAATGTTCTGACAGCTCTTGAGTCCAGTGCAGGACCACAAAGGAACATGTAAAAACACAAAATTTTATGTTTAAAAAAATAGCAACCTTTTCTGAAGGCATCGTTGATTAGGTGAAGTTCACACTAAAGTTGCCCTGAAAGCCCAGAGGTAGAGTGGAGGTATGACTACTCTTTGTTTGTCCTCGGTTCTAGATGGGGGTGGGTGGTCAATGCCATGCCCCGCTGCTTTATCCCCTGGGAAAGCAACCTGATACCCAATGTACAGAAGGAATTGTTGAATACCCAGAAGCAAGTAAAATCAGAATGTGACTTAGGGACAACAGAGGATTTAGAATATGATTCCACAAGATTTTGGCGATGGTCTTTCACATTTGGGATTGTTTACTTAAAAATTATTAATAAAAAGTTAATGGAAATCTGCACTTCCACATTCAGAATCTGTCCCCATTTGCAAGCTGAAATTTGGTCAAAACCTAGAGTTGGGCCAAACAGGCAAACTTTTGTTACCTACACCCTGCAGTAGCTTTGCCTGTTGAGCTCAACTGAGTAGGTTTGGACTGTATTTCAGGCTGAGAACAGGGACACACCCTGTCCACAAAGCGTGTGGTTTTATTAATTAATCAGTTTATTTAATATGTGGCGATGGACAGAGTCCACAGATTAAATGTCTCAAAAGGGATCTAAAATTTGAAAGGAAAACCTTGACCATTCATTCATGTTCTGAGGTCCTGGTGATGTGCAGGAATCAGCTGGAAGGTGCCCTGATTCATTGCAGAGTGTTGAAAGTGATAACTTTTAAAGTAAATCAGTGTGAAGAATTTGAGCAATGTGTTGCTGGCTGCTGATTGTGAGATGTTTCTTCTATGCTACTTCTAGTAGATAACTTTTAGAAAAGAACCATTACTTGGAAGTGTTTAAGTTAGAAGTTTGTGTCATGGAAGCAGACATTTCAGCTGAATGCTCACAGGGTGGTATAGTTTACTTACACTGAACATCTTGATCCTCTCAAGTACTTGCCTGCTATTGATGGTACTGTTTCATAGTCCGTACTTTTCCTGGCCTTCCTGTTACAGTGTACAGTTATGCTCTTAATGTTTTCGTATCTAATTCACGAGGAATTTTTTTTGTGTTTGTTATGTAGAGACAGGAATTTAAAATAAAATCATCACTGCATTTCTACCATATGGCATGTTGTACTATAATGAGAAGTTTCTCCTTTTTCTCCGTGATGACATGGCATAAATGATGTACAAAGAAAGATGGCAGAACTGGCAGGTGTAGGAGTCTTCCTTATCGTTTCCTATTAAAATATGAAGCACATGGTTTGATTTATGAATTTTTTTTTCCTAAGATATGTTGTTTTGTTTATTTAGAGATGTTTAATATTGTTACTTTCATTGGAAATATATGGTTTCATGTTTATTTTTGGTTCATGTTGTGAATACTTAATAGGTTTATGTGCTTTACAAGCCTTGAAACTTTATCATAAAATTATTTACTGCATTCCGACTGACATTTGTTTCTCATTCTGTCAATTTTTGACTGATGTGTAGATCAAACTGTGGAGGGTAGCAGTACAGTTTTTTTTTGTTTTGTAAATATATTTTGTAGTAATTAATGTCCATATTCTTTTTGATCATTCATTGTTTCCACCTTTATAAGGATTGTCTGTTTACTGGCCATACAATAGATATTAACAAAATGGAATTTGGTGAGTGGGAGGTGGACTGAACTTGTCTGGCTCAGGTACGGACCAGTGCCAAAATTTTATGGACATAATAATGAACCTTTGTATTCCATAAAATGCTGTTGACTAGCTGTTGTCATCTCAAGAGATACTGCTCGATTGAGTTACATATTTTTGATATTTTATTTATGTGTTTGTAGGCAATGTTTCAGATGAAATGAAGAAGTGTATTTGCTGCAAATTCAGCAAGACATTTTAAAGTCCCATTTTGATATGTACTTTTAGTCGAATTAAAATGGTTTATTTTTTTATTTGGTTTACTTTGATTCTGAGGTGTTCTGGTGCTGTATTTTGACAGGAATGTCGCTAAATATTCCAGATTATCATAATTAATCATATAAAAACAGCTTTAACTCAGAATTTGATTAAGGACTTCGCTTTTGGGGTTACACAGGTGCAATGGGAAGCATTATTATTGAACGTTGAGCATAATATCTGAGAAAAAATCGTTCATGTCAATTTTTTTGCGTGTGAGAACAAACCATTATAAACGGCTAACACCAGTGAGGTGGAAAATTCTAAAAAGATAGCAACATTTTTACTGTAGTGTAGTTTTAAACTATATATCTATGTTAATCATATGTGCTAATTGGTGCTGCTTTCTAGAAGTACACTATGAATTCCCTTGTAAAGTTTGACTCATTAATGGTGTTCTTATAATAAAACCAATTAGATGCACTGATTTCTCTGATTTGTTTTTGGAATAAAACTCTACATGTTTCAGACAGTTCCTCTGTCCATCATCAGGAGTTTTTCACTGTACACACAACAGTGGTGTATGTCATACAGGTTTGCTGACAGAGGCGAGCAGGATCAGAATGGAACCGCCCTGATCCTGCTCACAAACTGTCAGCAAACCTGTGTGTACAGTGAAAAACTCCTGATGAATGACAGAGGAACTGTCTGAAACATGTAGAGTTTTATTCCAAAAATAAATCTGAGAAATTAGGTATCTAGTTAGTTGTATTATAAGAATTTATCACGATGTATGGTCACCTGAACATCATATTCACTAATGGTGGCTGAAATGTACCTTCCTACGACTATTTTGAATTTCATTTTATGACCAGCCATATGGATTTGTTTTCAAATGAGCATGCAGCTGATCTGTAAAAAGGATCTGTACAGGATCCACTGATAACAGAAGCAGGAATGAATTATCGCTTCCAACAATGGATCTTTTCTTGCTGGCCAGTTTCATGTCATTCTATCCATGGCTTTTCAAGTTCCACCAGTGCGAGAGTGGCCAGTATGTCCTATGTACCAGAAAGGGGTATTGGCGTGTACATAAGGAATGTCAACATTATCATGGTGTGTGATTGATCGGATTGATTGTTGATTTTGTGTTGCTTTTGTACCTCTTTGATTTGAGATAGTCAGTGTGTTGTAGTGTTAGATACTGTGTTTTATTGTGATTTAGTCAAGGTAATTTATGTGTTTATGTGTTTTAATATGTAGTTTGTAAGGCAGGACTTCCAAAAGATGTTGTCACTTCTGAAGTCCACTTAATCATTTTAATATAACTTATTAAACAACACAGTGTGATAGGATCTAAGAGCCTTTTTCAAAAGCTGTGATTCAATTGCTTGTTTGTTTTGCTCACCCTTTGCCATGCAGATGGGCCGTGTGTAAGTTGTGACAGTTTCAAATTCTCTATAACAATTGGTTCATAGATGCATATATATATATATATACATACTCAGGGTTCAGCACTTACTAATTGAATGTTGGTTTTGAAGATAGAGGCATTTAGGTGACTTGATTTGTGCCAAGAAAGTGAAAAATGGGTAGGGGGGCCGAGGGGTTATATCGATATTTAATGACACAAATAATTCAAGATTTGTATCTGTGGTTGTTGCGTCAGAACGTGGTAATGGCTGAAGTACTGAATGTCACTGTGTTTGGATAACTTTGTCATCTTGTTTGTTATTGGTTGCAACAACAGAGTTCAATAAAAAAGAACTTGAAGTTCTCGTAGCTGTGGGATTACTGTGTTCTGGATCATGACGTCATGTGGTTTCAGATAGGTACCACTGTTTGGCAGGAATGTTGGTACCTGCAGACTACACGGCGTCTCATTCAGAAAGACCACTTCTTGACTAGTAATCCATTATTCACTAATCATCCTGCCATAACTTATGTATGACATACTGCCATCATAATGGATCAGCAGTTGTCATTTATTTCTAAAGGTCATGAGAGAAGACAGGTATAAAATTGGATGAATTATATGAAATAAACATTCCATATAGATGAATTGGTTCCTGTCAGTCTAAATATCACTTTCCCAGAATTACATTGTAGGGCGGCATTTGAGGCATGTATGACGTAATGCAACATATTTGGGGGCATAGAATGATGCTTGGTGTACTTACTGAGTCATATGTAATAATTATTTAATTAATAATTCGGTTGAAACTGATGGCCCTGCAGTGTTAATTGTGCTCTTGTTTGTCTGGGTACCCCCCAGTCACTTGTACGTAATTTACACATGGCATGGAAATGACTTCATGTGGCAGGAGTTCTGTAAAATGTGGATGGCATCATTGTACAGGGTGGTGCAGGCAGAGTCTACCAAAATTTGTGGGCACGTTGCTTGAGTCATTTGTAGTAAAAAAAAAAGAGTCCATTTGTGGATCCAGTTTGGATAAAAGTCTTGACCACTTGGAAGTGTGGTGAAATGAAGGCTTTAAGGCAAATTTTACAATGACTTTAAAATCCATTACTAAAGTTGGGTGTTCCCATTGGCAGTCTGTTGAAAATGGTTACCTGTGACTGTAATGCTTATTTGATCATGGCGCATTATTGAAGTGGTTGGCAGCACTGCTCAGATTCGCAGCTGTTTCACAGTTGCACACTCTTAACGGCTGTTGTAACATTTCATTATTAAATAACACTATTTTTTTTTTTTTTACATTTGATGTCATTGTTGAGCCTTTCCACTAACAGCTGTTGTTGTGGTAGGTTTTTGTTGTGTTTTGTTGTTATTGTGCCGCGATTCTTTAAACTTTCCGAATTGGACCGTATTAATAGACGTTTTAACCGAAATCGTGCTGTCCCTGTACCCATTAATCTTGGCAGTTTCTTCTGAATCACTCCGTACATACGTAATCTTGCATGAACTAGGTACTGGCCTTAGCTGAATCAAAGTGCAGGGTCTGGGATGTTACTTGTACATAAACAGCTGCTGGGTCAAAGAATTACATGCGCGCGCTGCTGTTCGCCTATCAGACATTTCACCAAAATGCGGGATGATTCATCACAAAGTATAATTTCGCCCAGCTTTTCTGTCGCATGTTCTTACGTTAGAATTGTGAGATGCTTGGACCCCAGAATTATATATTTTGGTCATTACACTTGATTCTGTTGCCAACTTGAGACAGGCTTTTCTGGTTAAAGACAGTCATTGTTTTACCTATGTTTGTCACGTGACATGTCATTTTGAATTGTTTAATTTCCATAATATGCACAGTAAAATTATGCGATAAAGAGCAGCAAGAACCATTTTTAGCTTCGGATCAAGATACACAGCATGTAATCCAGAGATTTTCTTAAAATGTGATATGAATGCCGTCGACGTTTCGATGGGAAATTTCCCAATTATCATCATTACTGAATTTGGCCCAAAAAAGTCTTCTGTGAAAACAATTTGTGTGCCCTTCTGAGACTTTTTTTTTCGCGTAAAACAACCCTTTCAGACGTGGGCAACTTCAGCTAAGTTGAAAAGTTCTGGGGGATATATTTACAGTAACACTAAATTTGACAGAGTGACAGAATGCGCCGAGTAATGGCACGAATGCTATTCAGCGAAGGTTGACGCTGCAATACCGAGTTGAGCACGTCTTCAGTTTATTTCACCTGATATTCGTTAAGTCCTGTGAGCCCATGACAACATCCTAGTGGATATCGTTTGCCGTGTACGTTAGCGGATTTCAAGAAGTTTATGGTTCAGATACCGGACAGAGAGTGACGATGGATAACTGATGGTTTCGTGATTTTTGCCAGTTCTTCCAGACGTGTGTGGGGTTAGTTATTTTACAGCAGGCATAGGGTGTTGTAACCGTAACGTTTCTATTTGATCACAGCATTCATTACCTCTCCTTTCTAAGTGATGAACTACGTAATGTGTTTAAATAATACACGAGTTGTTGTTGTACTGAAGTTCTCTTCGAGTGGTTACGTATATTTCTGGCAATGTCCCAGCATCAAAGTGGAAAATAAGTATTGATGGGTTATGAACACGAGGCCCTTGTATAGTTCCAGCCCTGACTTTGAGCAGCTGCTGTGTGTCAGCCCCTACACAGACATTTGTAGTATGGCTTGCTATATTTATTCATTGACAATTGTTTGTATTGAAGGGAATACAATATTGAAGTTCGGGCGCCCTTTTTAAGGGCATCCTGTATTAATATTAGTGCTGCTGGGGTACAATATACAGTGCAGCACAGCTTTCCTGCTGTACCTGAGCAGTGTCCACACATGACATCAGATGTAAATAGCCTATAGCTCGTTAAGTGTGGCTGATATTCCTGCATTTTGAATCACATTGGCTGCTGTAGAGGAGTGGTGTATGTTTTTTTTTTTTTTTAAATCACGGTTGAATTTGGGACGAGATTAATTTTATTTGTTGGATTGTAGATAGGAATAAACATGTTATGATATTAGGATGGGCCTTCTTTACAGCATGCATTTCCCTGTTTGTGATAGAGATATCCTTTATCATCTGATAGCCATTTACTCCTAGAAAGTAGCTGATACAGTCCTATTTATGTACCTTTAGAAACCACCTGTTGTCCCACTGCACCATAGAAATAACTTTTGGTTAAGGTACAACAAATGAAGAAAATCTTGTGAGTGTTTTGGGATCTAGTAGTTATTTTTGTAAGCTTGGATTTCTTATTTGATGGTTGTGTGTTGCATGCCTGTGTTTTGTTCGTTACTGTACAGATTAATTTGGATTTAGTCACATGTACGGCGCGATCATCATTGTTTTCCCGTAAATCACCCAAGTCCGCGCGCGGGAATCGAACGCTGCTGCCGCCTGATCATGCCGCGAAGAACCTGACTGCTAGGGCTGCTAGCCTAACACGTTACACGTGGACCTTACCTCCAAGGCTGCCCGGCACACGTGTCAGAACTTAAATTGACGAGTTCTTCATCTTTTGGAAAGTAGTATGAGCTCGGTTGTGACTTCGGGTACACTGCAGAGAGTCTGAGAGGTGTTCGGGGAGAATAACCCAGCCTGGTACTGACTTCATCCAGTTTCTGTGCATGTAGCACGCGGCATTTCGACTTTTGTCCAATCAATCAGTGAAGCCGGTGTTAGGTTCGAGCATTCTGAGCGCATCACATCTGTTTGCAGCCTGAGTTTTATCTGTAACGTGTTGGGCGATAGGCTTATCGAGTCCGGTAGCATTGAAGGTCTTCCGGCGCTGGATCTGGGCGGGAAGAGCGGGCGATCCTTAACGCTGTATCTCGTCTCTTGGCGGGAAGCTGTATGATGGTCACAGAGAATAATTTGGTCTAGAAGTTGCAGTATGTCACTTGGTCTTGACATGCTTTTGTGTTTTAATAATGTGTTCGATACGATACGTTATGGTGATGTGGCAGGGCTGGCCGTTGTATCGAAATTGATCGTCATCCGTGCTGCATATTATCTAAATATGATTTATGAATATCTGAACCCGCTACAAGCCTGTTTTATGCGTATTTTAAAATGTACGTTTTTGTTGCGTAGCATTGGCGGTAAAGTGGCCGTTAATTTGACGGTGCGTTAGAGCGTCTTTTTTTCTTAGAGATCGCTAAACTGTGTTGTGTTGTTCGGACGGGATTCGGCGCATTTATTGGGTTGGTGATAAGTCCTTAGCCCGACCAGGAAGGAAACAAGCTGCGCCTGTCAAAAGTATGATGGGCAGAGGAATGGAATGATTTGGCTAGGGTAGGGACAGGTGGTGGACTGTTGTGAATGAACCTTCAAGCGCCATAAAATGTGGGGAATGTAGCATGTTTCCTTCATGGTCGGGCTAGGGACTTATCAGCACCCCTGTATTGAACAAAATAATCATCTCAGTACGTTAACCGCGTGAAAAACGACGTGGTTGTTATATGCACCACCGGCTTTAACATTAAAAGCATCCACATTTTGCCCCAAAGGCAGTATTTGTGTGTTGTATATGACCCTTACAACAAGCAACGACAAGTTTAGCCAGGAATTGTCGTTAGTTCTGTATATAGCAAGTTAGCCTTGGCCCTTGGTCGAGATGCGGCGGGCTGGTTCGAGTGTTGGTCTGGACACTAACCATTCTGTCTTCCGAGGTTTCTCCCAGTACTCCAGGCGAAAGCTGATGCAGTACCTTGAAATTGCCTACGACAGCTTTCTCCCTCAGACTGAATCCTATGTTTGGATCATTGTTGCGTGTTAGACTATGTAAATGCTGCATTTGATATAGCGTTTAAAATTAACATGTATTTTTGATTTGACATTCAGAGGACCGTGCATCGTGATACATTCTTATAATAAAAGCCAACGAGATGCACTATTTCTCAAATTTATTTTGATAAAGAACTCTACATGTTTCGGATAGATCTACTGTCCATCATCAGGAGTATTTCAACACTGTATACACAGCAATAGTTACTTGTCATGCTTGTTATGTTGAATGTCTGCTAGCAGACATTCGACATAACTAGCATGATTATGGACAGTGGACCTGTCCGAAACATGTAGAGTTCTTTATCAAAATGAACTTGAGAAATAGTGCATCTGGTTGGCTTTTGTTGTAAAAACTTGTTTTTAAATCTATGTAGTAGACCAACAAATGCACATTGGTAAAATATAGCTTATCATATATTACTTATTACCAAAATGTTTCGGTCGCTATTGCGACCATCATCAGGGTACCTTCACAAGAATACTGATAAAATACAACAAACTGCCATTTTTTGACGTTTTGCTGACCGTGCATCTCAGTATATTTATCTGAGTAATTAACCAACTTGATGCACAAAATTTTTGTTTTACAATAAGTTTATTTCATGCCTCTACATGTTTCGAGCACATGTGCTCATCATCAGGAGGTCAAAATTGCATTAAACAGCCTCTGGTATCATCACACCTATAGGTGTGCAATTTTGACCACCTGATGATGAGCACACGTGCTCGAAACATGTAGAGGCATGAAATAAACTTATCATAAAACAAAAATTTTGTGCATCAAGTTTGTTAATTACTGAGATAAATAAACTGCCATTTTGTATAAGTAAAACCACTTTATGTTGTAGTGATGAATGTCTCACGTTTTTCGTATCGTCAGTATACAGTCCGACATATCTATGTCCACAGGGAGAACCTGAGACATTCATTATATTGCTTATACAGTATGTTAGTTTGTTGTGTTGTATCAGTACTCTTGTGAAAGTACCGTGATGGTAAAACATGTAGGTAATAAGTAATACAATAATAAGTAATACAAGATAAAGCATGTTTTACCGGTGTGCAGCTGTCGGTCAGCTACATACATTGAAATATTTCTTTAACGCACGGATTTGCAACGTGTTAAGGACATTTGACCTCTCCTTCTTTCGTTATTTTGACCGTGAAATGTGCGACTGGAGGCTGATGTTATTTAATACAGACACGTGGCAGCTTTAACGTGCGTCGTAATGAGTGGTTTCATTTATACCATAAATGCAGAAGAGCTCGCGTAATGAGAATAACCGTTAAGGTTGATCGATGTGAATTATGGGCAGATGCAACAGTGTGTTGGGAAGTTGTTGAGTAGCTGGACGTGTGCCAGTATCTCAAGGAGGATTCTGTCACAGTTCTGCGTTACGGAGGGTGTTTGAGAATTGAGTACTGTGGAAAATATTTTTGCTTGGGATGGAGGAAGCATTTGGAGACTGTAAGCTACACGTTTGTTCTCCTCGCCGTGTATTATTGGTGTAATAAGATCAGGGAGTTTGTGATGGCGGGATATGTAGCGTGCGTAAAAGCAAGTAAAAGTTTGTTTAAATTTGATGAAAGAAAATCTTGGGAAAGATCTCGCATTATACACAGGGGTAAGGGAAAAGCAATCCCTGTGCAGGCATAGACAGGCCCTGAGGGTTCCAGGAAGTTGAGGCCCCCAGAGTTCGTGACAATCGGAGTGGTAAGATCAGCCCTACGCACCGGCCGCTTTTACCCGACAGTAGATACCACTGGTACTCATTTCTGTTGGTGGCTGCGTGCAGCCGGAAGATTTTTGTCAGTGAAAAATTCCAGTGACAATGATGGGAATCGACCCGCGATCTTCCGGCTTGTAGCGCAGTGCGTCATCCAACTGTGCCACCGCGTGGAATACCCAGGAGTACACCGGATAATATTAAAGTGGATGTTCAATATGGTGGTGGGGTAATGGATCGTCGGAATTCATAAAAACTTGGGCGGTTTTTCTTGCTAAGTGAGGTGCTGCTGAATTACGAAGGGCCGTGATACGTTGCCTTTATACGGGTTGGATTTGCGAGCGTGTTGCGTGTTCGTCACGATGGACACACAGGCGTGTGGAATACTGATGTGTGTCTATTGCAAATGGCGCGAAAGATTTGATACGTAGGCCTAGATGGCGATGCGCCAGTTATTGTAGAGAATTTGAGGTCATAAGCTGAAATGATTGGCCGAAAATTTTTCCAGGTTACTGATGTCGAAGATCTATAAACAGCGTTTAGTCTCCACGACTACCGTATCATTATTTATTGCCGATATACCTACTGCATGTTCTGGCTGTGAAGAACCATCCTAAGGCAGTACATTGAATTGCGTACAGATCACTGCAGCTCAGTAGCGATAGTTTTGCAACCGATGTTGAGTGTGTCTTAGGACGACCTCTGTTTGTATTTAGTGTCATGTTTTTTATTCCTTCGTGAAATTAAACTATCCAGCAAATTATAGTCAGCGTTATCAGCGTTAAAAACAGTTCCTAGAACCGATAAGAGAAGGAATTTTCCTAGTTAGAGCTAAAAACCCAAACGAACACCCGTCTGTTTTTAAGATCGAGCCATTGGTTCAAACCACGTCACACCACAGATTAAGTACCGACGTTTCTCTCCACGCGTGCAGTTTGTATGTCCTTCCGGTTTTCAGACAGCAACGTGTAACAACTTCAGTGTGGTTGGTCCTTCTTCAGGCAACAGAATAAAATAAGAAACCAATTGTTTTGGGGCCCTGGGCAGAGTTGGTCTAGGGTTCAGTAGTCGATATACTGTGCGTCCAGCGGAATAGGATTCATTACTGTGGCCTGTCGGGGCGGGATAGCTCAGTCGGTATAGCGACTCGCTACGGGCTGGACGGTCCGGGGATCGAATCCCGGCGGGGGCGAGATTTTACGCACCTGTCCAGGCCGGCCCTGGGGTCCACCCAGACTCCTATACAATGGGTATCGGGTCTTTTTCGGGGGTAAAGCGGCCGGGGCGTGGCGTTGATCGCCCACCCTATGTAGCGTCGGTGTTAAAGAAAGAGTAGAGCTATATCTCTACTCACCCTCTGGGCCATCGTGGCCTGTTATAGAGTGAACTTTACCTTTACCTTTACTGTGGCCTGTCACATAAAGAAGGAAACAACCACTTACCGAAATCCTATTGGGGGGGTCCAATACCAGAACAACCTTCTTCTGAGATATAACGCTGTGTAT
>Ga0123357_10006773_pt1 | contig 14061 bp, 12 predicted proteins | sample TergutEmb28metaG_FD_89873 | JGI IMG/M metagenome (GOLD analysis project Ga0123357, IMG submission 89873) | Embiratermes neotenicus P4 segment gut microbial communities from Petit-Saut dam, French Guiana - Emb289 P4 | ecosystem: Host-associated > Arthropoda: Insects > Digestive system > Gut ... | reverse complement strand
TCTCGATTTTATCACCCACACAATATTGGGTGAGGAGTACGGATCATTTAGCTCCTCGTTATGCAATCTCCTCCATTCCCCCGTTACCTCGTCCCTCCTAGGTCCAAATATTCTCCTCAACACCATATTCTCAAACAACCTCAACTTCCTTTCCTCCCTCAATGTCAGCGACCAAGTTTCACACCCATACAAAACAAAAGACAAAATTATAGTTCTATATATCTCAGCCATTAAATTTTTGGATAAGCAACCCAGAAGACAAAATATACTGCACCGAATGATAGCAAGCATTTGCTGACTTCAATCTGCTCTTAATTTCTTCCGCAATAGAATTTTGATTTGTTAAAGTTGTTCCCAAATATTTAAACTCTTCCACCCCCTCCAAAGTATTATTATCAGTCTTCACACTGTGATTTCGTCCTGCATTCCGATCTCGAGACATAACCATGTACTTAGTTTTATCAACACTTACTTCCAGTCAAATCTCCCTACTAGCAGCTACTAAAGCTTGTGCGTTTTCCTTTAGAGTATTTATGCTTCCTCCCAGTATGTTAACATCATCGGCATAAGCCAGAAGCTGATGTGCACCATTTAGTTTCAAGCCATCCTGGTTTACCTGAACCCTCCTAATGGTGTACTCTAAAGCGAAGTTGAAAAGTAGTGGTGATAGAGCGTCTCCTTGTTTCAAACCATTCCTAATAGGGAACCTGTCAGACACAACTTGCCTACCCGGACTCTGCTATATGTTTCAGTCAAACTCATCTTTATTAACCTTACAAGTTTCCTAGGGATACCAAACTCAATGAGAATCTTATATAAGACCTCTCTCCTAACTGAATCATAAGCTTTCTTGAAGTCTATTAAGAGCTGATGAACTGGTTCATTATATTCCCATTTTTTCTCACGTATTTGGCAAATGCAGAATACATGATCAATAGTCGACCTGTTGCGTCGAAAGCCACATTGATGATCCCCGATACTTTCCTTCGCATATGGAATTAACGTCGAGGGTAGAATTTTGAATAAAATTTTGTAAGTGGTTGGCAAGAGTGATATGCCCTATAATTATTACAATCTGTTTTTTCCCCCTTTTTATGAATAGGTGCTATTATAGACTCCTTCCACTCTTCATGCAGTTTCTCCTTCTTCCAAATAGAAGTAATAAGTTTATGAATCTCCGAGCAAATTGTTCTACCCCCTTGCTTTAATCAGTTCTGCCGGTATTTGGTCAATACCTGGCGATTTGTGACTTTTTAGCTTGTCGATAGCCAACTCAACCTCAGAGGCACTTGGCTCAGGTACTAGTGGTTCTGCTGTGTGTAATTCTGCCTGCCCAACATCCTTAACCCCATGCACGTTGAATAGCTGGGAGAAATATTTCCTCCACCTAGCCACAATAATGTGGGAGTCTGCCACCTAGTCACCTTTCTCATTATTAACTATACTACATCTGGGCCGGTACCCCTTCGTAAAGTCATTGATGCCCCTATACAAGTCCCGAATGTTTTGGATCTTACTGCTAGTTTCAAGTTCCTCGATTTTAGCTCTCAGATATGCCTTCGTTTTGTTCCTGAAATGTCTGCTAACTTCACGTCTTACATTGTTCAAATTATCTACATTGCTTTGGTTTGGATCCTGTATCCACTGTATTTTAGCTCGCTTCCTTCTATCCAAAAAACCTAAACATTCTTCATCAAACCAGGGTTTATGCTGCTTCACTTCGTGCAGACTTAGACTCTCTTTCGCTGAGGTTTGGATATTCTCTTTAATGTTCTCCTAAGACCTATTTACGTCCTCGTCATCGTTCAAGTTCTCCAAGACCGCAAACGTATTTGTAATCTAAATCTGATACTGTTTTCTAACCTCCAGCTCATTTAGCTTCCTCAGGTTAAATCTTTGCCTATCAAAACTCTGTGAGGCCTCTTTACCCACTGCTAATCTTTCCCTAACCTTTGCAATCACCAGATAGTGATCTGTATCACAATCAGCTCCCCTAAAATTTCTCACACCCAGTACACTCGAATGCCATCTCCTGTCTATCAATACGTGGTCAATCTGGTTGTAAGTCTTACCATCAGGGGAGGTCCAGGTGTATTTGTGAATGTTCCGTTGATGTAACATCGTGCTCTTAACAACCAGATTGTTTTATGTGGCGAAGTTAACTATTCTAACCCCATTATCATTACTATCCTGATGGAGACTGTCCTGTCCAACTATTGGCTTGAAAATATTCTCTCACCCCACTTTTGCATTTAAGTCTCCTAGCCTCTCATATTTCTGGTAACACTTTTTTAGCATTTTAATATTAGTTGGCATTTTTTGTTACTTTCATTTATATTGACTGTAAGTCCCGTTACCTGTACTGCTGTCATCAATTTCTTCGTCGTTTCCTTCAATGCATCTATGGATCTCCTTACTATTATTACATCATCTGCGTAAGTAAGTATCTGGATAATTTATTATATTTAGTTCCTTTAGTTTCTGTCTCCGAAACCCTGATTAGCTTCTCCAGTGCTAGATTAAAAAGTATACATGATACAGCATCCTCTTTTCATAAACCTACTGATGTTTCCAATTGTTCCGATAACTTATTCAGAATTTTAACCCTACATGTCACATGTTTTAGACATCAATATTAATTTCTATGTTATTTTAAATCCCTTTCGGTCCTCGAGTAATTTCTTCCTACTTACTACTCGTATGATGTAACAGACAGCTTTAAAGTCAATGAACAAATGAAACAAGTTTTTTTTCCATATTCCGAGGTCTTTTCCAGAATCTGTCTCATGTACTGAGCAAGAAATACACGTTGTAATATATCGTGAATGTAAAATTTAATGTAACCATATTACATTACGAAAAATCGCCTCCAAAGAGAAAGTGAATATTAGTGCAGGAACTCTCACGGGATAGATCATGTGCATACTTAAGCAAACTTATTAATTGAAATTATAGTTTCTGGTATAATAATCTTATTGGCACCACTTTCCTTACTCACTGAAGCCATATGCATACATGAATGCATAGAGACAACTAACCCCAGCTTCCAATTTGCGAACTACTCAGAGCACCGTGTTGTATCATATTGCTCACTGAATGCAGTAGTGACAGAATCCAATAATAGCTCATTTGTAGTTGATACTACATCCGATAGTACCGGCACAATTCTCAGTCAAAACATATGTCGCCAGATGTCATTATTGTCGCGTGTAGTTACTATATATTTTTCAGCTTAATCGTATTATTAACTCTAAATGACAATTTTTGGATTGTGCCACTAAGGAATTCAGTGAGCGATTATAGCCAAATACTCGTAATTGTGGTAGAAGGTGAAGACAGATCACCATACACCAACAGGAGACACACCTGGATCCATATGACGGTTGTAGTAGCTGCACGAAACAGATTCCTTCTTAAAATGCTGATAATGCTGGTTTATCCAGTCAAGATAAAACCTGCTTTCAAAGAAATACAACCGTTTATTTCCATAGTCGTAAATGTGCCACAAGACGTTAACCGCACAAGGAGAGCTGTGATAGCGTAAGTTACGGCCTTGGCAACTAAAGAAATGTCAGCCGATTCCCAGCAGATGCAGGATCTTTTTCTCTCCATTTTTTTTCAAAGCGTCCAGACCATCTTTGTCATCCTTCCAAGCTGACGCGTGTATGCAGTGAGTAAAGGGAGCTCTTTCTGCGGAGCTAAAACTGCTAGAGATTAAACTGACCACTCATCTCCAACCATCTAATGTCTCCACTTCTCCACTAACTTCGTGCCTTGTGCTCTATTTGAATATTATTTTCCCACCTACAAAATTCATCAAACATATCTTTGTCTTCAGGTTTCCGAAGTGAAATTACGAATTTTTCATTCTCGACATGTGTGATACTAGCCCCGAGCTTCTTAACCACAATGATTCGATCACCCTATTTTTTGATGGAGAGTATGATTTTTCCAGTTTTCCTTTATGAAATTCTACAGATTTCGTGTTGTTTATTCTCTGTTAGTTCATAATACTGTAGTGCATACGGAAGTAATAGCTCGATCTCAATCATATGCTACCCGTAGAAAAATGATAGATTATGAAACTTCGACTTCCTAACCTTGACGTCCAGGTCCTCACAATCTGGTAGCTGCCACCAGCCAGATGTGTCCAGAATTTTGGCAGTAGAAATCTGACAAACTACTATATCGTATTGCCCAAATAAAAAATATAATCTGCATTCAATTCTATCAATGCGATTAACTTGTCGGGTACTCAGGAACGCTATAATTTGGTTGTTAAATAACTGTTAACTATACTGGTAAAGGGCAGTTAATTAAACATATTTAATTTATAAAGTTAAACTAAAGTTCTATACAATTAACAGTTTATACAAATATTAGAATTTAGGTAAGAGGTTAAAATTTGGTAATTAATCAAAATAATTGCTTGCCCTTCTCTGTATAACCCAGTATACATCAGAATTTGTAATTTAAGGTTTCAGATAAGTTCGTTCAAATCTATGCTAACCAAAATCGCTCAACCTCTGTGGAGATTATCAAAGTTACAAGTTTTCCAAATGCATTCAGCACAGCTTACCTTGAAATAGCAGAAGTCATATGCGTCCAATACACAAGATACTGCTTCTTCTCGGATATCGTAGTCAGAGCCTTCTCCACTAGTATATCGTACACGTACGTGAATCAAGTACCTAGCGTCGAGCATGAGAATGAGAGAATGAGGGCAATTATCTGGTTGTAGGGGGTCATATAGAGTGCGTAGCAGTTGGCTCGTCTTAATTATGCATTTTGTGGTACATCGAACTAGGAGTTGACCTTTCTTATAGCGGGCGTTCATCGACTTTGCAAGTATTACAAATTCTTCAAATGTTAGTACAGTGAATCAATAGTTAAACTTTGTCACAGCGGGCCTTCAATGACTTTGTCCTATGCAAGTATAGCATATTCTTAAAAATTTTTACATTCCAACTATTCATTTATTAATTACAATACTGTATTGAACACAATGATTGCAGACACCCTCAGTCTCAGATATAGGATATGAGCGTGTGGACTAGACGCAGCTGCCTCTGGGCAAGGTTCAGTGTTAGGTTGTTTTAAAAGCGTTGATCAATTTTCGGATTCCATGAAAGTCATGGAATTTTTTTGAACAGCTTCTTCAGATTCCCAGGATGTACTGTGCGCTGGAGATACAAATTAGCTTGCCATGGTGGTTTATTTGTCAGAACATTAAAGGAAAGTTTTCTCACGCTTCATCATCATTCCAACCGAAGATGGAGGTCGTGTTCTGCGCTTTGTACGCCTTGGTATTAATGATGATGATTTTGTGCTGTCGTCATGTTCCATTTTATGAAGTGAGTATATGCTTATCAAGGAAATATCAATATCACACACAGTGTTTTGATACCTTGAAAGGTGTGACGTTCCTACGCCAAAGTTTGCACAGCCAAGATCTGACTTTTCCTGTATTTTAATGACGCACGTCTAGTTTAAGGAAACTGAACCTCCATTTTAACTGTTATTCTTTAAAACAGATATGAGGTACACATAAAAATAGTACCCTCTGTTTTTCGTCAGACTCGTTTACTGATGAATAATGGAAGTCATGAATCTTCCAGCGGGAGGTGCGGTTTCAAAATTGCAGGGACATATTCAGATTTGTGCCTTTCGTCAGCTGGTTTCCTGACAATTTTTAATCTTCTAAGGGTGATTTAATTAAACTTAATTATGATAAAACGCATTTGATTACACTTTTTATAATCAGTGGCGATTTGGCAATTTATTGTTTAAAAAACCAAGAATTTACTCGAGGTTTTCCAGCGGTGGAGCCAGAACTTTTCTTCAAACAAGTAAGTGTACCTTTTCCTGCTTGCCTGCACACAAGATTCTTAAATTAAATGTACGGTTATTTTTCCGGTTTCACCCTTTAGGTTCTGACTAAGAGCAACGCATTGTACAAAAATATGAGGTATGTACTTTGCATATCCACTGAACGTGTCTAGTTACTTCCTGTCGGCTCGGTTTTGTTTTAATTACGTTCTCATTTACCTGCTTGCTCTCACATTGCTAAACAAATGGTATGAGTCACCTTTTGAGTCAATATGCGTATTTCGTGTGAAAATGTGCACAGACTATTTTTGCTGCAGGAAGTGTCTATGCAAATTGGAGAGAAAATTTAAAAACATAATAAACAAAATTTTTAAGGCAACGGGTTCCAATCCGAAGAGTGTGTTATTGTATCCGCATAAGATAATTATAATTTACAAATTCTTAGAACACAAATCGTCTGAAAGACTAAATTTTGTGGACTGTACGTTCGACGTTTGTGTGACCTAAACATACAGATCCCAGTGTTTGTTCTGTTTAGCTTTTAAATTTTGTTTCCACCCACTGGGAAGGTGAAATCTCAGTGAAGCAGGATTTCTTGCTAAGCCAAATATGCCATTACACGATGTTAAAGGTTGGTATGTGTTGCAGTGTGAGTGCATATAGATGATTTAACCCATTTTCCTTTTGTTTGATACCATGAATTTATCCGACAAGTAACAAATTCTGACACCATTTTTAACACCTAGCTGATTTATTTTTTTTATTTTTTATTTTTTTGTTTATTTTTTTATTTTTTTATTTTATTATTATTATTATTATTATTATTTATTATTTTTGGTAAGAAAGACAGTACATTGGAGCACAACACAAACGATTCTGTGCAATATGTGCAGAGTGTTGCTGGTGACAGAATAATTATTAGGTGAAGGTGGCTGCGTAGTTCGCCATATCCGACTGATTTTTCTCGTGGGGCCTATTTAAGGACAATCTGTACAGTACTGATCCTTCAGTGAAGACGGTCTGAAGAAAAGCGTTCCGATGTAGTGTCTTTAGTTTCACCAACAGAACTTCCCGTGCAATGAAAAACGTACTCTTTGTATGTCTCTCTTGTCTGCGAACCAAACAAACCGTTTCCAGCACCTTGTTTTAGTAGGGAGAGAAACCCTAAAATAATTCTTTCAAGATTACGACTTTATAAATAATGTGCATTAAAGCTTTCTCCCCTTTTAAAACATTCCTCTAAGTTATACACAATTCTAGAGTTCCTACCATACAAAGAGCGGACTCCGTGTTCATTATACAAAGAAACTGGAGAATGTTGTGTAGGGAAATAGTCGCTGTTTATTGTGGTAATTGTAAGGGAAATGTAGCTGCTACATGGTGTGCGCGAAGTAAAAGAAAAAGTGACAATCAGTGCGTTATGTCAGTACTTTTAGATGAAATGTTTATGTCAATTAACTTTTGGTTTCACAGTCTGCGTTCTCTGTAGCTCTTATACACGCACTGTATATAATAATTGTTTTAAAATTAAGAAACTCCGAATTTTGCCAAACAACATTTTGGTAAATTTCGAGTATAAAAGTCCAGTCTATACAGTATTTTCATTTGACAGGGTGGCACTGGAACAGGTTTTTCTTATAATGCATCTGTTTTCCCGTGTCAGTATAATTTCATCAATGCTCCATACTCGTCTTTTTTTTTTTTGACCTGGGAAGGGAGATGGCACCGTTGAACTCTCCTTCCCCTCTGTTGCTGTGCTGAAACTTCACCTTTGATAAGTCTCAAACATCAGAAGTAGTTTTCCTCTTTGTTTGTCGGTGATAGCATTGAACTAACTGATGGTGACTGCGTTGAAAACTCGCCTCTTGAAGACTGAAACAGTATTCTGGTCAGAAGACATATCCTACAAAATGGAGGTTAATTCTTGCGCATCTCTAATTCATAGAGGTGTTTCAGATAGATCAAACAGTAACTCAATTACTGCTTTTCAAATTGCATGTTCAGTTGTCTCTGTTCCATTCCACGCGTAGACAAGCCGTACAAATATTAAACAGTATATTTCCTCAGTAATATTCATTGAATTTCCTGCAACTTGATATTTTTCGTTTACTACTCCATCTTTCACGACACATGTTTTTTTTTTTTTTTTTACTAACTAATAGGAATGAAACGTGGTTTAAATTGGACAAATATTTGTACTCTTTAATAGGTCGCCTTTCGTAAGCGATGACCTGTACCGATTTACAGTTTCGCCACTTTTATTTGTCCAGCTAAATTTCCAGACAAACTTCGGAAAACTAGAACAGATAATATGTAACATTAAATTCAATTTTGTGACGTTCATTCTTATATGAGTCTAATTCATGTGGTAACATTGTCTTCCCCGCAGTTACTGAACCATAGTATTACTCTAAGTTCAAGCATCTGTATTCAAAAATAAAAACAATTTTCTAAAACATGCAAAAGCAGAGTTGCGCTTGTCTAGGTTTTGAGGTTGATCTTTGGTCAATGGTATACACGTAATATTTGATTGCAGAATGAATTAATGGTACATCAAATATATCAAGTGTAAAATTCTTACATATTTATTCATTAAGTTTTGTTCAAGTAGAATAAAACTATGGCTTACATCAAAAAATAATTTCTTAAGCAATCAATTCAGTTTGCGCTCCATTCTTTGAAGCACAAAGTTCTGTGAGCCGCAGTTCTAGATGAATTCACTTTCACTTTTGCCCAAGCCACTTGACGGAAGTTATCAATACAGAGTTTCGTGCCCTGACAAATGCAACCAAGTAACGGGGTGGTGCACTACCTTATTAGTCTATCGATCACAACCCGTCCACTTTTATCAGAAATTAGCTAATGTTCCAGCATAGACAACCTAATAGGCGTTTAAAGCTTAGCCCTATAACTTCGCTTCGAATCAATTTTTTAACATTTTCATTTTAAGAAGGTGCAAATTAAATTTGTTTTTACTGCTTTACCGAAACGTACAATAAATGTTGCGGGATGCTCGAAAACGTCTTACGCCTATTTTTACTGTACGCTTGCAACATTGTGTTCATCAGTGGTGGAAACAATGCGTTATTTCCTTTGTCCTTCCATTGTCCTTTGCTTAGGAGCGAAAAATAAACAACATTACGAGTATATCTGAAAAGTATTAAGAATTATTATAATGACCATATCATTAGGTCTATTAATGTCACAAAATCAATGACGATTAGATGGGCGGGACTTCTGGCTTGCATGGGGGCGAAGAAAATTTCTTACGTGGTTTGCGTACAAAACGTGAAGGAGAGAGATATCTTGGAAGCCCTAAGTGTAGATGGAAAAAATGAAAATAGTTCTAAAAAAACTGAATAGGATAGCATTAACTGGATTGACTTGGCTTAGTACAGGGACAAGTGGCGAACTTCCGTAAACATTATAATGAAAGTCCAGGTTATATAAAATGTGTGGGCTTTCTTGACCAGATTAGCTACTATTAGTTACTGCAAAAGTACTCTATTCTATGGATTTAGTTATTATCAGAACTTTCTACCGAAATATTTAAAATCGATTGTAATCTACATAGATTATTCTTGGTATAAGGCTTTTAATGCTTCATTTTCAAGTGCTATTTTAAAATGACCCTCTAGTACGAATAAGTCTTTTATTCCGTATGCTTCCTATTCCGATTTTATAAGGGAAAAAGCTTGTTATGGAATATAAAATGTAGATCTAAATAAATGATTAATTGTTCCATAAAACACAAACACACCCACTCAGTCACTCACTCTCTCATTCTTGAGTAATTTCTGGCATTGTAACTTTGTTGAAACGTCGCTAGAGGGTTTTTTTTTTTCCTAGCCAAGAAAGAGTTAAGTCCTATAATGAACAGTTTTAAAGAATCCCGTGAAATATTTATTTAAGGGAAAGTAAATAAGGAACTCGTCTTGAGTGTTTCATGTCTACAGAGCACCTGGCAGCAAGACACAAGCGCGTCTGCAATGTGTCCGCCAATAAAAACAGTCTGGATCATGATTAATATGGAAGGTGCCGTTATTGATGTCAACCCTGATTCTGTACTTTAACACGTTCTGTGTACAAAGGGTGTAAAAGGAGCGCATTACAGGGATGCTGTGTCTGTCTGTCTGTCTGTCTGTATCTCATATTCACTAAAACACTGCCGATCCAAGGGGCCGCGTGTTCTAAAGCGTGGGTCTGCTGCCGCTCACTTGCTGGGATTGCGGGTTCGAATGCCACCCGGGGCATGGATATTCGTCTTTTGTGAGTGTTGTGTGTTGTCAGGTAGAGGTCTCTGAGTCAGGCGGATCAGTCGTCCAGAGGAGTCCTTCCGTGGTAATGTGTCTAGCTGAATCTGATTGCGAAGCCTGAACAGTGAGGAGGCCTTGGTCCAGTAGGGGTTGTCAAGCTAAGAAAAATATACGCTAATCCACTGATCAATGGACTTTCTAATTTTGGCGTGTTGTGTCTACATCAGACGTAATTAAGAGAGTATAATTTTGGTGTTTAGTTTGATTCCTTCTTTAAACGAATATCACATTCAAAAGACACGCTTAGCGTAATGGAGTGATTATGAAAATTTTTTAAATTCAAGTTATTATACATTTTCTCCAGAATATATTTAGATATTAAAATCGTCGGTGTATTGAATGAATTACAACCCACAGTACATTGCGCATATTTTTCCTTGTAATTTTAATTTCTTAGAAAGAAATTCAAAATTTCTATACAAGTGTGTAATTGAGTGGGTTTGCTACGATACGCCATAGTTCTGTTACTGGTAATCAGAGTCGATTCTCAGACGTATAATTCAGACGGAAATGAATATCCGTCGCTTAGTTCAGTATTTTGCATGACAGCACTTAACTTATTAAAAAATCGTATTAATACCATCGCACAATTAATGTAACAGATGCTCAGTTAATGCATGAAATGGTGGGTAAATATATTTTTTTAACACGGGAATAAGTAATTTAAATTACAATTTTTCTTAACAAGACTGATTGCAAACATATATTGTATGCTTCTACTTTAAATGTACACAAATTGGAAACCATCCGCCAACTTTTCATAACTTCTGCAAAAGTAATGCTGCCCGTATCTAACAATGTATTTTTCAGAAAAGCAGGATTGTTGTTATTCTCAGCTGTAGGTTCGAAAGTTGTTACCTTCCTTCTCCTTTACTGGTGACGAAATAAAAGAGTGTCTGGTACTAATGCGCTGCATGTGGATGCGAAAAAAAGGAAAGAAGTATTACTTTAAGGCGACTCATCCCGTTTTTAATAAATAAAAACAAATTATTCAAGGTTAATTCCAAAGTAAGTACACGTAAACATATCTTTCATATATACTTAAGAATACCAGTTCGGCCACACTCCCAGGTCGCGGTTTCACGGACCTGCCACCAGGTGGCAAGAAGCGCAAATGCAAAGAACTATGAGAAAGTCGGAGTTAAACTACAAAATTTGAATGTGAAAAATGTTACGAACTTACGCCGTTAAGCTACTTGTTCTGTCGATGAGCTCAAGTGTGAATGAAGTTAATACACCTGTACAACATTTCTTTGCGAAATACTGTATGTTTCTATGCCCTGTAACAACAACTATAATAAATGTTCCGATTTCTGTGTGAGCGGCACGATGTACAAAGTGCTTAACAACTTCAAGGCGCAAGGAAGCACGTATTTCGGCGGATAATGAAGAAAAGTATATAACTCCTAGTGAAGAATCCGAAGCAGAGCGCAAACGAGAAGAAAAGTTAATAAACCCACAACAATATCTCGCTTCATCGCGGAACTGTGCCGACAAGCTGACGATGAAGTTAAGAATCCAGGATAATTCGACAGCAAAACATTTGGCATCGCCAGAGCGAATAGCTGAAGTGACACTGGAAGAACATAAGCAAGCTCTAGAAATTAAGGCAACACACTAAAGAGCATCAAGAATGCGGCATGCACTGCGATTTGTGGGTACAGCGATTGGCGAGCTCGAAATCTTTCAAGATTAAGTCCTGTGTCATCATCTACCTTCAATGGAGGAACTATGCCGGTTTTGCCAAGCTGTTAAATGGAAAGACGAAACAGTTAATAGTTGCTGACTTAGCGGAAAACTTGTGCTTGCACCGTTGCATGGTCTTCCTCAAAGAATTCAAAAGATTGTATAAAGACCCATTGTTTTTATTCAAGGCCAGATCCTACAACAGCACCTTTGCATTTACGTCCATGGGTGCATCACTTATGGAAAAATGCCCGAATTGACGAGCAACTAACAAAAGCGCGAGAAGAGTTCCGTGTTCAAGGAACAATAAGTCATTGCTTCGGTACATTGCTACACATTGAATCAAGAACACCATGCTCTGTCAAGTTGTATGTTTTCGATAGTGATATGGAAGCACAAGTACGAGTATATATGCGATGCTGTATTATGGATGGATTCGATGGAGAGATCGTGGAAACAATCCAGCGTGTCCTAAATCAAGTGAACTTATTCGTCGAAATATTCCTGAGAGCTGGCGAATTTATAGGAAATCAAGATGTTCTCACCGTCCGATTGGCAAATTACGAAACACTGAGAGTCGATTTGCGAAAAAATTATCACCCACCGTGTAAAGAGGTGGCCGCCATTTTACTTGGCTATAGTATGGGAGCCGAACGAAACATTATTTTACACCAGAAAGGTGGGAGATTACAGCAAGTTAACGAAAGGCAGCCGGCGTACAGTACAGTACACTTCCCTTGCTGTTCCAACGTGGTAAACTAGGTTGGCACTTAGCAGTTCGGCATCAAGGTGACACCTCAAGCAGTAGCGGCAACAGAGTTGCATGTCGTGAGTATACAGCCGACAGACTCAGAATCCAGGTCAAAGGATACTCAATGTTGCGTCGCGCTGCAAGATTATTTCTTCGCCAGGTTTCCACACTACCGAAATGCGTGTGCTTTGCCTGCCCAGGTAAAAATTTTGCGACACGTGAACACTGACAGCAGGATTAAATAGTTTCAGGTGATTAACTGGGACAGTTTGAGAACATGCACCGACTCACCCCACATGCCCTTATTCTCTTATAGCTTCAGAATGCCACCATCTGCACGTCCTCTCGGTCCATTTCGACGCCATATACTCCATATGCACTCATCCTTATTGGTGGCAGTAGTTTACTGTCTTCACAGCCGTACAAGATTTGACGGACAGCAAGCATCTTACAATCCTTTCAGGATATTCCATCTCCATTCTCCACATTTTAATATAGCATTTATCATACAATGTTCTTCCATTTCTAAAACATAACTTCATTACCACATGGCACAGTGACCTTACCTTTACTTTATTATAGGGATGCCAAAGGTTATTTTCTACGGCCCACAGCTTAAGCAAATGAACTATCTGCTATCTTGAAAGGGTCTCATTGAGTGTTTCAGCTGAATAATACTTGTATTTTCTGGCACCAAACGCCTTATCTCAAATGTCTAAGGAGGAAAAAATAACATATAATATAATCAAATACTCGGATTGTGGATCATAACTATATTGATTATATAACTACCAGAGGTTTCGGTCTCAGTGGCCATTCTCAGGGATTATGGGCAATAACCATATTTATTACCTCTAATGAAAATTTCGGCTTCAGTGGCTGTTGGTTATATTATCGGTTGAGATGGGGGAACACGGTGAAAAACTACTGGATTATAAAAAGAAATATAAATCCGCGTAACACTGAAGGAAAGCCTCACCGATCGCCGGGTGAGTTTTATCACAATGTCGCGCATGCATTTAGAGATGTCGGTGGATCACTTCGTCCGGCAGTATACGTGTTAGAACAAGCACAGTATTAGTTCTGTAAACAATATATTATAAGAGACCGTGGAAGTCTACAACAAAAATCCAGTGTTTAAAGGGCACTAAACGGAGCTTTCCCACCGTAGCTTGCCAGTAGTATCATGTTGCACTATTGGCAGTACATGGCCTTTTCTTTTTCCACTGTAGCGTGTTATGTCAAATATGTCATAACTCATGAAATTCACCTTACGATTCAGAAGTCACCTTCTCACGGGTAGAGACGAACCTCCACCTGCGGAAACACAAACACTCCGAGATAGTCTACAGGCTTTTAGCGGCCCCTTTCATAGACAGTAAGTGTGTGTGTGTGTATGTGTGTGTGTATGTGTGTGTATGTGTGTGTATGTGTGTGTGTATGTGTGTGTATGTGTGTGTATGTGTGTGTATGTGTGTG
>Ga0123357_10006771_pt1 | contig 14061 bp, 4 predicted proteins | sample TergutEmb28metaG_FD_89873 | JGI IMG/M metagenome (GOLD analysis project Ga0123357, IMG submission 89873) | Embiratermes neotenicus P4 segment gut microbial communities from Petit-Saut dam, French Guiana - Emb289 P4 | ecosystem: Host-associated > Arthropoda: Insects > Digestive system > Gut ... | reverse complement strand
CATGTGGACATCCTGAACATTCGGTTTGTTGATACATGTGGACATCCTGAACATTCGGTTTGTTGATACATGTGGACATCCTTAACATTCGGTTTGTTGATACACGTGGACATCCTGAACATTCGGTTTGTTGATACATGTGGACATCCTGAACATTCGGTTTGTTGATACATGTGGACATCCTTAACATTCGGTTCGTTAATACATGTGGACATCCTTAACATTCGGTTTGTTGATACATGTGGACATCCTGAACATTTGGTTTGTTAATACATGTGGACATCCTTAACATTCGGTTTGTTGATACATGTGGACATCCTGAACATTCGGTTTGTTGATACATGTGGACATCCTGAACATTCGGTTTGCTGATACATGTGGACATCCTTAACATTCGGTTTGTTAATACATGTGAACATCCTGAACATTCGGTTTGTTAATACATGTGGACATCCTTAACATTCGGTTTGTTAATACATGTGGACATCCTGAACATTCGGTTTGTTGATACATGTGGACATCCTGAACATTCGGTTTGTTGATACATGTGGACATCCTGAACATTCGGTTTGTTCATACATGTGGACATCCTGAACATTCGGTTTGTTGATACATGTGGACATCCTGAACATTTTTCTTGTTAAAAAATAAAGTCTTATTTTTAAGCTTTATTCCAGTTTGCATTTCATGAACATGATCTGCACAAAATCCGTTTTCATCAGCAATGGATACCTCATTTAAAGTTCATTATCTCTTGTGCACTGTGACATATTCTGAATTGGGCAGAATTACCACTGTGCATTGTGGTCACTTTTTATTCCATTTCTGTAATGAAGAACCAATTATGATTGACACCGCCCTGTTTTATATTTTACTTCTTCTCACAAGGGTGAGTCATGTGGCAGTTCTAATACATCCCCTTCCTACTAGGTGAAGACACCCGAATCTTGGCCACTGGAGGAGCATCAAAAAATCTGGCCATTCTCCAAGTTCTTGCAGATGTATTTAACTCTCCTGTCTATACCCTGGTAAGTTTCCAGGTAGAATTCCATGGTTTCTTCAGCTGTGCTGTTTTGTAGTGAACATATATATTGAACGTTTTGGTGCCATCAAGTGCAGGAATTTCTGGACTAGATAAGTGACTATTGGCTTCTGAAGAATGATGCTTGGTGCATGACAGTAGGCACCTATAATGAACTCTAACTATGAATTGCAGACCACTACAAATTGCAGCCACAAATTAACCACTGGTTGAGAAGCAGCTTGTAAAAGCGCTTAGCTATTTTGGTACCTTAAGCGAATGTGTATATCCATCCTAAATTGTATTGTTGTTAAGCTATCCTGCCCCTGAGCACTGTGTTAATCCACCGTATTATTGCAGGAAGCATCCAATTCTGCAATGCTGGGGTCTGCATATCAGGCCAAATATGGTCTAGTGCACAATAACACAAGTTTTGCAGATATGACACAACACCTTCCTCCACCGATACTTGCCTGTGAGCCTAGTGAGGATGCAGAAGAGGTACTGTGAGTGACTTGCAGTTGTACCATTGGTTGCCAGTTGCTTTATTCTTAATTTTAAGTGCCAGCTTTAACTGCAGTTAAGATTGACCAAGTTGCTATTGTGGCACGTTAACAAAAAGAGACCCCCTCCTAAGAACATCAGAACATACCGTCCAGATGTTTTTACAGTGTGTCTTAACCCTTAACCTGCTAACGTGGAGAATAAGGTGAGCTCCTAATAATGCCAGCAAATGGCAGATGGGATTTAACTCGGCATTTAAAGGGTTAATAACCTGCCAGCAGGTATTACATGCTGTCAGATACAGAGATTGCTGAAATGATAGCCTCAGTGGGCCTGATGACTGTGTGAACAGTATTCCCTGTGGGTTGGTCAAGTTTTTAAGGTGCAAGCTGGTCGGTGAAAGAGCACCACCAACACACTCACCTCCAGCAGCTGGACCAGTCGGCAATAGTTGAACATAGTTTTAACCTTTAGCTCACGGCCTTTTAAACGCCATATTGCTGCTGCAGCCAGAACACTATTAAATTTAAATTCCCACTGCGGGATGACATTCTCAGTTTCAAATGAAAAGGTGTATGTTGAAAGGGACAGAATTGATACTTCACCAGTTAAAGGCCAATAGAGAGCATCACTTCAAAATCTGAACACCAAATCCCTTGCACTACAGATTATACGTGAGACTACATATGCACTGAGATGAGCAGGTTATGGCCACCTTTGATTCAGAGGTACAGAGGTAGTGACCCCATAAGGATCACACAGCTGGCTGCTTCTCAAGGCACCACTTGTCTACTTCTTGATCCACCGGTCGATTTTGTGACCTCATGTTCTTAATTCCTACCCATCCCAGCCCTCTCTGCTCCATCTGCACCTCCCTCACATATGCGAAGATCTGTCTCCATCCTTTCTGTGTTTCATCTGCAACCCTCCTCATTGTATATTTACCATGATTTCTGTTGACCTCATAGTCTGTCTTCCCATCGTGTCCTTTCCCTATATAGTCGCAATTTCTTCTGCACAGCATGCTGTTCTTGGAGTACCATGATGATGAAAATTGCAAGGACATCTGAAGGCACTGGTAACCGTCACAGGGTTCCTCAACTTATAGGACATCTGAAACGCTGGTAACCATCACAGGGTTCCTCAACTTATAGGAGTCTTTTCCACATTGCTCTGTCTCCATAAACACTCCTGTGTTTGTGCCTACTTTTACCCAAATATTTTTGGTGCATGTCCCCTGCAGGTGGAGATGGCATGTTGCTGTGAAGCACTGACAACCACCTACAACATTACAGGGTGTCATAACCACTAAGACCACAGTGAAAACCTGAAGCCTCATGTTACTTTACAGGCTTCACAGACACTCCATTTAAATATGTGCTTGTTTCTTTGCAGATTTACACTCCAATGGTTGCCAGATATAGAGCCATTGTTAGGAATATTACTAATCAGAGATAAACTTCAGAGATAAATCTGGATTCAGTGGCCAAGCCTGACAGATGCTGTTCACAGTGCACATTCCACAGTGGGAGTGGCAGTGATGTTGGGTAGCTGAAATTAACCCTGCTTGAGATTAACTGGATTACTTTGTTACTAGGGCTTCCAAAGTAGGGTGGGACAGTTTGTTATATTAGCAGCTGAAGCATTTATACACATTTCTTAAGTCAGTTGTTGCACATAACGCTAGGGGTACCAAAGTCTGGTTGTATTCCAGTAATGTATATACATGTAGGTACAGAGAGAGAGAAAGAGAGATGTTCTGTGATCTGAATCTTTCATGGTGACTTAAATTCAGCAGAACCTTCTTGGGCTAGCAGCTGCATCAGGTGGTTGCATGGCAAGTAAACAGACGTTTTGAAAACCATCTCTGTTCTCATCTCACCACCACAGACAAGAACAGAGATATTTCTCCAAATGTCTGTTTACTTGCCACGCAACTACCTGATGCAGCTCCTAGCCCAATAAATTTTTATTGAAGAACTGTTGCTGTTTTCTGGATAACTTAATGTTAAGCTATTAGAACATTTTATAATTTATTCATATAATAACATGGCATGTCAGTTTTTTGTAAAATGAATTGTGTTGTTGGAATTTAAAGTGTAGAGTGTAATTTGTTTTTGAACTGTATATGCCGTGTACTTAGGATACTTAGCTAAGTGTCAGGCTGCAGACAAATCACAGGGTTTGTCTAGTTGTGTAATATTAAAACAGAAGGCTATGTGTCAAAGCTGGAGTTCATCTAGTTTTGTGATAATAAAACACATTTCTTTGTTTTAAACAGAATTACATAATGCTTGAATAGTAACTTCCACAGAAGAATTTTTCTTTACCTGCTTGTCCTTCACCTTCTGGTCATAAAGTGAGGGGAAAAAAATGACCTGTCCTGGCCATGGAATTTGTCTGTCCAGCAGTCTCTTTAGATATCATCCAGGTATCTTCTTCTCAAGTGCTGGTCATCTAATTTTTTTGCATCCTGCTAAACTCTTACAATCAGCTTTGCTTGTTTTGAATTTCTTTGACTCCATGTCACATTCTTGTCATATATCTTCATTTTCCCTATATCTCCTGTATCCTACTGTGTCCCCCAAGATTCATCCCTGCTGTCTTTTACCTTCTCATGTATCCTTCTTTGTTTGGTCAATGGCCAGGTAAGATGCAAGACAGAAAGCACAACTGAATGGTGTGAAAAATACTCATGCAATTCAAGGATACTACTGTAGTAGTGTTGGTCATTACACAGTAAGGATTCTAGTGACGGTATATTGTAATAAACTTGATTAATATGCTGGACACTGCCAGCTTAGCTCAACGTACTCAGCAGTATGTGCATATCACCCTGCACTATAATCACTGTCCCACATTAATAGCTAAAACTAGAAAGACTAGAGTATGCATAACTGTAATTTAACCTTTGACACTTTTCTTACAATGAGGAAAGAACATTGACTAAGTGCTGAGGAGAAAATTAGTAGCTGAGAAGGAGGGAGTGAGTGGAAGATGCAGGAAACTACAAAGTGCACAGCTGCATGATTGGTATTGTTCACCAGTTAGTATCAAGGTGACAAAACCAAGGAGGCTGAGATGGTTAGGACACATGGCACATATGGGGGAGTACAGAAATACACATACAGTTTTGGTAGGGAGAACATACAGAAAGGGACCACATGGAAGACAAAGGCACAAATGGGAGGATAATACTAAAATTGATGTTGAGAAAATCTGATAGAAGAATGATAACTTGATTTATCTGGCTTGGAGTACAAACCAATGGTGGACTGCCAACTCAGTCATGAACCTCAAATGTACAAGGTGGTTCAAATTTGACCAGGACTGATGTCGCCAGATTTACACACAAATAGTCCCGGTCATATTTGAACCACCTTGTACATTAGATATGAGAAATTTCTGAACTAGCTGTGTCACTGTTAGCTTCTCAAGAGGAATTATGATCCACGGAGTTAGCATGGTAAGTCACATTTCATGAAATGTTCAAGACATATGAATGGGATGAACATCAAAAGGATAGACTGGAAGCAGACAAGCAGAGAAGGCTTTTTTTTTTTTTCCCCCCCATACCATGAACAAGGAAACCAAACAAAGTTTTGACATTTCATGATTCAACATATGATGTCACAATATATTTATTGGAACCCATGTTCCATTCATGGATAATAGTCCAGTACAAAGAGCATTGTAATACCCAACTCACGTGAACATATTATGCTGACAATGTTTCGCAACTAAATGATATTCAAGGCAAAACCAAACTGCATACCAATTGCAGGAAGAAATCTTGTGATACAATGACAGTTTCAATGTACATATTATATTACAAGACTTGAGATCTTCTGGAAGGAAGTTATGTCTTATTCTAATTGTTTCCATTACAGCAGTAACCATGATACATTTACTGAAATGTGGTTGGTGTTTGGTTACTATGAATGCTAGCTTTGCACATTATATATACAAAATTGTGGAGGTACAGGCAAAATTTGTTCAGATTTCATACTTTTTTCAGTGCACAATTTTGGAATTACAGTTGTAACAGAAGGAATAATGAAACTATTTACAATTTGTTTAGCATTACAAGCATGATATTTATGATATCTAGAGACAAAAGACCAACATAAGAAAGCATAAGTTTAAATGCTAGAATGAATCAAGATAACATACATGCTTGAACTAATGTAATTACAGTGTGAAAATGGAACTTTGTAGATTTTCCACTTAAGCAATAGTAAGTGCACCATCTACATTAAAACTCCACAGTAAAGGCATGGAGTTTGGTTTTGATATGATTCCAGACTCCACTGCAGTGAACAAAATGGAACATAACTGGTCTTACTCATAGACCGTATGATCGCAGTACTGTAATGGTAACTGCAGCAACACCTGGTCAACATCCTGGATTAGAACTGTTCTAAAATAAGTGGTGACCACATTATGTTTCTCCTAATCTTACAGTTTTTTTTTCATCAGTCTCACAAACCTGTGTTCAAGCTTAGGAAGAAGACAAACTAATCAACACTTCCACTAAATTACTCACAGAATGATGAACTTATATCTGATACAAACATGGTTCATACTGTCACAATGCTCCACATCTGTATGACTGTGGACATCAGTTTCCAGAATATTAGGCACAAGTATAATCAAAATTCAATGCCTTCTTCATATGTTCCTTAAACTTACAGTACATGTTCACTTTGTATTCAGTGCTGGTTTACAGGAAGTAAGATGAAAATGAGAAACAATGTCTTCATATTTCGAGCAATGAAAATCAAAGAAATCTGCCTATAATCACCAGTAACTCCACAGTAAAATAACAAACACATAAAAATAACTGTTTATAAATAATTAATAACTGTAAACTGAATTTCCAAGTGTTGCATATTCTCAGCAAAGCATATGGTGTGTTATTTCCACACCACAAAATTCCAGTACCAACTTGACAATTTTCTGGGATATTATGCTATACAGTTTTGCAGGCAGGCATCTGTGTGTATGTACTTATCCAGCAAGTTAGATGGCTTTACTTCCCAGAAGACTGTAATATTATTGGTATTCACCATGAGAACCTCTGATCTTGCTCAGTAACCACAGTGCTGTCTCCTTCCACACATCATAACTTCCCATAGAGCTGCAGTGGAGTGCATACACATCTCTTCTGTGTGTACGTTCCTTGTCGTGTGGCACCTTCGTCACTTCTTTATGCACATTACATGATGACAATTTGTGTTGCTCACATTTACACGGAGTATAAGATTAAATTCCTGTTGCATAGTTTTTATTATGAAAAATTTACAAGGAAAAACCCCTAAAGAAATTAACTAAAAAATTCTGAAGGCATCATTCATTTCACTTACAATGAAATCTTACTGTAACAAAATTGTACAATATCAGGAGTAAAAAACAAACATTCATAGGCCCTTCACAATTAACCCATCCATTATAAATCACATTCCATACATATGCCTGAACAACATGAACATGCACCACTATTAAATATCATTGCAATTTTGTGACTGCCAGATTTCACTGTAAGTAGTTCATAATAAATAAATCAGCAGTTACTACCTAAATACACGATGCAACACGCATTTGCTACGCTACATTATTTACACACGCAACATATAAAGTACACTAGCTGATTTGTAACTCAACTGACTGTGAGACACAAAATTTGCTAAACTAAATGTATGTAGCTCTTGTTGGGATATCAAATCAGCCATAACATAACATAACATAACAAGACAACAACACGTGAAGAATACGCATTTTAATTATGTGAATGGATGATGCCAAGACCGATACAATGAATTTGTATCGCGTAAATACAAAACCACGAACTACAGAGTGGCCTGTTTATCACGTCCCTGAACACGGCAGCTTTTATGCGTAGAAAACTTGCATCTGATGGGACATCCTGTAATGCTTGCTGTGCTCAAGGACACCACGGAAGGAACACTCTATAATGTGACAGATTTACCATCTTTAATTGGAAAGGACATGACTGGTCAGAGAACGTAAGACAGAACCCTTCCTGAGGGAGTCACTCATCAACGTCAGCAAACTGCATATCAACTGAGTGATGAAATCTTGGCATAGGAATGGCAAGAACACAACTGTATTCTGCAGTCTAGTTCAAACTTTTTATCATCCTAATAAAACTGGATCATGGTTAATGTATCTAATCAAAACTGTCCCATTTTGTACATTTTCACACTGTTGTGACTCTCATGGACACTGTATTAAACTCTGACATATGTTCATCCATCACTTCAGCCTGATCACATCTCACTTGCTCCATGTTACTAAGTCCACCCACGTATGATTCACTTCTCTTGGCTGTGGACGTGACAGCTGTCGGAATGTGAGATCCAGCTGTGGATGTGGGTGGGATGTAGTTGAACGGCTGAACTATTGCAGAAGCGGGCGTTCTGGACACACTTTTACTTTCTCTGTTGCCAACTACTTCTTCTTCAGGTGAATCAATTCTAACGAAAGAACCGAGACGTGACAGTCTTTTTGGTGTTTCAGGATCCAGGCCTGTATTTCCAGATCCATTATGTTGCTTTCTACGAACAACTTCCTGGCTAGGAACTTCATCTCTGTCTTTGCTCAGACAGCATCCAGAAGCAGCCAAAACTTTGCTTGCAGGCTGAACTATGACCATGCCTGCTACCTCTGCTACCTGCCTTGGTATATGTGACGAATCCTGACTTGCAACAATGCCTGTAAAATTCTCTGAGTTGCAACTGCCTGTACTTTCACGTTTGCCAGGATGGCTTGAACATCTCATTTCTCTTTTGGTCTTATTTGCTTTTGCAGTTTCTGTTCTGATTTTTGTATCCTGGTGAACCTCATCATTATTGGTAGACATGGATGGAAGCCCTTCGAAAGTTGAGCTACGGACAAGCCTGGGTGCCAAGAGGGTGCCACTTGAGACAACGTTAACATCACTGCCATTTTCTACATGTGTTGCAGTGATCCACACTCTAGTATCCTTCTTGGCAGCTTTCTGTTTGTTTTTACTCTCTTCCACCCGCTTCCACAAGCTTGCAATCTTGCTTGTTACCTCCTTTCTAGTGCCAGCAGTCCTTCTGCTGCTGGAACCTCCACCCGAGGCAACAGAATTTAAACTGCTATTACTATTAGATCTCTGAGGTTGCACTGTTCCTTGTTTTAGTGCTGTCTTGCCACTGTCATTACTCTGCAGACTCTGGTTGCTGAGCGATGTCCTCATGCCCTCTTGTGCACCAATGCTACCTCGCTTATATCTTACTCTAGGTGCAGGAGGAGACCGAGTGGTACCATTTCTTCCTGGAATTGTTGCAGCCTTTGTAAGAGACTTTGAGTTTGCTGTTGGTGACCCTTTGCCTGAAGTGCTGATATCATTACTACAGTTTTTTGCAAACCTGCTCTGGCCCAGAGATCTTGTAAGAGTTGGAGCTGACTTTTCTTTATAAATTTTAATTTTGGAAGTGGTAGAATTAACAGAATGGGACTGTGTGATGGCACCACAAGTCTTCTTTGGTTTTGACTCAAGTTTAGCACTAGGTGTGCTAACAGAAGCTGGAACAGGAATTCTGGTTTTAGTAGGTGATGGTGGCAGCATTGACATAGGCATGATGGAGTTTGGTTCATCCTTAGTGAATGTGCCTTGTCTTTCAGGGGGCTTAAACCTTGGATCCTTAACATCACGTTCATGACTGTCCTTTCCAGGTGTGTGTGTGACAGCAGTGTTTCTAGATGATGATGATGATGATGATGTTTTTGCAGGTGGAGATGCACTGCTTGGATTCAACTGCTGTTTTCTTGCTGACCTATTTGATTTTGGGCTTGTGTTCCGAGGAAGTCTGCCCTCTGTAGAGGATGGGGCAGTTTTAGAGACACACCACTGTGGGGCGCCTCTTCCAGTCTGCCGCAGTACAGCAGCTTTTGTGGGTTTGACATTATTTGCTGCACCCGATACAACAGGAATACTACTCCGAACTTTCCCAGCCACAGGTGGCACAGTTGCTCTCTTTGCTACAGGTGACGAATACAAAGCCTTTCGTCTCCCACGAATGGACTTAGGACTGTTACAGTGAGGTGCACCATCCTCTGTGCAATTGGAGTCAGCACTTTCTTCCCGTTTAAGTCTTTCCTCAGGCTTCACAATTCGCGGGCCTCTTGTTTTGGGCAAGTCATCATTGTTACCATCATCACTCACATCTTCCTGACTTGTTTCACTATCAGCCACTGACTTCCTGTCCTCTGTATCAGGTTCAATCTCCTCAATCACTTTCTCTTCTACAAATGCTTCCTCAGTGTTTGACATTCCAGGCTCTTCAGTAACGGAGGACTCTCTTATAAGGAGGTCTGACCCTCGTCTCTTACCATACCTAAAGATGTTGGAGTTTTGTTCTGACTCTGATTCAATAGAAATAAGACTCAAAGTTTCACACTCTAGGAGCATTTCATCGCTGCTTGGGAGTTCAGATGACTCACTGTTACGACGCCTTGAATCATTGATTGTTGTGATAACAATGTTGGCATCATGTTCAAGCAGAGATTCTATTTCATCTGGTCTGACTCTTAGAAGAGCTTCCACAAATCCAGCACTTGAGCAGTTCAGATCAAATGTTTCAGTACCATCGTTGGTTTGAATGTGATCATCATCAGCCTCACTGCCGGTATGTTGTGGTCTGCTCTCTTCACTGAGAGTACGAGTTTGAAACCTTTCCTTTGCTTCTGCTCTCTTCTGTTTCAGCGTCTTTATCCTGGAGGTCTTTTGTTTAGCTGCATCAATATGTATGGCCTCAGTATGTTCTTCTGGACATGGCTGTTCTCCAGTTCCAGCAGTACATTCCTGTTCAATTGCACCTAGTCTGTGTTCAACATCAACAGAAGGTGATTTATCAAGCACTCTGGTCTGGAATCTCTGCCTGTCTTCCAGACGTCGTTGCTTTGGTGTTACCTTATTGTGACCCTTCTCCTTCTCAACTACGTGTACAGTATGTTCCAAATTCTCAGGACTTCTAAGAGAGCCACAAACCTCTGCTTCAAGAACTGGAAAAGATATTCCTGGTTGTGGTGGTACCACCCTTGTATTATCAATGGACTTCTTGATACTGATTTCCTCTTCAGCAGCAATGGTGTATGTTTTGTAACGCTCTTTTGCCAACTGCCGTTTCTGTTTGGGAGTGAGCTGCCCATGCTTCTTTGGTGTAGATTCTGCAGAGCTGGACATATAATGGTCTGAAGGGGTTGCTCTCCTGCTGGTGTCTGACGGAAAGTCTGGGGCATCAACTTCATCCAGCTTTTCCATGGAATTTGCACAGCCAGGTTCCTCTGTACACATCTCTGTATCACTACAGATGGTTTCTGTACCTGGTTCAATAGTTGATTCAGGATCTGCTAAATCTCCAACCTCATTGAACGCTGAGGGAGGATTGATGTTATCCAAGCAATCACTGGCACTGCTTGTGCGCACACTTGTGGACATGGCAACCACATAAACTTCAGCCATGATGCTGGCTACAGGTTTTATAAATTCAAATATGCCATCACTATTTCCTGGCGACTGCTCTGATGCAGACTGATCTTTGGTTGAGCTATCGGCAACTTCTGAGGTGATGCTGGCCACACTAACCATACTGTTCTCCATGTCCACAATATCAATTAATTCTTCCATTGCTGATGGAGGCTTGATGTTATCGAGGTGAGAATTACAGCTACTGGACACACTAGTGTTGTCTTGGAGGTTCTCTATACTTCCATTGTGGTTGCTGTTCCCAAGTGCTCTACGAACCATCATACCAGCAGGGAGAGATTTCTTTCTTGAATGTCTGCATTCCAGTCGGATTCCATTATTGCGGGGCTGATGAGGAGGAAGAGATGTTGAATTATGATGTTCCCTTGTTTCAGCACTTTCAACATTGTCTAACTGACCAGAAAGACTTGTGGTCAGAGACACAAGACTTCCCATCATCGACGGTGGCTTGATGGCATCCAGATCTACAGAATTCATACTTGCAAGACTCTGTTCCATTTCTTCGGTCGATGGATATGGAAGGTTCTGCCCTTCTGCTTGTACTGCAACAGCTAACTTGCCAGCTTCCACTTCAATCATGTGTGAATCTGTGAGGGAACTGCCCTGCTGTTCTTCAATGATTCTGTTTGTCGAATCATCTTCCTTGATCAACTCTGGCAATGTGACAGCATCATCTTCACTCTTGAATGAGGCAACAAAAGGTGCACTTGTACTCATACTTGGAAATGACACATCGTTAGGTGACGTGTCTTCATTCCATGTGTCACTTTGCTTCATAATGCTACAATCTTTATTCTTATCTTTCTGAACATGTACACCTTGTGCTTGCTGTACAAGTTCTTCTGTCAGCTGGTCCAAGGAGGCAATCATTGCATCGGGATCTTTCCTCTTTCCGTTACACTCTTCTGCCCTATCATCGCTACCAAAGTCAGGAGAAGGACTCTCTCCTGATGAGAATGGAGATTTATTATCATCACTTGGGCTCCCATGAGGACTGTCAGCTTTATTACTAAGACAACAAATGACTGAAGCTCGCTTAGAAACTTCTAATTTCATATCATGCCTGTCTTCAGGTTCTGTATGCTTTCTGACTACATCATCATTTTCGTTCTCTTTACTTTGGGGATACAGATGATGTACAGATGCTTTAGGTTTTTGCTTCTCGTAGTCTGCCATGTCCAGAACCGTATCAGTGCAGACTGCTTCACTGGCCAATCTGGCTGCATATACACTACTAGATTCTGTCTCCATTATCCTTATGTTCTGTGGCAGATCACTGCTGTTCCCAGGATGGTCTCGGAGATTTTGTACGCTTGTGATGGCTGCGATGCTTCCGTCTACGCCTGCTGCCATTTCCTTCAGGCCCAGTGCAGCAGACGCATCCACCCCGTTTTTTGGAATTTGTCCGATGTCATAATCACATGTATGTACGTCATTCTGTAAATTCAGACAGGGAATGTCATTCCCTACTGCACCCCCCACACCCACTCTACTCGCAGAATGTATTCTAGGTACCGGTTTCAATTCCAGTTTCTGTAGTGGCACACCTGGTATCACAGGACCTGATCTCTCTCCATCCCCCTGTCTCCTGTCTCCTATAGCAAGTGGAATTTTGCACACAACTCCACTTATCTTTTTCTTTGTGCTAACTGGAACAACAATTCTGGCCTTGCCACATCCCCCTTCTGATTTGCTCTTGGGCATCCCTGAACTGATGCACTGTTCAAGAAGTGCCTGTTCAGATGGTGTTGGTTCTGTCGAACCAAACGAATCTACACTAAGGGAACTGAGAGAATCATTGCGAGACAGAACTGTCACCACATCTTCAGAGACAGAGCTTGTTTTGTTCAGTAACTTTGATGATGTGGAGTCATCATGCTTGTCACTGTGGTCTCCCCAGCTGCCATCAGAACCCACCATGACATGTGCTGTCACTTCAGCAGTGACACTATCAACAGACTTGTTAAGTGGTGAAACGCATGATCTTGGTCCAGATTCCGATGAGTAAGTGATGGAGATGGGGACTTCACTTGATTGGCTGGGTCCTATGTTGTGTGGCCCAGATGTTGATGGTTGCACTGCTTTCAACACTAAGAAAAGAAACAATACGTAAACATTAATATAACATTGATAATCTGGCAAATGAAAATCCTGTCTGATTAAAACTACCCAGACCAAGCAAACAGCAGGAGTGTGGGCTGAATACAGGCCACAGCCTGGAAGCTTGTACATACTTTGCACAATTATTAATCGTCACATAACTGACCCAATTTTGAGAATTCTGTCACACACCACACACCACACACCACACTCATATGACATCTGTGGCTTAATAATAATTTTTAGAATTACTGTAAGCAATGATTCCCTGCAATGAAACTGCACAAATAGAGGGGATACATATACAGATATACACACATTCAGCACACATGAAGGGGGCACATATGAGGTCCGACAGTAAAGTAATGAGACTAATTTTTTTCTTGCTGTACTGGCAATACTGCAACCTGCCAACACAGACAGTCGTTTACCTTGATCCTTCCTCTATCCCGACTTGTAGTGCCATGCCTTTACAGTGATTCATTGTGGATTAGGTGCCTGACATGTCAAGACGTGTTTGCGAACCTCATAACGAAAATGGAAGGACGGAATATCGCTCAGTGGTATGCCATCTTTTTTGTGTTAAATTCGGTGACTGTGTCACCACAACACGTGGAAAACTTCAGCAGACCTTTGGAGATGATGCAATGTCAAGAGCACAAGCCTTTTGCTGGCACAAAATATTTTCTGAAGGCAGAACCATCGTTGAAGATGAGCAGCACAGTGGACGACCATCAACAACGCGGACAAGTGACAACACAGCACGAGTATGAGAACTTGTTCGATGCGATCGAAGATTGACAGTCAAAATGATTGCTGATGAAGTGAACGTGAACAGGGAAGCTGTTCGTCGGATACTAACTGAAGAATTGGGGATGAGAAAAATTTGTGCCAAGAT
>Ga0123357_10006770_pt1 | contig 14062 bp, 8 predicted proteins | sample TergutEmb28metaG_FD_89873 | JGI IMG/M metagenome (GOLD analysis project Ga0123357, IMG submission 89873) | Embiratermes neotenicus P4 segment gut microbial communities from Petit-Saut dam, French Guiana - Emb289 P4 | ecosystem: Host-associated > Arthropoda: Insects > Digestive system > Gut ... | reverse complement strand
TTTAAATTTTTTATATGTAATTTATTTTAAAAAATTTTTGAAGTTTTTATTTATTAATTTAAAAAAATAACAGGCTTTTTTTAAGAAAACTTAAAAAACAATTTTTTTTTCCCCCCCCCCCCCCCTCCACCCACCCTGACTCGGGCTTAGATAATTTGTCGGTGCGCAACATATACGGTACAATATTTGCTGAGAAGACCGAAACACTCACTTCAGTTCCGTAAAGTTTCATACTTCTCCGATCCTCCACTTTTGTAAGCTGTTTATAAAGAGAAGCCCTAAGCCGTCATTCACGAATTAAAAACTAAACACCCTCTGAGATGGATGCCGAAGCTTCTATCAAATTATTAGTGCCTATCAACAGAACTACGCGGCTTCACATCAGAAATGACAGTAATATGAATATTATGAAATATATTCGGTACTGTTTCCAGCATGTGGAGTGTCCACGTGTCTTGCAACTTATGCGGTAGAGGAGGTTTGGATGCTGGACATCAGGCCTTAGCTTGAGTGTCACAAAGACTTTTCTTCATATGGCCGTCCCTTTTTAAGAGAGCTGGAACTGATTACCATACATCAGTAGCAGAGTTTAATTACAGAATAAGAGGCTACGTTTCTGTTGTTATTTGACTCTCGGAACTGTTTGTGATAAGACGCAACTGAAGAGTGTTGCCAAAAGGCTGTTACACTGCGTAAATGGTGAATGTCTGCGACAAAGATGATGAACGCTGATCGTAGATGGAGATATAAGAATGAAATAAGTCCCATTTTTATGCTATTTATAAAAATTCTGTAAATGCGAAGCATTGATCGAGTTAACTTTCTTCGGCTGTCACGAAATTCGCCGTCTGGTATGTTATAAATCGGAATTGATTTGTTACCATTCCTTCATGAGAGATGGTGCCTTTTGCGTCATAGAGGCATGTGGAAGCTGCAAATTTGTCAGCCTAATGTTATACAGCTTTCTTGCCCCTGGCAATATACAGACAAGAATTTATTTCAAATTACTGCAATGGTATATACTTACTGACTTACTTCATGACTGTACGGCCGTCTGAGAGCCTTGACCTCTTTAAGTACGGAAGAACATTCTTCCGTATTGAATGCCTTCTGTTACCATCTCCTAAACTTCATCTCCCGTAAATTCTTCTCTGTATGTTCCTTATTGGTATATATCTATGTGAAGGTTATTTCGACTTGTTTCGGCTGGTAGTATACCCTCAGGGAATGATCTTGCTCGAATTCCCTGATGATGGCTACATGTGTCAGCCGAAACGTTTTGTAATAACTTCAATGAAGATACATTCTAATGCAGTGAGTTGCAATAAATCCTTGTTTTTACAAATACATATTGCATGTAAAGTTACGTGACTCACACAGGACAAGAAACTGCACTGTTTCGCGTTGACTGGTGTCTGCTCTACCAGCCGCTGATGTTAGGTAATTATGGAGCACTGGTGGATTGATAACTGACGGGAAAATCTAAATGGCTCGGTGTAAAATTTGCACCCAGCGGCTCAGCTGGTGGGTGTGGGGGGGACAGTGTGCATCATCTTAAGTGGCAAGCGTACGAAGGGCGGAAAAATGAAAGGAAAAATAGATATTTTAAATGAAAAAACTGTGTGCCCTACATATTTTGCAATATTAAGCCACATAGAAAGTGTTGTAATAAATGATAGTGATGTTTTAAAATCCGTCATTTGTGTAAGTTGGTCATTGTGATTACTTGCCCCGGGGACCACAAGCTTATCGACGTCACTGCCTGCATCTCTCCACTTTATTTATTACAAATCCCATATGGTCTACCCTGGTCTTTCAGATATCCGACGTGTGGACAAGAACAAAGACATAGGCTGGCATTTCGTTTCGCTGAAGGTAGGACATTCCGTCGAAGATACGTAGATATGATCTTTGTGACTTGAGAAGTGGGGCAGGTAATGATGACTCATAGATACCCATTTAGGAAATATACTTTTCGCAAAACATTATTTTCCCAGTATTGTAAAAGCTGTTGCTGGAATTTCGACTTCTTTCTGGAGGCGTAGAATAGAAGCATTGCTGTAACCGGACGGATCGGAATGTGCAGTATACAGACTCATGGGGGCATTTCAACACATCGTTCCTTTTCACTGGATACGATTTTTTCGCCTATGCTTCCTCCGCTGCACACTCCCCTCTACCAACTTATCTGCACGACTGTTTCCCATTCACCGTAAACAGTAACTGGGACTGATATTGAGGCTACACTGTCCGGCTGGCGGATTATCCTACAGTGTGTTGCTGCCCGCTTGAGCAGTATGAAGTAGCAAGGGCGGGTAGACTGGCTGACAAATTCTGTGGTGTCTGAAACCTGAGGTTCATCACTGCTGATAAAATAGTCTTTTACTGGGCACAACCCTGAGTAATCCCTTCTACTTCCTATCATCACAACGGCTCTCTATAACATCTTTGTTACTAGGCGCCTTCTCCAAAGTGCGGACAGAGATTATTAGCTTCGTAATATCTATCCTTCTGACCCTTCACATTGAACAACTCGGTTCCAGGTGGACGGATTTTCGTGAAATCTATATATTTAATTTTTTTTTCCGAAATTTGTCGAGAAAATAGAATGCATCTTTTTTCTTTCATTCTTTATTCTGAACAGCCAATGGCCAGGTATTTACAGACAATTATTCTTCAAAACTTAGATATAGTTAATGGTTTCAAATAAAGAGCCAAGTGCCAAAGTAGTGCGAAACGCGTTTCCTCCCAATCCTAGTGACCACTCTTGCCATTCCAAAATATCAACCTCTTCCCCGGACCCTTGTGTACATGCAGATGGTTTACAATGAGAATTGTGAGAGCACTGATTTTGTATGCCTGCGTAATATGTACATTTGACGGCTTTTCGTGCTTGCTGTTCGTCCCGTTCGTAAAGTGTTCCAGTATTGCAGGCCTGCTTAGAACACCTGCAGATAGGTCCCCACTAGTTGCTTCCTGTTTTGGTCCTGATATATCTTCCACCGTGTCCGACGCATTCAGTCAAAGTAGTCCAGTACCGAAAAGGCCCTGCGTTGATCCACCACATAAAAACACATTCGCCAAAAACCAAAAGTACTCCTGACGTATTTGTCGGGGTCATAGTTTGAAACAGGCACGAAGGAGCCATTCTTTGGTTATGCGTCTCGGGTCCATCTTTTGTATCGAGATATCCTTGTGCGAATCCATTCCTAAATCATCTTTCTCGCCCCAAATTCTGTGAGTAGATGTAGTATGGTGTTCTGTCTCTCGCACTGTGTACAGTATTCCGTGTCCGGCAGTCTAATTTTATGCAAATTCACATTCGTAACTATCATGTCGTGAATCACCATGTACCATGCAGTCCTGGCTGCATCAGGAAATATTACGTTGTGGAGATTGCCCCATACTAGTGACCGGTCAACGGTTGGCTGAAGCTGAAATGATGCGCACCTCCCAATGTTTTGTCTCCGCAGTAGACATAATTCGCAAGTTGTCATACAACCTTCGTTTAGAAGCCGGCCTTGCTTCGGCCTGCCCGTGAGGTTCCATACACGCCCAGTCGTGGAAATAAATGCGTAAGTATTTCAAGGTCCGAGGGATCATTCTTTTGTGTGGGGTTTCTTCCTTCGAGATTGTGATGCCCATACTTTTAGCCACTCAGCAGTCGGCGACCCACTCCTGTACCTTGGGTACAAACTCTTACAAGAAAAGGGGCGCAGTATTTGACTGCGACATCGATCAAGTCCATTCCTCTTTTCCGCCTGGCGTTTTAAGGTTCATAGAGGCAAACTCAAGATCGCATCACGCCAAATGTAACAGAATCTTGCCGTTAAAAGTCGTCGCACTTGCTCCATCGGTGTCGTGAAAATCCGTGCCGTGTGCCATGTCTTGAAGAGTAGAAAGGTATGCGCGTACTGGATTCGTTGTTCTAGACAAAGGTCCCGACAGCACGCGTCTCTCGCCGGGACTTTGACTTTCCCTGTCGCCTTCGACCAAGAGACATTCCCTGAACAGGCTACTGCAATCGTGAACCTGAAACCCAGTATGGTTATTTCCGCATAATATGGGATGTCCAGGCACTTCATCGATGTGTCCCAAGAGCCTGTCACCACAGCTTTGATTTTAAAGATGTTCAAACGAGCACCCGTTGAACTTTCGTAAGGTTAGTAGGAGGTCGCCGATTATTTTAATGTATGTTGGTGCCCTCATAGAAATCCTGACATCTTCGGCGCATGCCACCACCGCGGTTTTCGCTGTCTGATGTCCAATTTTTGATGCTCGTAAGATGTCGCTCGAACAGGCTTATAAGCGAATTTGAAACCAAAGCGTATATTAGCATGATTATTAGACAGTTGTCCGAGGGAACATTGTATAGGAAGGGGTCCTGCATCGTAGCCATTAATTTGGGCCGAAAAGAAGGCTTTATCATACATTGCTGGTATGAGCGTGATGAATTTCATGTTGTAGTCATAAATTTTAGCATCGGAAGTAGTGGCACTCCACAGTATTGACTCGGGCGTATGTAGCATGTCAGAAAGTGTAGGTCTTACTTCGTTCGCTATAATACGGGCCAGAATTTTACAGTATGTGTTCAGCAATATAATTGGTTTAGAGTCCGCTAGTATTGTGCGGATGTCGAGCTTAGGTGGGCAATCCACGATGCCTTGCATCTGTTGTTCCATGATCCGACCATCCTAGTGCATCTCGTTGAATAGGGCCGGCATATCATTCTTGATGCTCGCCCACTTGAATTTAAAAAGTCCCAGTCAAATGCCATTTCTTCCCACAGTTTGTTCCAAACTCCTTTGCTCTCCGCTGCCCTTAGTCCCTCTTCAGTGATGGGAGTATCTAGGAAGTCCCATCCCATCGGTAAGGTCCTATGTCCAATGTTCTCCATTCGAGTAACACACGCATCACACACGTGAAGAGGTTCATATTTGCTTTACAGGAACTCCACAAAGGTGTACAGAATGACCCTAGTGGTCGTCTGTGTTACACCGTTCTTGTCGACAAAGGTAGTAATCATCCGCGACACACGCCGTTTCCGCATGTGTAGGAGATGAGAAAGGGAGGCCTGAAATAGAATAGCTTCATGTGTATCTATGGTAATTGACTGAACCCGCTTGCTATGTTTTTGGATAATTTTAGCTATAAGGTGGTTTAATGTGGGTGTTTTCTCCCTAGGATGTCTACGGTCCTTCGAGGTGTCGATATATTCAAGCGTAATAAAAACATTCATTTTACATATCTATGCGAATTCTGGCAGTCCATTCTTGGATGAAGAGGAAACGGGTTTTCCATTTGACATATTTCTCCTACAGCGTGACCATTGCAGGGTATTTTCCTTCATGCAGTCTCCACCTTGTCCACTCCTGCTGAAAACAGCTTTCGATTGTCGTGTCTTCTAAAAGTTCCAAGTTCATTTTCCACAGGCTCCGGCCTCCTGTTAGGAACGAGACTTCCAGCTTGATTCATCGACATACCATTAGATGATCTTAAATGCCGCAACCACGGTGTCCGCCCCTCCTTCTGACCACTAAGATTTGGTGTACCTATATTCGACCAAGTCGTGCCGCTCCATGGGAAGTGTAATGTAAATATACGGCTATGGGAGGGACATTTTCCCACACATCGAATAAAAGCTCTGCTGAAGTTCATATTCCCAGTGCAGTGTCAGGACCCAGTTAACCCCCCACCCACTATGATCATACTGGGGGCAGTGAAGGCACCAAATAAGTTCCATGTTTTAAAACATTTCCCTCTCACGTCTATTGGATGAACCGGACGGCGCATATATATTCTATCCAGACTACTAGACAGTGCTCTGCCATTCCCTACCCGGAGGGCAACCTCGTGACGTTGGTTAATTTTATTGTCTCTCCGGTGAGCATGGCCGTGCCACGTGTGTTTATTCTCACATTTGTATACGCGTTTATCCTCTTATCATGTTAAAAAAAATATTGGTGACTTCTTTTAATAGGATAATGTCGATCTCTTGTTTGTAGATTAACTCAGCATCCGCATTCTTATCATCGCTGATACGCCGTTTACGTTTAGGATCGATATTTTATAATTGTCGGCTAGTAGATTAGAAAGACGAGAGGGAACAACGTTTTATCTATACTTGTGTCACCATGGTTCTAACTCCGCTCCTACTTCTATTTCGGTTCCGAAACCCTCTTCTCTCCACCCTTAGTTTTTAGGCCGCTTTGGACTGGAAGGCTATGAAGCGTTCAAGAACTCTGTGTAAGAACGGGATGGCACGTTCTGTGCCATCGACACATGTACCTCTACCTCGCCTGCCCCACTTCTGTGTACCACCATGTCTGTCTGGGTGATCTCTTATGTCTCCTGATGGGCTGTTTGCGATGGAAACAAAGTAGCGTCCCTCCTTTCCTACACTGCAGCCTCGCTGTACTCCACTCGGACTGCCACATTTATTATGACGCCAGGGCCGGGTTTGCCGGGAGCGACGGGAGTTCAGTACTCTAATTCACAGTCTGCATTGTTACGTCTACCTGCGCATTTTCGTCAAATTGGTCAGATCTCTTGTCCGATGGGTGTGATGCACAATGCTCCTCACAATCCCTATCTACAAGCTCTGGCTATCCACTGTGCCGTACTATCCCCTCTTCGTCCGCACGAGTCTGCAGTTTATTTCCCATCCCCATCGCCGCTATATATGCCAAAGATGTAGGGGTGGATATGGGCGCCGTCTCCTCCAATCACCGTCGCATCGGGCACGCTTGATGAAGGTGGCCTGTCTCATAATAACCATAATACGTCATAGGTTTTCCAACGTATGACACGACCACTCTGTGGGCATTCACAGTAATATGCGACGGAATGTGTGTGGTGATTGTCACCTTTGCGAGTCGAATGCCATTGGCCACCAGGTAGCGAAAAAGACCAGACCATGTTCCCATCTGAATGTCCCTTACTTCTCCGTAATTAGACAGAACGGTGTGTAGTACTCCATGCGAAACTTCCGGAGGGAGGTTGGCAATTCCTACTCTTCTCGCTCCCATTCCAGCTGTACTTATCCGTATAATTGATATTTCGCCATTGGTATGTCGATTTTCAACTTGCCCTCCGATCGACTGGGGCACATCCTGCATTCGTTAATTTTCCCTAAATTTTATACACACATGTCCTTTAGGTCCGTCAGTCTGCGCCATTGTTGATTCTTTATCATTAAGACAAATTTGAGCGTAAATCCATTCATGAATCTCATAAGCCGAAAAGCGCGGGCTCCTGACATCAAAAGCACATAGATCGTATTTTGCCTTTCACACATTTTGAGTGTCCCTCTCTCAAACTCACAATCAAAACCCACACAAGGAACTTACCTTATACAGCTACAAAACGCTATTTCCCACACAATCACGTTCACCAGCACTCCGCTGACACACAACCTTACCTTTCCGTGTCCCCAACGCTACTTAGTGGGAAACTATCTGGAGGTGTTGTAAGCTGGCCTGGAATACTGGAACACTCTACGTAAGGGACCAATGGCCGCATGAGGAGTCGTCACTTGTACGTATTACGCAGGCCTACAAAATCAGACCTCCCACCTATTTTTTAAAACCGTCTGCACGTACGCACGGAAGGGGAACAGGTAAGATTGGTTGTAATGGTAAGTGTGGTGACCAGGATTGGGAGGAAATGTGTGTTAAATTACGTGGGCACTGGCTGTTTATTTGAAAGCGTTAATTATATTTATGTTTTATGTAATAGTTGTCTGTAAATACCTGGCTTTTGGTTGTTTAGAATAGTGGGAAAAAATTACGTTATACGTACATGGGCTCGTCTTGTCGGGTTATCCTTCCGCATACTCAGTCTAGCACGTGGACGTTTTTCAAGAAGCTTCCTCCCAAAATTTCTAGGTTATTTGCATCTCGTGTGCGCGCATGCCAACCCATTGCGGAAGGTAAACTTTCACCCTAGAATAGGCCATAAAGACCGGGAGTGGATGCAGATGTGTAGCTCCAAGAGGTGTAGGGGTATAGCTTCACTCTTCGTTTAATCTGGGCTCTAGAGGGGGTGGATGGCCAAGGCCACACCCAGGCCGCATTATTCTAGGAAAGAGACCCAGTTCCCATGTTACAGAAGGTTGAGTGGGCCCCAGGGCCGATGTGAACAGGTGCGGAAAATATAGCCCCCATATGGATTCGATTTCCGCACCATCCAGCCTGCCAGTCTATTGTACTACATTTGATGTCAGTACCTTAAAGAGTATTGAAGTTGGGTCAGGAAACGAATGAGCACAGGTTTTACTCGCACCGGTGTGCTCAACAAGTACCTGGTTCTGCGTTAATTCGCCGCTCCCGCTTGTCGCGTTTTTCAGGATACGGTTCTCTTGTGTTATGTGCGTACGTAGAATACCGGTGTCAGACGTTGGTCGAAATAATCTCATACGTTCCCTGTTCATTCATTTCGTTACTTGAGTGTAAATGACCTGTAAAAATCGCGGGGTTTATCACCATGTAATTCACCTAATTGCTTTTAAGCCTTCTATGGGAGTGTTCAGAGTGAGGTCTGAAAGCGTTTTTTTACGGTGACTGTTATACATCTAATTGTTAGGCTGCGGTTTTCTGGGTTGAAACGCGTTAAGATTGAGTCAGGAGGTTCCTCCAAAACATTGGCAGTTATTTACCAGACTATATGGCATCACATTCCTGAAGAGCCCAGTCTTCTCCCCGCCATGCAACCCGACCATTGATGCACTAATACACTGCGGTGGACAAAGTTCACGACTAACTGATAATGACGCAACTTATCAATAACTCTATTGCCGTTAACCTTTTGGCGCCGGAATTATTTTTTAAATTTTAGCACACCCTGTATGTAAAATGTGAATAAAACAAGAACCAAATATGTTAGAATTATGAAACAAACTGCATTTTGAAGAGAAAGAAACGGAGAGTATATACCATGTTTAAAATATTCGGTACATGTATTTGTTGAATAAATGCATAAAATGCAACTTTAGAGGTTAGTGGTGCGGTATGACCAATATAGTAGTCGTTAGGCGTCAAAGGGTTAATGACATTCTAATCCTGGGCTTGGTAAATCACTTGTTCAGGTCCCAGTGGCTGCTTAGTCGTGCCCAGTCGCCGGCCGGTAGCTGAATCAGCAGTGGTGTAGGTGTTGCTTACAGACACGTTCACACACTCCAGTTTTAACCCGGCTGTATCCGAGCAATCAGCTTCCACGGCAGTGCCAGCGGAGTACTGAAACAGTAGAGTCAATCAGTGGTGAAGATGGGCGATACTGATTTCGACATAGAATTATCAATATCTCTGGTGGATACCAGGCCAGTGTTGTGGAACAAGACGGATGATACTTATAAAGACAGGAACGAAACAAAAAGACATGGATAGAAGTTTGTCTTCAAGAAGTCTTTGAAGCTTTAGGAGATATTAAAAAACGCTAGTCGTGAATATTGCCATAATTTATTGAACACAGCTAATTGAAATCATACATACTTATTTTTTTCATTTTAGCGTAGATCGTTTAAAAATGGTAGAGTCACAGTATTTTCCGTATCTACCCATGTCAACGTAAACAAAGCTGTAGTCAGTGTCTGCCACGGCCATTAATAACACGGGGGGGGGAACTCCTTGTAGTTACAGAATATCGAGCCGCTGTGTTCCGGTTTGATTACTCGAATCTGTTTCCCACCGATGGCCCCTAAGCAATGCGGGAAGTTAGCCCTTCTTTCAAACTCCAAATTATTCAATTCCCACTGCTGTTTTGTAGGCTTCGGAATACATTCTGGTCACATGATAGACCAAATACTGAGACATACTGCTCTGACTATCTTGAATGTTGGTGAGATTCCAATCCGATAAGAGAAATGTAGGTCATGAAAAGTGCATCCACTCGCTAGATAACTGTAAAAAGGGATCCTGTAACTAATAACTCTCTTGGTCACTTGTACTATTATTAAAACCCACTCCAGTTCCTAACTTCTAATTTTAATTACATAATTTTGCATTTTTAGCTAAAGAAGTAATAAAATATAGGCAAACGTCCGAGACTGTTAAGTAAAGTGATGTCAGAAACACAAAGAAGCAACTAAGTCCGGTGCGGGGTCTTCAAAAGCTGGAAAATATGTGTACAGTGATCAACTTAGATTCCTATTGAAAGTGATCAATGAAAGGCAAACAGCCGACAGTTTATCAGTGGATAATAAGGAGGAGTTTCAGGCTACTATGTTGAACAAAATAGAGATTATATGAATAAATTCTTTCAAGTAACTTCTTTCTTTATTTAATCATCAAATTATTCTTTTAAAGCGTAAACAACATCACTTACCTGATAGCAACAGCCAACATTTCTACTGTTTGAATGCAGTTCCTCATTTTACTGTTACGACGTTGAAGAATTTCCTCCAATCGGCAGTGCAACTCGTCGAAAGGTGAAACAGACATTCGAAAATAATTTAAAAACTTGTTTGCGTCATCTCGTAGTTCATCAAATAGTGTGTAAAGGGCACCGAATTCTCTCCTTTTTTGAAGTACTGGATGAACCCAATGCAACTTATCACTTCTTCGCTTATGACGAAGGTACAATACAGAGCAATAATTGAATTACGATCCATTGCAGATCACTGTGCATGCACGACTGCTTGGTCGCAATGTTCTTAGTCGTTCGACCGGCCGGTTAGAATCGGAGATATTATTAAACAAACTTAAAAGTTGTGCTTCGCCCGTCCGGTCAGTTCCCGGCCGATCGAAAACCGGAACTTGTGAAGGAAGCTTAAGGCGTCGTCTGCGGCCGCTCGTCTGCTGAGGTTGTGTGTTCGAATGCCGCCTGGGACACTGATGCCTGTCTCTAGTGAATGTTTATGTTGTCAGGAAGAGGTCTCTGCGACGAGCTGATCACTCATCCAGAGAAGTCTTGATGCGTCCTTGTGTGTGATCTAGAAGCTTCATGAATGAGGATGCCACAGCCGCGTTGGGCCTCAGGGACACACACACACACACACAAAAGTATCACTTTTATTATTATTTTCTGATTCACTTCTGCGTCTCTCAAGCAGTCTCCTTCCTTTAAATGCATTTTTATTTTTCGACTTCTCCTTATATGCTACATCCCCGTCAAGTTTAATCGTGGCTGATTTCGTCGCCACGGTAGTACATGGTGGAGAGTATAATGTATGGAATTATTTTTGTAAATAAAATTTAATATCCAGTGATTGAAATGTGTTAATGTCGTGGTTAGATATATCACTGTGCTACATCGTCTTGCCGTTTAGTTGGGAGTATAGTGTAACTGAATATCGTTTTCATCACCATTACTGATTTACACGTTAATAGATATATAACTGAATGTTGTCAAGATGTTATCTTGTTTATCTAGTTTATCCTACCCTTTTCCATGAGAAATGAATTTGATAAATACTTCTATCCCGAGTCAGACCCCTATCGCTGAAATAAATTTTAAGTAAGATCGCTTCCAGGATTCCAGGCTTCTGGGATACGACCTTGTGACGCTGTGGTTCCCAACATTTCGAAGAAACGTGTCGTCTTCGTCCTTACGGGTTCAAGGTCTATGAAGAATTACTTCTTTATGACATTCGTCATGGACCCAGCAACTTTGCAGATGAGGGCGACACGTGTCTTCGAAAAGTCGGAAATCCCAGCGAAGCACCGGCTTATCCCAGGAGATCGGAGTTCTCGATTACAAAGTTATAAATACTTCAGAACGCGCAAGGTAATTTGTAGGACACTTCCCTTTCATAAGGAAATAATTAACGTTACGATGTGACCGTGCTCTATGGTTCCCGTTTTAATTTTTAAACCAGCTGACCGATTTCCGCGAAACAAGGTATGAACGTTATACTAATGGGGACCATCCCAAAGTATTTATTAATTCCTTACCTTATCAATAAACATGAAGAATGCACGAATTTGCGAAGTTGAAGCGACTGTACCATATATTTATTTTAATGAGATTACATGCGATCATAAACCTCTCTAGGACATGCTGCTTTTTTATGGTAGTGTGTAAAATATGAACACAGCGGCAGCGCGAACGTAGTATTTAGCGTGCATTTTGATAGCGATAACTAAAAGTGCTTTGGAGTTACGTACCTCGTAAGTGACAGGGGGAAAACATCATTAACATACCTCCAGACTCTAGTAAATGGACGTGTGGTTTTTAAGTAAATGTTTAGGAACATGGCGAGGATCAATAGGATTTCTTCTTATCCTCGGTTGAAAGGGTTGGGAGGTTCGTACTGAGTTGCGTTTATTACCAAACACTAGTCCAGTGTTCGGTAATACTTGGACCTGATTCCTCATATAATCCCATGAGGTTTCTAAAAAATCTAGTTGCCGAAACATTGCGTTCTTTTACAAACACGAGACAGTGGTTACAATCCAGAAAACTACGTTATCCAAATTTACTTATTGAAAAATTGTTACGTTGGCTGATTGCTATAGCTTTTGTAATATAAATAGCGCTTGCTTATGTCACATATTTTTTCTTTGATACTATAATTGTACTTAATTCAAATTCGTGATATGCGGAGAGTATTCTTTCGATATCGTAATGGTTCCAGAGGTTCCGTAATTTCGGACCGCTTCTCTAGAAGAACAGCTCTATACAGAATAATTACATATGGCCTATTCGTTTATCTGTTTAGTCCTTAAATGTGTTCTACGGGAATTTAAATAATATTTTAAGTGCTGAAAATTGGAAGCTTAGGAATATTGATCACAAATACCCTTAAAGTTATAAAATGTGGTGCTGGAGAAGGATGGAGAAGACAAATTGGACCTATCGTGTGAAAAGTGAAGACGTATGAATTTAGTAATGGAAGAAAGGAATATCTTACATACAACAAGGTGAAGGAAGGTTAATTACGGAGGTCACATATTGCGTAGGAACTTCCTTATGGAATGTGATGTTGAAGGAAAGAAGGGGAGTTAGAAGGGACGATAGAACGAGTAGGAGGACTCAGGCAGCAACTAGATGGCCTTAAGCAAAAGAGAAGTATTTCTTAGAGGACGTACTTGATCGAAGTGTCTGGAGAACTCCGTTTGGAAAGGCAAAAAAGACTAAACAATGAATGCAAAACTCCCTGTGTACAGTACCAAAACATGAGGACGTAACAGGGGCGAAATTTGTATTTAGGCGATACTTGGGGGCGAGTTGTCTGCTTCACGTCCTGGTCGTTGTACCCTCGAGGGAAAGCCCATTTTATTTATCGGTTAGTAGCCCGCTTGTCATGCAGATGGTTTTAAACGCTGCAGGTCACGAGAAAAGCCTGTTCCCCTTCCTGGAATCGAACCCTGAATCTCCAGTTGCCAGGCGCATAGCCTGGTCTTTCTAACTGAGCTATCCAAGCCTTGTAATTGGGATTTACGAACTCAAGAATCTTTCACCGGACGTTGTTGTAAATCTGGCCACCCCTGGCACTTTGTAAGAGAGGCAGTAGATTCTGTGGTGAGCACGATGAATTGGAGACGATTGCAATTGAAGTGGTTCCTTGTTATGTAGCCTCTTTCTTCAATTTTCTTTTCTCAACTCCATTGTCAATTCTCATCGCAGCTCTATATACGTGTATTGCATTACACTTGACCTAAAAGTTATACGCTTGTTGCTTGACTTCCTCAGACCACCCGGCTTTGACAAATAGCTGAAAAAACGAGACGCTAAGATTGCAGTCATCTGGGATTTAATGCCATTTGTTCTGACATATGGGCACTAAAGTTTCGAAGGGGCATGTTGGCTGCATGTTCAGGGTAGCAGAATTTACCGTAAAGGTGGAAGAAGGTGGCCCTGACGAATAGTTTGTACATACGAGGGTTGGAACTTTAATAGTGGCAACTATTTATTTACAACTGATACAAAATAGATACATGTTTCGAAGTTTTACTGTCCTTCAATGTAGTCACCAGCATTGTGTACAACCCGTTGCCAGCGATGTGGAAGTCGTAGGATACCTTTAGCAGCGCCTGCTGTGTTGATAGTTCGAATGGAGCGGTCTACTGCCTGAAGAATCTCTGGAACAGTTCTGAAGCGAATGCCACGAAGTGGTTCCTTCAGC
>Ga0123357_10006769_pt1 | contig 14062 bp, 11 predicted proteins | sample TergutEmb28metaG_FD_89873 | JGI IMG/M metagenome (GOLD analysis project Ga0123357, IMG submission 89873) | Embiratermes neotenicus P4 segment gut microbial communities from Petit-Saut dam, French Guiana - Emb289 P4 | ecosystem: Host-associated > Arthropoda: Insects > Digestive system > Gut ... | reverse complement strand
AGTACCCAAGTTTGCGGGTTCAAACCCGGCCGAAGCCGTCGGATTTTTAGGGCGAAAAAAATCCTCAGCACGCCTTCCTTCGGAGGGGAAGTAAAGCCGTCGGTCCCATGTCGTAGATTTGCGACATGTAAAAGATCTCTAAATTTACGTGGAAGTCGGAATTTAGGCAAAATTACTACCAGACATCTTTCTCGCCCACAGTTCCACCTTTCGCTGCTGCGGACGGAGGCACCTGTCGGCTAAAGTGGGAACGTCTAAAGGCGGGGGAAAACAATGGCAAACTACCCCCAAGAATTTGCCCAGGATGCAGTGTGCCAGAGCCATACCGGTCACATCACTGGGCTTTGGTTCCTGCCAAGCCCGGCCTTCAAAGCTGAATACTAATGAATGAATGAACATAGTTATGTTACGGCTGCTATATCCTTATGGAATTATTACCTTAGGTTCTAACAAACGCTTCTTGGAGGTGATATAATTGTTACAATTTTGAACTCATTCGTGGTTTTAACTCAAACGGGCATATTTTGGATTGTGTGAGCGATATGAACCCCTTGCATAATAAAATTCACATATATTGCGTGTAATAATGTATTTATTACACAGAGAACGGAATGTGCTTCCATTAGAAGGACGAATGAACTCCTGTTGTTTCAGGAAAGAGATGCTCTTTATTATGACGAGTATACTGAATCTTGAATAACACAGTGGAACAAATCTAGAGATTTTGGAGTTCTTTATGAAGTAATACACTAAAGTATTATGTGGAAAACTTTTCCGTTCGTCTGTTTGCCTGCCTGTCTCTTACTTATTACAAGCTACTGAACCGTTCGTCAAATTTTCATGAAATTCGGTACATAGGCGTAGCAAGGGCGGTACGAGGGGAGCAAAATGAATAGCCTATGTTAAGTGAAAGAATTCGATTTTCTGCGCTCAACAAACTATGAGTTATAGACACAAGTAAAAGAAAATTAAAACAATATTTGTGATTCGTAATTCCTCTCAGGGGCGCAATTGTTATTGCTCGCCCCGGCCGTCAAGAAACCTAGCTATGCCACTGACTCTGTATAGGATTTCGTTTAAAGAAGTATTGGAGAAAGCGTGATTTTTGTCGAAATAATCCAATAACAGTCACGCTTTATCTAGGGGCGTAAATAAATGTCTACTATTTTCTATATTTCTATACCGATTGGGTGAAATTTGTTGTGCAGTTCTCCACGTAATACCACTCAGCACTTACGAGTTTCATGAACACTGGAGCAAATAATTTTGTTTATCCTTTCAGTATCACGAAATTCTGCGCCTAGAATGTAGTACTTTTCTTATGGACGTAAATTAAATTCTATTTCCGAGGGTACCGCAAAACCGTAGGACATTCTGAAAGTCAAGAACACTTGTACTACGTTATGAATTTTACCATTTGCATTCTTGTTAGTGTTAATGCTGGCAATGTGTAGTAAACACTAGACTTCAAAAGGACAATAGTTGTTCAATCAGAGACTCACTGCTCTCCACAGATCCCACTAAAAACACAATTTCCGCCACTGCGCTGTCAAAATTTTACATAGGCAACGTAATTCTAATCAAAGTTAAGTTTTTTCCGCGATATGACGCCGTGCGCTGTGCTTCAAGGGCAACAACGCTTCGGACAGGCACGCTCTTTCTGTCCGCAATTTAAACGTCAAGGTTCTGCTACATCTCTAACACAACAATAACGAACATTTTAAAATATTTTTCTTTCTAAAGTATAAAAACGAAAAAAAAAGTATTTAAAGTAAGTTTGGCGAAAAATGACCATAAGAATTTTAGCATTTACAGGAGAAACCTCAAAAGAACTTATTCCAAATATTTATAAATGCTTAAAAAATTCGTGCAATATAAAGCTTAAAATAAAAGCAATTCATTACACCAAACAAATTAAACTTACGATGCAGACTGACGTACTTCTGTGTTCAGCAGTACAGATTTTGTTGCAGGAGATAAAATTGACTGTCGTGAGGCCGGACGCTGGCTTCCATCGATAGAACGGCACCAGACAGGTCCTGATGCTCCTCATCAAATTATGTCAGTCATAAAGCGCAGCCGGCAGCATCACCACTTACTTCATTGTGCCCAATTTAATTACAGTCGATTTAATCACGTCACGTCAGGAAGAAAATCTCAACCAAACTATCTTAATTACCATAAACAACTTTCAAATATGATAGATTATGTGAGGATAGAGGAGCCAAAGTGGCGCAGTCCGCACAGCGCCCAGGCTACATTTTGGACAGTACGGCGTTTGAATCCCGCTATTCCAAACGTCAAGATCAGCTCTGAGTACCAACCAACCTCTTATTTATTTGGTTCCGGCGTTTCTTCATGGGTGTAAAGCGGCAGGACGTGAAGTTAAACACTCAACTCCATCTAGTTTCGAGGTTAAGGACGAGTGGAGCTATACCTCAGTGCTCACTATATGCCTTCAAACACGGACAATGGAAAATCTATCTTCTACCTTTTACGTACGTCAAGATATACAATGTCGTAATATTTGTTGTCTTAGATACAGTGAGCTGTTTTCTGTTTAACCAATAGAAAATATAATAGTCGCAACGAGGCAGGACGTTTGGGGCCGGAGTGACGAATGGAACCGTAGGCGGAGGGGACAAGAGAATGTTGAAGCAAACTCCAAAATCAGGAAATTCCTGCCTCTACCTGCAAAGTATTGAGTGTGTGTGTGTGTGTGTGTGTGTACACAAAAGCCTAAATTCGATTAACGACCTATATCTACCCCGACCGTCAAACTTACTCGCTGTTCTTCAAACGACTCTCTGCTCATAATACCTAAGGAAATGAATTAAGGGTCTAAATTATACATAGGCCTAAATACCTGACACCTTATGCATGTACATTTAGTTAGGCTTGTATTACATAGATTTATACACAAGTTTCAGTAAAATATTTCAAAGACATTCAGCACTTATACCGGGTATCGCGCACTGTATTCACAAAGGAACTGATGCAATTCAGCAGGACCTGTTTCTGAAGAATTATTTTCGTCAGTGCATTAAATTCCGGCGAATTGGATCACAGCAACTTTCAGTGCCAGGTCTGCTGCTGAACTGATAACCAATCCTATTATCCCATGAACGTTTTTCTTACATTAGGACTGTGTCTACTGGAATACAACGCAGTGTAGTTCGGTGGAAGGTTATCAATATATCGGAGAAACATGATGCCACCGTCTTTAACCCTCAGGAAGGAGGCAGCAGGACCTTCCTGAACGTTGTTACACGCAACAGATGACAAGGAATTGCACCCCAGAAGAAAACAACCTTAACATTCACAGTTTCCATCATAATGGCGGGCAATAAGAATGCGATGGGTGACGCATGTAGCACGCATGGGAAGAGGACAGGCACATGTGAGGTTTTGGTGGGGAAATATGAGGGAAATAGACCATTTGGAAGACCCAGGAGTAGATGAGAGGATAATATTAAAATTAATCTTCAAGAAGTGAGATTACAGGCATGGACTTCATTGATCTAGCTCAGAATCTGGACAGGTGGTGGGCTCTTGTGAATGCGGTAATGAACTTTCGAGTTCCGTGAAATGCGGGGAATTTCATGAGTAACTCGGAAGCTTTTTGTCTTCGTCCTAGTATTCATGTGCACAACGAAGCAAACTGCAATTTCATGAAGAAGCAAAGTGCTCCAATATGGAAAAATATTTGAACATACATGTATTGAATTCCAACTTTATTTCCCCGACACTCTTAATCCTACAGGGTTATGTTCAGACGTGGACTAGCATTAAATCAACATTTTGGTTTTACCTGTGGTGAACTTTGTTCTTTACGATAAAAAAAAATATTTTAAAATACAAATTAAAGACTTCAGACACGTCACAGAATTGCACTCTTCCATTCATTACTCTGCCGAAAAAATATGCAAAATAATTAAACTAACACAATAGTAATTCTGAGATGTGTCATTCCCGTTGTGTGTGAAAGACTAATAGTGAGGTAGATTCAGTCAGAAAACACAACTATAATTGTATGCTAGATGATGGTATTTATTAGCAAATTAAATAACTACATGTTTCGGCCTATAGCAGCCATCTTCAGGTTATTACAATTTTGCTCAAAGAGTGTCATATATTGACCCACTAGATAAACTTACATGTATCACGTAAAACGATGATGAGATCTCAACATCACCACGCAGTATAGACGTATATATATATGAAAATCTTTGAGCAAAATTGTAATAACCTAAAAATGGCCGCTATAGGCCGAAACATGTAGTTATTTACTTGCTAATAAATACCATCATCTAACATACAATTATAGTTGTGTTTTCTGACTGAATCTACCTCACTATTAGTCTAACACAATAGTATAAACAACCAACTAGATGTAACAATAACAATCTATTAGTAATTTCAATCAACTCAACATATTTCGGCCATAATTTCGTCCATCCTCAGGAGCACTAGACTGTGTTTACAGCTTCTTCGGTGAATGGTGACAAGGTCGCCAGCAGGCACCTTCTTCAGTGCATTATACCACAAGCTGTAAACACAGTCTATTAGTCCTGAGGATGAACGAAATTATGGCCGAAACATGTTGAGCTGATTGAAGTTGCTTATAAATTTTTTTTGTTGCATCTAGTTGGTTGTTTATACTATTATATCAGAGACGCGCGGCCACGCAAACATCAATATTCAAGCTAACTTTAGTAACAACATTTATGTTTTGCTCGCAGCATCACTGAACACTTCAGGCGCAGTCAGTCTCGCTGGAATCGTGCCTGGCGCCACAGTCAATGCGTAATAACGCCCACTAAAGTCGACATCATCATCATCGGTGTTCAGAATATCAGAGTAGTAATAAAGGGCAGATCTGCAGTTGATGAAATACTCACAAATTCCAAGAAAGATTACTTCAGTAATATTACGATAAAAGGAAGAAAAATAAATATTACAGCGTGAAGCTGTGAAGATTGGTTCTTCAGAACTGCCCGGTGAAAATAAAATCTCCAAACGTACTGAAAGAAATAAGCAATAAAATCCACTGATAAAGCGATTTATTGTATGTACACAGACAATTTTCGACTTAAATAAACCATGATCAGTGTCTTCTTTATTTGGCACCTTCATTGAATTCAAGCCAATATTTACACTGGAAAGAAAAATTACAAAATAGACTAAAAAGACATTTAACCTGTTCTTGATTCTAAGCTTTCGCCCTGTTGTGAATGTTGTATTCTTTGATGACTGAAGAATAAAAAGCAACTAGATGCCACTTATTATTTTATTGTACTTCTTAAAGGCTCAACATGTTTCGGGCATTACTATGCCCAACATCAGGAGCTAGCAACTATAATGTTAATTACCACATTGGTCGTTACGTTCTTGGTTTGCTGTATGTTGGAGGTTAGATGCGGTTAGGCTGGAGTAGTGTCCGGGCTGCAGGCTAAAGCGCGGCTTTACCTTGCAGCCAGGACACTATTCCAGTGAGCTCCTGATGATGAGCATGGTAGTGCCCGAAACATGTTCAGCCTATAAGAAGTACAATAAAATAATAAGTGGCATCTAAGTGGTTTATACTCTTCAGTTATCACAATGACGCACGGTCCAACAAACATCAAAAGTTGTACTCTTTCTTTTGGGTGATTCATCGACATCTCAATTTTATGTACCGACGTTTCGGAACACTGTGTTTCGTCTTCATAGGTCGTGTGAACAAAAAGACGATTCTTCTTGTTCACACGACAGTGGAATAGACAGTGTTCCGAAACGTCGTCAAATAAAATTCAGTCGCTGGAGAATCGCCCAAAAGAAAGAACAGAACATTTAACCTAATTTCACACACAGTGATCGTAATATATAAAATATATTTTTTGCTTTATTTCCTCCTCAAAATACAGCACAGTTACCTCACTTAATTTTATTGCTACTTCCACTGCCCCTTCTTTGCTAGTATCACTTTACACACTTTTTTGCCTTAGACTGCTTTTTACTCTCTCCTGCATCATCTTGTTGCATTTTTGTCTTAGATTGCAGCCAACCTTGGCGTTAAATGTCATAAGGTTTTATTGTAGAATATACAGCCATTTTTCATACCGTCAGGTGTCAGTACAAGAAGGGATCTGAACGTAACAATATATATATATATATATATATATATATATATATATATAAACGAGGAAACTACGTTGGATATCCAGGTTGTAATGAAGTAAAATATATAGTTTACTGTCTGTAATATGAAGATATAAAATTTTCGAATTTAGCATCATTGCTTTTTTATTCGGACTTATATATATATATATATATATATATATATATATAACTTGCCCCTATAAATATTAGCTTAGATTCAAAAGGAGTAGGAAACAAGAAGACATGGTGATATTTAGGTACAATCGCGTTTTTACCTTATTTGAAGGGGTGCAAAACAAGCTATATTTGGTAATATGTGACACGGAATGTATATACGTAAGATCTGAAGAGAGGACTTCTTCAGATGAGCGTGAGATCCCCGCGCGAGTAAAATTGTGAGGTTATGTTTCTCCACCACTTTCCCGACGGGCAACACTGTAGTTTGAACGATCGACGGAGGAGACGAGACACCGCATCCACTTCACATGGAAGAGTGGAACCTCACGAAGTTAAGGTTGAGAGAGGATCGCAGTTAATGGGACTTGTGATTATTTAGAGGAAGATGTTTAATGACACGTGGCGTTCCGAGTAAACAAACTGACAGAGAAAGTACAATTACATATAACGTTTTGACGAAAAAATTAGCTTGCATTACATGCGAAAATAAAGTCCTTAGACCACAAAGAGAACAGTGAGTCCCTGTTTAAAAAAAAAACAGTATTATTCGTGCTAGGGAGATGGTCAGAGTTGGTTGTGAGACCAACATAAAACACACAAATAAAATGTGCTGGAATGTGTTGATTTTGTCGATGTTACAGCAGACATTACACACTCAGTTTGAACTGAACTATAGGAAAAAAAGGAGTAGCGTCGTAATTTTTGTAAATGGCATTTTGTAAGATTTGTCTGTTGTTTTTTATTGGAGGGAAGCTTGGTTTCTAACATTCAGGGAGGAATATGGGCTGAGGGTTCTATATTTAAAAAAACAAAACAAAATGCGCTAATTAAAATACAATAAAGGAAATTACAAAAAACACATCATATCAGGTGACAACTGCAACATGTTTCGGCACCTCATATAAAGTGTGTTTTGTAATCTCTTTTATTATACTTTAATTAGTGCATTTTGTTGGTTTTTAAAAGTACAGAATATCAGATAATGCAAGTCTAAATAACATAAAAAATACTGACTGCGACTATTGGAGAATAGAGTGCTGAGGAAGATATTTTGGTCTAAAGAGTAGGAGGTAACAGAGGAGCAGAGAAAAATACGTAACGAAGAGCTTTATGATTTGTATTCCTCACGGAATGTAATTCGGGTGATCAAATCAAGAAGAATGATTTGGGCGGGGCATGTGGCATGTATGGGAGGCAGGAGAGGTGCGTACAGAGGTTCGGTGGGGAGACCTGAGGGAAAGAACCACTATAAACCCTAAGCGTAAATGGGAGGATAATATTAAAATGGAATTTCAGGACGTGGGATGTGAATGCATGTACGTACTTACCTGGCTCAGGATAGGGTCAGGTTGTGGGCTGTTGTGAATTTTGTAGTGAACCTTCGGGTTCCACAAAATTCGGGGACATTTTTGATTAGCTGTGTAACTAATAGTTTCTCAAGAATAACTCTGCACCACCAAGTTCATTAGTTGTTTGGTTGGTTGGTTGGTTGATTGGTTGACTGGTTAGTTGGTTGGTTGGTTGGTTGGTTGTTTGGTTGGTTGGTTGTTTGGTTGGTTGGTTGTTTGGTTGGTTGGTTGGTTGGTTGGTTTTTTGGTTGGTTGGTTGGTTGGTTCATTGATTGGTTAGTTAGTTGGTCATTCGGCTAGTCAGTCAGTCAGGAAGTCAATCAGCCATATGGTGAGAAAGTCAAATTCGAAATAGATCTATTACTGCTTAGAAAATAAGAAGCCCAACACCAACAATATCACTCATGACAGAGTTACGGCAGTATTATTTTCCTGCGACGGCAAAACGTAAAGTTGTCCCTCTATTTGCCAATTCGGAATATAGTGACTGGAGGTATAGCTCCACGCATTGTTAATCGCGGCACTAAATGGTAATGAGAGGTCAGCTTCACGCCCCGGCAGGTTTATTCCCAGGAAAATATCCCCGGTAACTACTGAAAAGGAGGCTGGTTGGTTATCAGAGGGGGAATATACATCTGGGGGAGAGAGAAATCGAATCAGTGCTCCTCCGTCACCCAGCCTGCAGGCCACCCACCGTGCCCCCACACCACCCCGACTTGTAATTAATGTCTTGTAGGTACATAAAAATAATTACAGACTGGGCATATGCTGAAGTACGCACTGACAAACGTAAAAGAGAAACAATCAGGGTGTAAACAGTTCTGCGGTCAGCTGAAGTAGCAATTCCTATTGTTTGAAGCAAGAATAATGTCTAGTATTGACAGAGCAATGACTTCGTACATGGATATTTAATCGCTTGTTTTCTCGGATTAAAATTAAACCGTATGATAAAAACTGTTAGGGAAGAACTGAAATTTGTTGAATTGAAACCAGACTAGCTTCACTAACTGAGTGGCAAAGCGGGTATTTATGGCACTAAAATAAATTGAGCAACAAACAGTGTGCTCAATATTAGGAATAATACTGAAGCTGTTAAAATTCTTCATATTAAATCGGTAGCAGAAATTAGTACCCTGAGATTAAGGTAATAGCGAAAATTTTTGAAAGATCACAGGTTAATTTTATCAGAACTAGTATCTTAGGCTACAGAAACAAGTGTAAAAATGTGTAAATGATGGAAGACAGTCTCCAGCCACAAGACTTCTAAAGGACAGCTTTGAACTAGGCTATGTTTCATGAGACAACGGAAACCGCAGAAGATGCATATAAAGAAATACCATAGGAGAGTTGTAAGGGTACCACTACTGCCATATTCAGAGTAGAAGTGTGGAGGCAGCAAATTCCTCTGAGAAGTTGATACGTATCTACCGAACTACTTGCTGTCACGTCTAACATGAACGTAGTATTATTCATAACGCTCACCGCCCTAAGAACCACAAATCTCACCAAAGGAGACGTCCATGGGACTAAAACAGTTCAATATGCATTAGATTTCAATTTGGTGGTGGTCATAATTGCAGTGAAAGAAAAAAGGACCCCGAAATCAACCAAGCAGAACATAATTTCCACTTTGTAAGGACCAACCAGCACATGTAACACAATGCATATAGAATTGAGCAGTAAAGTGAGATCAGTGACACTAGTTTTAATGAGTACGGCAGAGGCAAAAGAGCAGCAGGTGTAGTTTCATGTTGAGCAGCTGCCGGAGACAAAGGTTATACTCGTAATTAGATGTTAAAGCAAGAGCGCTGTAATTGCCACCGAGTCTAGAATTAGCAGCAATATCAGCTACCATGCCTATGTGACCTAAAATAAGCCAATGTCGTGAAAATTGTTCAGACTAAATACTGCTTCTCTTAAGGAGATTTAAGTCGTAAATAATGCTTAAAACACTTCATTATCCAACAGATGCACAAATACATAATTCGTAGATACAAATAGAATTATTACTAAATATATAAAATTGCTTCAACATGTTTCGGATCACAAGGAATCCATCATCAGGGAGCTCTATACAGTGTTTGCTTAAAATTACAGTAATGGTTCTATCTCGTCCGTTGATATGGACGTAGTCGGTGTTATGGCAGCATATTTGCCCGTGGTGCGTGTGTGTACTGTACAGTCTAGACAGACACTGTGCAGTACACACACGCACCACAGGCAAATATGCTGCCATAACACCGACTACGTCCATATCAACGGACGAGATAGAACCATTACTCTAATTTTAACCAAACACTGTACACAGCTCCCTGATGATGGATCCCTTGTGATTCGAAACATGTTGGAGCAATTTTAAATATTTTATAATAATTCTAATTGCATCTACGAATCATATATTTGTGCATCTATTGGATAATAAAGTGTTTTAATCGTCATTGATGGACGGTACAAACATGAAGATTCCTAAATAATGCATTTATAATCGAAACAGACGAAAAAACTGCACTCCACTTTATACATTCCATATCCGTGCATTCAACAATATATTTATTATGTAACAAAGCAACAAATGCACATCAATACAGTATATTTTATTTTATCATATATTAATATAATGTAAAATGAGATACGATAAAACACAAAATTATCCGCACTGTACACACGACCTACGCAGAGGCTCTCGGGACCACCACCCATCCAAAAACTCGGTGCAGAAAACCATATGCTGCAACTTGACATCTAATGCTCCTGATAATGGGCGTATGTACCCGAAACATGTCGAGCTAAGAATATATCAATAAAATTACCTTATTGCATCCAGTTGGCTTTCCACATTATTTCAGTTATTCTGTTCTATGAATGTGTTTTAGGAAAGCAAGTTTCAAGAGTGGGACCGAACCTGTGCCGAAACCTATTGTGATAAATTAAAAAAAAAGAGATGCAAATGTCCATATAATTAAAGAGTTCAGATTTGTAACTGTAATTACATCCAGCCAGATTCCTATGATATGTCATTTCTGCACTTTCTATTGCTTTTGTTCTTTCGTGTTACGAATAAAATTGTCTGTACTCTACAAACTGGTTTTCCCGTAAAAAATTAATTGAAATCCGATTCGTGGTTGTCTACACGCCCAATCGAGCTTTAGGAAACTGAAAAATCCTTGTTTTAACCTGGTGTAAAGAGGGGAAAATATAGCAGCTATGAAAAATAGTACTGAACACACCTTATACTAGACAGCCAACACCAAATTAAAACGAAATCCGTTGCTATGTTCTACGGTAAAGTATTCTGAAAAAGAAGCTGAAAGAAGTTCACATCTTTCATTCGCCTTATGAACTTTCTCAACAAAAACAACAAGCACAGCGTATGCAATAACAGACACTGAAAGACAGAATCTAGGTCCAAATTATAAAACAATCGTAAAACTGAACTTACGAAAACAACAGCCTGTGAGAACATGAAATTTATTGGCCTGTCTCAGAACACTGCCCAGTGTCGGCCACCTCTGCTAATGACACCATTGGCACCGTAACAGGCTAGAATTACTTCTGTGAAACTTACATTATATCCGTCGGTAACACAAACAATAACAAAATATTGTTGAAAACTTTAGATTTACGTCAATAAGAATCAAAACTTTAATGCACTCTTCTGTCCGCACAACATTCCCTTCGTCTTACAATGATGTGCTGCAAGATATAAAACTCCACATAATACTCAAGTGACATTCTCCCGGGTCCTTAAACCGTGCAGGATGCTTTTATTCCGACGTTTCAGAGAAACTGTCTGACTCCATCTTCAGGGTAATTGGATGAAATACAGGTGCATGCTAAGTGATTCGGAAGAGGAAATATTTCGATTATATGGGAAGGCAGAAAGGACTGTAGCCACTGTGAGGTGTGGAAAGGAAAATGACACGAATTTGACGTTCCGATGACCGTGCATCGTCATAAATTCTTATAATAAAACCAACTAGATGCACTAATTTCTCAAATTTATTTTTGGAATAAAACTCTACATGTTTCGGACAGTTCCTCTGTCCATCATCAGGAGTTTTTCACTGTACGCACAGCAATAGTATATGTCATACAGGTTTGCTGACACTTTGCGAGCAGGATCAGGACGGAACTGGTTCCGTCCTGACCCAGCTCGCAAGGTGTCAGCAAATTAGTGCATCTAGTTGGTTTTATTATAAGAAAAGGGGACGAATTGGCTCAGTTCAAGGAGCAACACTCATGCTCATCGCTTAACCAAAATGTCATCTACACCAATTTCAATTCTTCTTGTCTCGTACGTCACTCCGCGTAAGTTCCTTCACAGGACTCAAATAGTCTACGCCACTTCCTCGCCGTTTCAAATTTGCCTGTAGGTCTGATTGATACAATGTTTTATGTCAAAGTAACATTTTAACCCAATCCTGCAGACATTATTTATCAACAGCCCAACTCCGGCCTAGTTCGCCTCGTTGCTGAGGTTCCTAAATCACACCAAATTAGACACACACACACACACACACACACACACACACACACCTGGTAGGACTCCTTTGAACAAGTGATCAAGCTCGTCCCACAGGCTGCACACAACACACACAAATTAGCAACAACCATAACCTAAGCGAGATTCGAACCCGCGATCGCAGAATTCATGTGTCTTTAGACCTACGCTTTAGGCCGAGCAGCCACCGGGATCTGCTAACAAATTTATACCCATTTTTAAAAGACGTTAATTAATGACTTGCTGTCACAAGTACTTACTTACTTACTTATTCCATGGTGCAGAGTCCTTCTTGAGAAGCTAACTGGTTTGCAGTTAGTCAAGAAATTCCCCACATTTCACGGAACCCGAAGGTTCATTACCGCACTCACAAGCGTCCGCCAACTGTCTCTATCCTGGGCCATCCCAATCCAGTCCATATACCCACATCCCATCTCCTGGAGATCCGTCCTAATATTATCCACCCATCTACGCCTAGGTCTCCCCCGTGGGCTCTTTCCTTCCGGTTTCCCAACCAAGACCCTATATACCCCCTCTCCTCACCCATACGCGCCACATACCCAGCCCATCTCATTCTTTTCTTGCAACTTACCAGGCGTAAACAATTTTTGTAAGAGCTTGGTCTTCGTGAGCAGAATTCCTTCAAAACCAAAAAGTGCTTGTAGCATGTGAACAGCATACAAAAACATAAACACACGCCATCTTGCTGTGACAGAACAAAAAGTATTAACACACTCCATACTAGAACAAGTTCTGTGGTGAATTTTACAACTGTATAAATGGCTTCTGCCGATCCCAGTGGCTGCGCGGTCTAAGGCGTGGGTTTGTGGCCTCGCGCTTGCTGGGATTGTGGGTTCTTGCAGGTGTTGTGTGTTGTCAGGTAGAGGTCTCTGCGTCGGGTTGATCATTCGTCCAGAGGAATCCGACCGAGTGTGATCATGAATCCTCGATAATGAGTTGCTCTGGCCCAATAGGACTGTTGCACCATGGTAAACAATAAATGGCTTCTACTAGATAAATACAGTTATTTTCTGGCTGCATTGTACTAAACCTATTAAGTGACGGGTTGTACATTAAAACGGGTTATTTTAATGCCTTATGCAACGTTAAAAAAGTAGGAGGAGCTGAATCCTAATTTCTTATGTCCTACTACGTACTTCAACGTAATTGAAGCAGATGTGTTATACAGTAAGATTTTTTACCTTCTACGTCACACTCTTACGCTTGTCCGGTATTGATTTGACAGACAAACACACATGCACGTACGCACGCACATGCACACACACACACACACAAGTCGTGGCGGTGTTTCGTTCTTGGCATGGGAAAACAACGTCTCAGAGAAAATAAGATTGTCACTGTTACTAGATCACCTTTATCCCGCGAACTTTTTGCATTAAATCCCGTTCTGCTAATTAATGACAATGTTTATATATTCGGTCTAACAGAACTTAAACACGATATAATCGTTTAATGTGTTTACATGTATACTTATCGTTTAGTTCTTAAATCTGACCCACAACGCCAAAAAGCAAAAGACTATTAAAAAGCTACTTCTTACTCTGAAGTTATGTACAGTACCACGAAGAGACGCAACATATTACGAGGCTTATTCAGAAATTAAGTACCGTTTCGCAGTAAAAAAATCGAGTAAAGTTTCGTATAAATTTTTATTGTTACCTTAATCTACATTCTTCAAACTATTTTTCCACATATTCACCGCCATTATTGAGGCACTTGTCGTAGCGGGATACAAGTTTTTGTATACCCTCCTCATAGAATGCGGCCGCCTGCGATGTTAGCCACTACTGACAATGCCATAGAGTCCTTGAAATCTGAGGAAAGTGCAGGGACAGATCAGAAATTGTGAAACGTCTGTCGTCACGCACTCTTT
>Ga0123357_10006768_pt1 | contig 14063 bp, 13 predicted proteins | sample TergutEmb28metaG_FD_89873 | JGI IMG/M metagenome (GOLD analysis project Ga0123357, IMG submission 89873) | Embiratermes neotenicus P4 segment gut microbial communities from Petit-Saut dam, French Guiana - Emb289 P4 | ecosystem: Host-associated > Arthropoda: Insects > Digestive system > Gut ... | reverse complement strand
GTGTGCGCCCGTTTCGCGATACACTGATTATTTTTTGACTGCTATAGCGTAATCCAGATGCAATCAAGACCAAACCAGCTGCTCCCGTCTTCCTATTCGCGAGCTCAAGGGAGATGACGCCGCCCAGCGAGTAGCCAACATAAACAGGCTTGACAAGACCGGTCTCTTGCACTAGTGCTTCTATGTCGTCCGCAAGTTCCGTTATGCTCTGTACCGGCGCCCAACTTGAGCAACCGTGGCCGCGTAGATCCACGATCAAAGTTTGAGCATCATTGACGAAACGATCGGCAAGCAACTTCATCACACTATGGTTGACCCCAAGGCCATGAAGGAAGACAAGGGGGCGTCCAGAACCTGCAAGCTCAAAGCACAAATCGCAGTTATGCAAATTCAAGGTGCGCACAGCAATCCTCCTTGATGCTCAATACACGAAACACATTGCTTACTTTAAGCAGTGGCTCATCGTGTTTTTCGTTGAGATTTGAATTAAGAACGATACAATCTCTCGCGCTGACATAATCAGCGCTGCTCGGAGATACTTTCAGCCCAAGCGAGATCACCAGATAATTGAAATATCTATATAGAAGGAACGGTAAATTAATTACCGCTAGGCAGTACGCCTGCATTTGAAATCTCCTTTTGCTTCTTTCAGCTTCTTGAGTTGATCGTAAAAACGGTTGCGTTGCACGTTAACCGCGCCACTAGGACAAACCTCCAGACAGCAAAGGCATTGGACACAAGCTGTCTGCTCGATGCGCAACTCATCATGACCGCGTTTGACCCGCTTGATCGCGCCTATTGGGCAGTTCTGGCGACACTTTTTGCAGGCATCACACAATTCCGTATTAATTTCAACCTTGAAGCGTGCGATCTCGAACAACTTACGGATCGTATCTGCGTCAGATCGGCGATACATTGTCGTTGGCTTAACATAATCGGGAATTGCACACTCTTGAAGCCCATTTACGCCATGCCACTCAACAAAATCGTTGCTAGTTTTCCCCGCCCCAAGCCTCTCTGCCTCTAGAGTTGTTAGAATGTCCCTTGGGTGGAATCCAATAATCTGAGCTGCAAGTGAATCTATCAGTACTCCATCATTTCCGACTATCAATATACCGACGGCACGTGGCACTCCCCGTGCACCTGGTCCGTCGCCCTCAAGCCCAAGAATACCGTCCATCACAGTGAACTCAGGCACACGATGAGAAAACACCTGTGCAAGCACCTTAGCAAAGTCCTGTACCGCAGGAGCAAAACCGTGTAGCTTTACCTTGGAACGGCCTGGTATGATTCCGTAGAGATTCTTGACCGCCCCCGTCATTCCCATGAGTGCGTGTGTCTTAAGCTTTGGCACATTCACCGCCACGTCCGTTTCCAAGTATTCATTTGAAATCAAGTAGGACGTTTGCTTGCCGTTAAGCTCAAACGTTTTCTGATCAAAACCTTTTCCATCAAGCATGCTCAACTTACAGCCGTAACGCTGCGCAATCTCCCTTACACCGCTAGAATCCCAAATTTTCTCAATAAATCCAGGCGTACTCTTACCGATCGGATTGTCACCGATAGTGATACGCGCCCCGACCTCCACGAGCACCCGAATCAATTGTTCAAGGACAATCGGATGCGTAGTAATAGCCTCTTCGGGTTTGTGTGGTAGACACAGGTTAGGTTTGACAAAGACAGAATCACCCATTTTGATGATTTTTGATCCCCAGTCACTTTCCAGTAAGCAATACCCAATACTCTTGTAAATCTCGTTCGAGGCATAGGTTGTACATCTGAAAACAGCGGCATGAGAACCCATTTCATCTCCTTAAATCGTGATTTGCCCGAGACGAGAAACCTGTTCAGCAGACAAACGCTCACGCCGTGCTGAATTGTCAGTACCTATTGCAATTCGTTCTCGTACCTTTGCCGGTACATGCCAAGGCAAGCCACGCAAATCCCGAACTGGTCGCTTCCTGAACCAAAATATTTCTGCATATTTTGCTACTCGTTCATTCCAGGACATCTCATCAACACCCGATGAAATAGCAGAAACGGCCTCCTTCATTTTCTCAAGAAGTCCAGTTGCCATATCTTCGTCGGCCAGTATGCCGTCTACTATCATAAAGTAGCCTTCCAAATGGGGGATAAGCAGTTTTTGCTCGCTGTAGAGATGATTGAGGGCGTCTATTGTAAGGTTGACTCCTGCAGCATACTTCTTAACAATCCTGATTGAGTTGCACGGCAACAACGGCATGTCGCCCCAGATTTCTGTGGGACGCAGATTCAAGTAGTCTTTGACAACAAGTACCTTTCCATCTTGCAAAGGATATGGTCCATGAATCTCTTTAGTCACATCATGAGCTCGAAAGAAGATGCTTTCAGTATATGACCACATGGCCCCACAGAACTGATGAATTAGGCGAGCACCAAATGGCGTACATGAAACAGGAACTTTGTCTGCTAGTAATGCGACCTGAGACGGAGAAAGAATTTCGTTGATTCCATTCTCATTGAATTCGGATCCATACTTTAGTGCTTTCACCATATCGAGAAGTTTGAGCGTTGTTTGGCGCTGCTTCACTAGTGGAGTGCGACTCCTTTTCAGACCATAAAGAGACGCATCGATTATCCGATAGACACGTGCAGGATTGTTCATTGCCCGCGCGATGTCGGCGAGGGCAATCCCTCGCTCGCTTTCAAGGTATGTGATGTCGTCGAGGAATTCCGCGCTGAATTCCTCAAGGAAAAGATGAAACGCTGCATTGAGCTTTATGGGCCAGTCGTTGTAGTCGACGCATCCCCAAGCCTTCACAAGCGACTGACGATATAACCGCAGGCGGTTATTTCCATCAACTGACATCATAAACAACTCCATTAGTCGCATCGAGACGCACTCGAAGTAGATGACTAGCTGTGTCAAGAGCGCCCTTTACATCAGTAATGCAAGGTATCCCCATCTCCAAGGAAACGATGCAAATATGCGAAAGACGTCCGCCTTCCTCACAAATAAGCCCTGCTGCCTTCAACACTCCAATCGCGAAACGAGGATGACTCTTGGGGACGAATACGATATCGCCTTCTTCGACTTTCTTCCAATCGTCTGGAGTCCTCATTACGAAGGCTCGGCCTTCTACAGTCCCTGGACTAATTGGCAATCCTGAGAGAACTTTACGCATTTTTTCTCCTGTCATACCAAATCAGATCTGTTCGCTACCACAGTCTTCTGGACAAATTTCACCAAGTCTTCTACCCGATCAAAGATGGCAAGATCAATCTCATCTGTATTGAACTGAATACCGAACTCCTTCTCAATACAAACGATAAGCTCAAGCAGTTGAATCGAATCCAGTGCGAGATCGGTGAGTAGTGACGTTGAATCGCTAAGTTCGCTGTCAAGACGTAAACTCATCCGTTCGGTAGAATTAAGCACCTCGTTTAGGCGCAATTTGATAACATCATATTCCATTCGTTTGTACCTCCGTACGTTTGCGAACGATAAAATCACCGATCGCTAACACATCAATGTTTGTGTTCAGAAAACAGCGTAGTGCGTCTTCCGGCGAACACACGATCGGTTCTCCTTTAACATTAAAAGAGGTATTTAATACAACCCCTACCTCGCTTTTACGTTCCAGCCAATCAAGAAGCTGCCAGAAACGAGTATTCTCGCTACGTTTCACGGTCTGCACGCGTGCGGTTCCGTCGACATGAGTCGTCGCTGGAATCTGATATCTACCACACTCAGTTACCGGCACAACGAACAGCATGAAAGGAGAATCACTCAACGGAATCATTTCGAAAAAATTGTTGACGCATTCATCCTTGACAGCAGGTGCAAATGGGCGAAATGGTTCGCGCCATTTAACCTTTTCGTTGATGATGTTCTTCATTTCTGGGTTGCGAGCATCACCTAATATGCTCCGGTTGCCTAAGGCACGCGGGCCGAACTCCATTCGACCTTGAAACCATCCGACTACCTGCTGATCAAGTATTAATTCAGCAACATCATGAGCGATATCGTCTGAATGCATAATAGTAATTTTTTGATCAAATTTGGCAAGCACTTTACTGATGGAAGTGTTTTCATACTCATGCCCAAGAAGGACTGATGTAATGCGTCCTTGCCCCGTTTCACCGAGCACATGGTGATATAAATACTGCGCAGCTCCGACCGCGCAACCATCATCACCAGCAGCTGGAAACACATAAATATCTTTGAATAATGCGGCACGAGCTATCTTTCCGTTAAGAACGCTGTTAAGTGCAACTCCACCAGAGATGCAAAGCTTCTCAAATGCGTATTCGTACTTTAACCGCCGTAGATAGGAGAGAACTACTTCCTCGAGCCGTTCTTGAAGTGAAGCGGCAATATCCATTTCACGCTGAGAAATCGGATCATCAGGCTTACGCGCTAGTCCAAACAATTCAACAAGCCTCTCGCTTAGATCAGCCTGCGTTAGTAGCGGTGTTTGATAACCTCCTTTCTCATCAATGAGGATGAGATCACGGAATGCACTGCGATAACGAACAGGGTTTCCATGGGGCGCAAGCCCCATTACCTTATACTCATCATTGAGAGCCTTAAAACCGAGAAACACAGTCACGATCATATATAAGATCCCAAGCGAATGGGGTATCTCGATTGATTCAATCGGCTCTAACCGCTGCCCATTGCCAAGTGCAAAAAGGGCGCTATCTTTCTCGCCGTAACCATCTAAGGTCAAAACGCCAGCAGCCTCGAAGCCTGATGAATAATAGGAGGCTGCAGCATGTGAAAGATGATGAGGAATGCATTGAAACTTTTGAACAGGTATCACCTCTCCTACCATTGCTTGCAATTGATTAAAAACGTTTTCTCGGCTGAATTCAGTCGCGAAGCTTTCCTCGTTAGCTCTAATGACAGAATCACGAACCTTAGCAGGCAACACAGATCTGAGGATTTCCAACCGTTTTTTCATCGTTGGTTCGGAGAGATCAAGGTAATGACAGAAGTAGTCGATCTCACTCAAAGATTTTTCAGCAAAATCAAGACAATAACCGAGCGATTTGAGCGGCAATAGATTCTCACCATCCAAGGAAATCGAGTGCTTGCGACGGTTTAAGCGTTCTTCAGCCACCGCAGCAATCAGTTTGCCTTTTGTGAGTATTGCAGCAGCACAATCATGGCCAAGACCACGCAATGGGAAAAAATTTATCGGAACTCGTCCGTCTTCAGGAGCATAGTCGAGGAAACTCGAGATAGGATCATGCCCTTCTTTATGATGTCGAAGGAGTGACTCCCGAGCACTGACCGATCTTGTATGCCCTCTACTAACACCGGTATAGCCAATAATGTTCATGATTTTCTCGTTGGTTAGTTGCGCAGATGATGGGCTAGCATCAGATTCTGATAACGTGGCAGAAAAAACTCATGCGCAATGTCATCAGCAAAGATGTAGTATTTTCTGTTAACAGACAGTTCCTTGTCGTCGATCGAAACATATTCATGGCGAAGCATTTCTTCTAATTTTTTTCCGTAAACGTCCAATATGTCGACTCCGAACTTGTACTTAAACATTCCTCTGTTAATACGAAGATTTTTGATGCCGTAAACCATTACCATCGAAATCTCATCTTCTGTCGTGTAGTGATAGGCACGCTGGATTGGCAATCGTCCTAATCTGAGGACGCGGCAGTATTCGTTCATCGCAGAAATGTTTTGATAGAGATGACCATTAAAACACGAATGAGCAGACAACCCTAGCCCGAGCATTTCTTCTCCCTGCCATATACCTTTTCGATGTACGTGAACTTTATCAGGTGATGACATAAAAATGAAACAGTTCACTGGTACATAATTACCTTCATCCTGCAATCGATCATAAGCAGATCGGATCAAAGAAATTTCTTGATCGTTAGTTATCAATGGTAACGACTCGTGTTGCCTACGTATACGCTTAAACAAATCAGTGTTGTAATAGCATTCAAGCTTGTAGAAAGCAACATTGTCAGGACGTAAATGCAACAACTGATCAATGGTTCTTTTCCAGTTTTCTGGCGTTTCTCCAAACAAACCAGACATCAAATCAATATTAATTATCTCAAACCCGAGCTTACGAGCAACCTCATACTTCTCTAGGAAAACTGCTGTTGTGTTGTTTCGGCCGTTGAGTCGGAGAATTTCGTCATTGAAGCTCTGCACACCGAAGCTGATTCGCCGTGTTCCGAGGTCTTTCAAGAGTTTAAGCTTTTCGTATGTAAGAGACTCACTATCTGGATTAGCTTCGACGCATAGTTCGAAGTCCTGAGTGAACTCGAATTTATCTAGCACGTAACGGATAATCTCATCAAGTTGATCACAATCGAGTAATGTGGGCGTACCACCTCCGAAGTATAGGCTTTTGAACACTCGTGAGCGCACAAGCGATTCCTCGCTCTGAAGGTCTATTTCCTGTTTTAGTGCGAGCAAGTAATTATCGATGAATTCGCGATCATGGCGCTCAAAGGACTTGAAGAAGCAATATCCGCACTTATGTCGACAAAATGGAAGATGGATGTATAAGTGAGCTTTACGCTTATTGAAAACGGATTTTGTATCTCCCGTGTTGAGCAATGCAAACGGTGGATACTGATTGATGAACTCGATACGGTTTAGGGATACTTTCATCAGTTGTTCTCCTTTATTCTATAAGATACTTCACAAGTAATTTCCCCATAGGGCTTCGCGGCAATTGGTCGACAAACTCAAACTCACGCGGCACTTTATATTCTGCAATCTCCTGTCGACATGCAGCAATTATCTCATGCCGTGATAAAAGCGGAGGCTCACAAACGACGAATGCTTTGACAATTTCATTCGTGATTCCGACAGATCTCGGTTGTTTTCCTACCACTGCAGCATCGCGCACACCGGGGATAGCACGAAGAACCGTTTCGACTTCGAACGGATCAACCTTCATTCCAGCGACGTTGATGAAAGTTGATTTTCGCCCTGTGATGGTAATGTTTCCGTCATCGTCCTTGAAGCCAATGTCACCAGGGTAATACCACCCGTTGCGGAATGATGCCGCTGTAAGTTCGGGAGATCTGATATAACCTGGTGTCGTTCCTGAACTTCTGATGCGTAGATTGCCACTCATACCAACGGCACATAGTACGTCTTCGTCATTGACAATCTCAACTTCTCGTCCTAGAACTGGGCGTCCGACCGATTCGACAGTATCTCCGCTGCTCTCGTATAGATTGACAGCAACGATTCCGGTTTCTGTTGACCCATAGAGCTGGCTGATGGCGCGACCATATTGTTTCAGAAAAGATTCAGCGATAATTCTCTCTAACTTCCCTCCAGCAGAAAAACAAAATCGGCAATTTGCAAAGGTATTTTCGGATAATCCTTCTGTATTCGCCAGCAATTCATACATAAAAGGAACACCAAGGACAATACTTGGCCGCATAGCAACAGCCAGAGCAGGAACCTCGCGTGGTGAAAAACGGCCGGTCAATACAAGCTGTGACCCAAAGGCGAGTACAGGTAATAAACCATTAACCAGACCATAGGCATGGAATAGTGGCGTTAGACAGAGTACCCGATCATCCTCAGTGAGGGCTACCGTTATACTGTAATTCTGGATTTCATCAATAAGGTTGGCTACAGTCCTACCGATGATCTTCGATGACCCGGCGACGCCAGAAGTAAACTGAATGACAGCCTCGTTATGAGGTCCCGCTGCGCCCGTATTCGCCACATCTCCGAGATGATAGAGCCTAACCGATCCCGCATCAACCACACAGAATTCTGTTACGCGTCTTGCCGTAACAAATGTCGTGCGAAGCAGTGCTTCTGAAGCAACGTCGGTGAGCACGTATTCAACTGCAAGGGTTTTGCAATATCGTCGCAACTCTTGTGCTCGAAAGTAGGTACTCAAAAGAATCGCGCTTGCGCCTACTGACCACGCACCGAGCAATGCATAAGCAAATTCTGGGCAGTTTCCAAATAAAATACCGATTCTCGCGCCCTCTTCAGCACCAATCTGATGCAGTACATTGGCAACTTCTCGAACACGAACAGCTAACTCACCATATGAACACCTCTGCCCTTTGGCAATGATCGCAGTCCTTTCTGGATCATGATTTAGCAGGTGGTTTGTTAGTGCTTGCAAAGTTTCGATGTTAATAATCTATCTCCTGGCTAAATGGCGAATCGTATACCCAGTCCAATACGGGAACCTTTCGATTTGCCCATAAAATCTGTACTGCGGTATTCATGATGCAAAAAAATCTCAACATCTTTTGATGCAGGATATATAACATCTTGCATCAAATTGTAATAATTCCGTGAATTCCTCATCTGGTAGTATGCGTTGACACCTCTCAGATATAACCGATCACCGAGTGGAAATTGATACCAATGGTAGAAATCAATGAGTCCGGACTCGTTATCCGCGTATTCGGCCTTGGATTTAACGAAAATTTGAACCAAGCTTTTCCAGCGTAAGTTTTTCGTGGTTTCAATGATTCCTGGAGTATCAGTAATGTTCCACTGTAGTCCGATGCCCCACGTCGGCGAGTATAGATCCCCCACCTGAAGCCGTGCTACAAGCCCAGCTGCGCGCCCCCAAGCCGATTGAGGGTAGAAAGCCCTTGCGAGCTTAGCTTCACCCGCGCCGTGCCATTCACCGGCTTTTCCGTCTAACTCGATAAGGCCGGCAAAGTTGAAGTCTAACGGTAAAAACATGAAGCTGCCAAACATGACCGACTGCTCACCTTTGTTATCTACGCGCAAATGCAACCGTGTAACCGGGCCAAAAGAAGGTGCTGCTGCCTGAGGGCGCGTTTCCTCCCCAATGGTAGAACTGGCATTATGATCTGGCTCAACTGCCTGAGTGGGGCAAATCAATGCAATCATGAGAAGCAGTGATGACAGTAAAGTCAAAAACAAGCTATCTTTCAACACCCTCTCCAAGCAAAATACGACTAGGTGAGTTGACAGCTGCAAGCGGCCACCCTTGATCAAACGCGGCAAGCACAAGTCTAGCAATTATCAATCCGATTATTCCACCAAAAACCACATCGGTCAGAAAGTGAACACCAAGATAGATTCGCGAAATTGAGGCGATGACTGCGCAAATGAAAAATGCGTTACGGAAACGCATGAAATGGCGCGCTAGCACAGCCGCTACACCAAATGCAACGATTGCGTGTCCGGACGGAAAACTATTACCGCGCGGCATTCCTAATCCAATTTCGTTCTGCCATGAAGCAGTTGATTCACGCGATCCGACAAATGGAAATTCTTTGGAAACATATAGAAGGCGAACATTTGCTTCTTTCCCAAGGACAGAAGCGATAATTTTATCGTTTGGCCGCTCTCTAGAAACCATATCTTTCAGAATTCCTCCAACGAATATGCCCAAGAATAGCACGGCGGAAATAGAGATCATTCCTCTCACTATGCGGGTACGATCAAACAAAAACAGGAGTAACGCCGACAGCGGATATACAATCCGAACTGTTCCCATCTGGCAAGCTAATGCCATTACTGGGTCAAGCCATTGGCTAGTAAGATCACTATTCACCGCAAGAAAAACTCGGTAATCCAAGTCAATCAGAAATGAATTCACGCTCATTATGGCTTCTCCTTATTCAAATTTTTTTCGGTTCACCTTGATCTATCTTCGTTTTTGTTACGAAATTGAATAAATTATTTCCCTTGATGTCCTGCAGTTCCTTGATCGCACCTCATTAACGCCGAATTCGTATGCTTGTCGTGTTTTGCTCCTATCGAGGCAAACCACTTTGAGACATGGCATGCGGACTGTGGAGTTTTTTTGTCTTGTTAGGCGTTGTTCAAGCATCCGGCATTTCTTCACGGTCATCTCCATAAGTCACAAGTCACAAACAACCACTTCGTGCAAAGCGAGACACTGCATGACTACTGCATCATTCCCATTGGGATCACACCTTCCGAGTCCGTGCACCTCACGAAGTCAGACAACGTTCTGATGCAACACAAGAGGAGCACTTCTCATCTTTGATTTTTGTATAACACTTTGTTTAATAAAATAAATTTTTCAAAATATCTGTTTTGAAGGCTGTATTTCACCATTGACCCCCAGGTCGACCCCCAAGTCGACCCCCAGGTGAGATGACAACGTAGCCTAAGTAATCCGGAGATTTCCTGACATGTGAACGCTTGACTGGTTGCTAATGTTGAAAATCATGAGCGACTTGACTTGTGCGGTTATGCTGACGGAAAAAATATTTGTAATACAAATATACTGTCGTCACGAGTTCATGCTAAATTTCGAGTTTTGAGGACAACGGAGCTGATTTGAATGTCTCAATCACATCAACGTCACGAAATTTCTGACAAAGATTGGGCCCTGTTGGAGCCGTATTTGCCTGGGCGCTCAGGGCAATGGGGCGGCGTGGCCCGTGATAATCGGGGCTTCTTGAATGCAGTATTTTGGATTTTGCGCACAGGATCGCCTTGGCGTAATTTGCCGTCCGACTACGGTGACTGGAAGAACATACATCGGCGCTTTTGCCGCTGGCGTGATAGCGGTGTTTGGGAGTCCCTGTTGCAACAACTCATTGAAAAGCCGGACTATGAATGGCTGATGGTTGATGCCAACTATTGCAAGGTTCCGCTGCATGCGGCTGGGGCGCATGGAGACAACCAGGCGATGAGCCGTACGAAAGAGAGTTCAACACCAAGATACATCTGGCCGTGGATGCGCATGGTATGCCGCTCCGAATTATTGCTACAGAAGTTACCCAGGCAGATTGCGCACAAGCTGGGGTTCTTATTGCGGGCATAAGCGCAGATTATTTGATTGCCAACAAAGGCTATGACAGCAATGTCATTGTTGAGCAGGCGTAGCGCCAAGGCAAGGCGGCACAGATCCCACCGCGCAGCAATCGTCGCAAACCACGTTGTTATGACATCTATCTGTACCAGCAGCGTTGGCTTGCTCGAGAATCCCTTCTTGTTTCTCAGGCGATGGCGTGGTGTTGCCACACGGTACGCAAAAAATCTGTCGTTTTTTCTCACCATCGTGCAAATTTGTTGTCTTGCTCTATGGCTCAAAATCTCATGACGACACTATCTAAGCATCTGTGGTAAAAAGTTCACGGTAAAAATTATGTTGACAAACATGGCCGTGATTTTGTACCTTGAAAAGAACATAACTGTATGAGCCACTTAAACGTCGTTACGTGAATTATATTGGGTACCTATCGAGGATGCCAAGATGAGAAGTGCTCCTCTTTGGTGCTTTTGCTAGCCTTCGTTAATTCCAATAATCATTGACTTACGGAAATTCTCCTTATGAGTACATAGATTATGCGGTCAAACAACTCCTATTAGTCGGGGGTCGCGTGCACCAGTCGCTCCAGTCTTGCATCAAGACTTGGCGCTGCCTAAATAGATCAGATCTTTGGTAGGCTTCCTCAATTGATGACGCCTGTTTGTGTGCCAACGTCATTTCCGCAAGTTCCTTCGGGTATGCTTTCTCCGCCGCCCAGACACGAAAGCTTGAGCGAAAGCCATGCACGGTGATGTCAGGTCGTTTCATTTTCCTGAGCAAGCTGAACATGGCGGATTCGCAAAACGGTTTTCTCGTTTTCAGATTTGGAAACACCCATTCCGGGTGTAGCCCTTGCAAAGTATTCAGAATTTCTAATGTGGCTTCCGATAAGGGAACACGGTGTCTCCGTCCATTCTTCATTCGTTCGGCAGGGATTCTCCAGACATTTTTCGTAAAGTCAATTTCCTGCCACTTAGCATATAACGCTTCAGATGTTCGGCAGGCAGTGAGGATCGTAAATTCAAGGGCTCTTGCTACGATACTTTTCTCTGCGTTCAACAATCTGAAAAAATCGCCTATTTCCTGATATGGAATCGATGGGTAGTGACGGACATCCTTAATACGAGATGGTCTGGGCAACAATTCCTGCAAATGTCCATTCCATCTCGCTGGATTATCAACTTCACGGTAGCCGTATATAGCTGCCCAAGAAAGCACCCGTTCAATACGTTCACGGAGCCTAGAAGCTGTTTCTGTTTTTATGATCCATATTGGTTCTAAAACCTGTAAAATCAAGGCTGTAGATATTTTACGTATAGATAACTGACCGATATAAGGGGAGGCATATGTGCGAAGAGAGTTTTCCCACTGTTTGAGATGTTTAATGCTCTTCCATTCATTTTTATGTTGTGCAATATATGCAATGATACATTCGTCGAAAGTTTTGTTCTCTTCATTGATTTCTTTCTTCGTAGACAGGATTGTAGCATGATCCTGCAAAGGGTCAATTTTACGGACAAGGCACGCGCGTGCTTTCTGTGCCTTTTCACGTGCCTCCTTGAGAGTAACAGCATGAAGAGGACCGAGCCCCATGTAATGTTCTTTACCACCTATCTGATATCGAAACACCCAGCTTTTGACTAAAGTTCTTGTGACCTGCAAATACAGACCGTTTCCGTCGCTATATTTTCCGCGCCTTGATATACGCGACACCTTAGAAGTATTGAGTTTTTCAATAGCCATATGTATTTCTCTCCTTGCCTTGTTGAGCGTTGCATGTGGTTCACGCGAAGCAAACCGTATGTGATGAATGACTTGACACACGACTTTGTGATTAGTGCCTTTCAACAATGCCAATTATTTATACATACAGCATGTTATTATTGTAACTATAAAACCTCTCAAAATCTCTACGTCATTTCCTAGCATCAGCCGCTATTGTGGATAGTTAGCATCCGACGACACATATCTTGAGAATCAAGCCTGCCTCATCGGCAGGGGAGATTGAAATGGTATTGCTGCCCAAAAACAGTAAAAATGGGTTTGCTGCTGAATCCTTTTTTCGCTGTCGAGCTGGCGCAATTCAGGGTTGACTGGTCGGGTATTCCTTCATGCCTGCTGCCATGCCCCGGTCTCAATCCTTTCGTTGTGCCGCCGCCGTTTCCGCCTCCGTTCTCGCTCTGGGGCTGTGTCCCCATGCTTGGGCGGAGGTGGTCGTTTTCATGGATGCCCGGCACCCCCTGACTTCGGTCGGCAACGTGCACGTGGTCGCGCTCGATGCGCCCAGGCAGATCGAAGCTGTCTTGTCCGAAGGTTTGCCGCCGGATGCCAGTAAAGCGGCTGCAATCGTTCGGCAGCGGTTAGCTCTTAACCCGGCGATTCATCAGCAACTCGCGGCAAGCTATCAGGGCGTACTGGATGCCTTTTCACTGGGCGTTACCAAGGTGCCTGCCGTCGTGGTGGATCGTCGCTATGTTGTATACGGTGAGTACGATGTCGGGGCAGCACTCGCAAAAATCGCTGCCTACCGGAACGGCGCACGATGAGAATAAAACCTGTCTCCCGTGCCTTGATTCTGTCTCTCGCTCTCATGAGCAGTGGCGTGAGCGCACTCAAAACGGATCAGATCATCGAATCGACCCTCTCCGTCGATTGCCTCGACTGGCGCGTCGTCGGTATCTGTTTCTGGCTCTACTGCACTTATTACGAGTGCGAGATACGCACCTCGACGAAGTACCGCCACTACGTGCCCGACGCCGTCGTATCAAGCTATGCCGTCACCGGCGAAAACCCTTGGGAGGAAATGCGGGAGATGAGCCAGAAAAACAATCAGGCTCTGGGTGGCGAGTGGTACACGACGAACGAGGCCCGCGAGAACAACCTTGCTATGTTCAAGAATGCCGATGTAATCGGGCATCCGGGGGGAGAGGTTTTTTCGGCAATGATGAAGGACTATTCCTTTTCCTGCCCTGGGGCGGGAACGATGTTTTTCCCGTACTTCCTCTCGGTTTTGGATGTTGCATGGCGTCAGGATCTCCCCGAGGCGCTCTATCCTGCCTCCATGATTCCTGGACTACGGGAGATCACTGATCTGACGCAGACCTGGGGCAACGTGCATCCGCGCACGGGGTTCCTCCATCAGTCCGACGACTACAAATCCGGGGCTGTGATCGCGCAGCGCGCCGGGGACATCGTGACGCGGAACCTCCAGCCCCATGTCTATTGGCCGCTGCTGGCCAAGGCATCTCCCGGCTACTGGCCTGCCGGTGAATTGATCGAGGGGGATGC
>Ga0123357_10006766_pt1 | contig 14064 bp, 14 predicted proteins | sample TergutEmb28metaG_FD_89873 | JGI IMG/M metagenome (GOLD analysis project Ga0123357, IMG submission 89873) | Embiratermes neotenicus P4 segment gut microbial communities from Petit-Saut dam, French Guiana - Emb289 P4 | ecosystem: Host-associated > Arthropoda: Insects > Digestive system > Gut ... | reverse complement strand
GAAGCAATTGATAACTCGTTAAACAAAGTTACTAATGGACAGGTTGAAGAAGAATTAGGTGCGCTTTTATCGCTAAAATTTCAATCTTTCAATAACTCATATTATTACCGAGCATAGTATAGATAAAAATATAAATTCATTTTTGCTTTATAAAAAAAGAAAATTGAGAGTATCCATAATATAGGGGTTGCAGGAGGGATTGCCCCAACGAATATTCCTGTCATTTGCAAAACCGGATTTACACTTTCGGCATTGTGTGAATAAAAAGCATATTTTAAAACAATGCAGTAAATATGTATTGAGAGTAACACAATAAATTCAATAAATAGAATATACCAAAACTCAAAATGAAAAATAAAAAATACAACAATAAGAGGAAAAGTAATTATGCTAAAAATTAAGACGTGTCGTTCAATTTTGTGATACAATAATTTATTCGCACTTTTCCGGTATGACAACAATATCTGCCATGATTCATTTATTTGGTAAAAATCAAAGACCAACAAACCAATAACAAATAAGGCAATAGGAATACTTAACAAAAAAAAGGAAAAACAAAGCCCAATAATCCAAGTGGGTATAATTAAGAATAAATACTTTCTTATACCAGCTTTCCATTCATACATATCAGAAGGAATGTATCTTTGCAGACATGTATTCAATGTTTTATTTTGCCGTTTCCATACCATTTCAATGAAACTAATACCAATTATTCCTAATATACTAAATATCATCGCTATCCATTGTTTATTGAATAACAAACAAATAAAGAGTGGAAGTGACAACAAAACATATTCAACACAAATAATTAGACGGTAAAAAGAAATATTTATATAAAAGAAAATTCTATCTCGTCGTCGTAAATGAATAAAAATAACTAATATTAGCCAAATACATACCATGGAATATGCTTTCCAAATCTGAGTTGTATTCAAGTAAACTGTTGTAATCAAAGATATTAATAGAATAAAAAGAATAATCAAACGTACTACACCCAACATATACACCATCCTATACGTTTGCTTCATACGAACTATTAACACATTTCTAATATTGAATAATAATTCATCCATCTATTATTCGAGATTTGACTGTAAAGATAGTAATTTTTTCTAATATCATTTTCTAAATAACAAAGCATAATCTTCGTACAGTTCTTTATAAAATTTCAAAACATAATTGATGGTTATTTTGTATTTAATATTAATAGATATAATATCAGATAAAGTATTTACCCCAGAAGCCATCTCCCATAAGTATTTATCTTCGTTCTTCAATTCTTTTTTTTGTCCAGAAAGGCTTATATAACTGTAAGAATCAGTATTTTCATTATAGTATAATTCCCATAGTCTTACTGGATAAATTACTTCAGGTTCATTTTCAATAATTTCCATATCTTTTATTATGGTTTTACTATCAAACGAAAGATAATACTTTTGAATTGCAATAAGACTACCAAATGCTTTTGTAAATGAACTTGTTAGTCTGTAAAAATTACCTTTTCGCAACTTTATGAAAAAGCTCATTTTACTGTCAATTATTTTTTTAGGCAATTTATAAATAGAATTCCTATAAAATGAACTTAATTCACTTCCAAAATCAGCATACATATTTTCAACTTCTGCCAAACTCAAATTTTTAGGTTTACAGAGTACATTATTGTACCCTAAAATTTTTTCATTTTCAAAATTATCTACGAGTATTTCAATGTCAAAATAATTTGGTTTTTCTCGAATAGGTGTGCCAACGTATGGTACTAAATAACCAAATTTTAAATCAAGGTTATAATTACTTAATACGTGGAGTTCTTTTGAAAATTCAATCGTTTCTTTGAATGTTTCCATTGTTTCACCTGGGTTCCCTAAAATTATATGACCTGATAATATCAAATTATCATAAGTTCCTACTTTTTTAGCAACAGCCTTAACATCTTTTTTCGTAATTTTCTTATTTAGTATTTTTAATATCTTTTCAGAACCTGTTTCTATACCGATTTGTAAATTCCAAAGTCCTGCATCGTGCATAATATCAATTAATTCAATATTTTTTGCTAAAATATTAGCCCTCCCTTCTGCGAACCATACAAAATTATATTTTTCACGTAACTTTTTGATTTTTAAACAAAATTCCTTTACTCGTTTTGGAGAAGAGGTAAATGTACTATCCGCAATTAAAATAATGGTTAAATTTGTAATTTGAAGAAAATATTCTATATCTTTAATCACTAAATCAAGGCTTCTCTCTCTATAACTTCTTGTTAATGATCCCTCTACACAAAAAATACAATTGTAAGGGCAACCCCTACTGGTAATTATTGTATTGTTAATATGTTTAATTGCATCTAAAAATTCGATAAGTTCCCTCTCTGTTTTTCCTTGTGGTAAATGCCAATATTTTGTGTCTTTCAAAATAGCATACTGGGGAATAGGGAGATCATCCAAATTAATAAAACTTACATCTCTTGTTTTTATTATGCCATCGTCAGACCGATATGATATTCCACCTATTGATTTGATATTTCCTATATGTTTTATGAAATAGTCCAATAATAAAATTAGTTTATAATCTCCCTCATGCCTTACAATTACATCACAACTACATTCTTTGAATATAAAATCTTCATTATATGTCACTTGAGGACCTCCAAGTATAATTGGAATATCTGGAAAATCTTTTTTGATTCTATTTGTAATTTCTTTTACATAAGCATAATTATCCGCAGTAGTAGTCATCCCAACACTCTTAAAATTAATTTTATAGAGTTCCTCAATAATACCGTCTAATGAATAATTGTCTAAAAAAGTAATATTGAATATTTTAAAATTATAATTATTTTGTTCTAAGACAGATCCTAATGAAAACAAATATCCAAGAAATGAACAATAACTTTTTTCAAACCTTGGCTCTAAACCATCAATAAATAGAATATCAATCATATAAAATTAATTTAAGAGTTTTACAAATGACACTAAACCATATTTTTCTAAGTTAGAGAAAAAAGCTAATATGTTTTGCTTTAATTTTTCAGAAGAAATGTTAAGAAATTGTTTGATTGAACTATTATATATCTCATCAATATTCTTAAGTCCCCTTGATTGTTGATATAGGAAAAAATCAAAATCGTTTAGCTCTATATAGTTTGTTGTTGATTCAGTAAAAAGAGTATCAATAAATAATACTTTTCTGTTATTTTCAATATAATAGAGCTTCCTTACTATAATCGGAGTATATTTAAATATATTTTCCTCAATTTCCAAAGAATTTATCCAAATTTTATTCCCAATTTTTAAAGCTTTCGCTGTTTCTATTTCATATTTTGATAAAAACAAGTAATAATAATATGTCAATATACCATTATTAGCAAGAATAATATGATTCACTCGTTGATTTTGGTTTAGTTTTTTCAACGATTCTTTTGATATTTTTGATATTTCCTCAAAGAAAATGCTCTTAAAACTAATTAATTGTTCAATAGGCATGTTAGAATTATATTTTAATAAAAATCCCTTTCGTAAAAGAGAATTTTGTTTGTCTTCATTTACATCAATAGCATCATTATAATAATAACTAAAGGAAAATTCTACTTTTCCTGGTAAATAATCTATAATTGTTTTAGAAAAATCTTTCAGTTTATTTAATGATTCTTTAGTTTCAGAAGGTGTACCTATTACATAGTTAATTACGACAGAGGTAAAATCTAATTCGCTAATTTTTTTAAAAATTGTAACAAGTTCATTGTAAATATTTTCATCTAAAAAATGAATAAGAATTTCAAGCCGATCAATTTTTTTTGTATCTTTCAAATCATCTAAAATATCAATGTTTTTTATTAACTCCTTTGCAGAAAGGACACAAGACATGGTAAAATTATCTTTTTCAAAATTTTCTTGAATTGCAATGGAAAGACTATTTATAAAGCTCTTATTCTTAATTAAATAGTGATTTTTAATGTGAATATGTTTAACCCCTATATTCAATAAATATTTTATTTCACCAATTACATTTTCTATTTGAAGAAATAGAGGCTCCCAATTATTTGCATGAGTAAGCAATCCTTTCTTGTTATGTCCGGAACATACTGATATTTCATAAGAATAAGAAATATTATGATGTAAAATACTCCAAAATTCAGGGTTATATTTTAATGTAAATTTTCCCCGATAATTAAAAAAATGGATCAAAATAAATTCAAAATTTTCTTGACATGATTTCATTTCATCATAGAAAACCATTTTTTGTGGATTTATATTTTTATTCTCTAAAAGTTTTCCAACAATTAAATTATCATAAAAATAAAAGATATCATACTTCAAAAAGTGAATACTATTACTTAATCGTATAATATTCAAATAATTATTTAAATTTGTGTTAATAATTATTGTGCTAATTTTTTCTTCATTTATAATTCTATTTAGATTTATTTCTGAATAATCGCTATCTCTTCCATCTTCATATAAAACAGTACATTCTATTTGTTTAAAAACATTACCTAACATTAAAAATGAATTATTGGGAACGTTTGATTTTAAATCGGTTATTCCCGATATATCTCCAATACCATCTAATAATAAAATTTGTGACATAATAGTTATTTTTTGTAATACAATACAATTAAATTATTAAGAAAATGAGCTAAAATTGGAACCAGTAAATTCCCAGAAATAATTGTCAATATAGAAAATATAACTCCAAGTATAAAAATTTGTAACACTTTATATTTCCAATGAAATAGAACAAATACCAAAGAATTACCAAGTATTGCAAAATAGATATTTGATATGGATTCGATATATGACAATAAATAAGACCGACATATTATTTCCTCAAGCACAACAACAAACAAATACAAACTTATAATCCACAGTTTAGGAAAATATCTTTTTACTACTTCTATTGAATTTTTTTGAGTTTTTTTGAACTTGTGTAAAAACAATGCACTTAAATAATTTATAGCAAAAGCAAAAATTGCCCCTGCAATACCTATAAAAATGTCTGACACTTTTTCAAAAAATATCTTATATGGCGAATATTGATATAATATATATATTATTCCCATTAAAAATACTAACAATATTAAGAATGCTATTTTTGTACGACCACTCTTGTAGAGGATAGGATTTTTTATTTTTAATAATATTTTTTCCGTATTATTCATAATGTTTAATTTGAAATATAAAGAGATACAAATTAGAAAAAGATGGTATAAAATTATTGTTTTAATTTTTATACCATCTCTTTCTGCAATTTAATTTGCGGGGGTTGGATAGGCAATTATAATTACAACTGCAATTATAATTGCTGCGGCTATATTAGCCGTTGCAAGTTCATCTTGATCAATAGAATTTGCTAAATTACATTTTTCATCAAATAAATTAATCATATAAATAAACAATTAAAATTAAGCATTACAAGCACCTAACCTCGCTTGCTAAGGTATATTGAATATTTGCTTACAATAAAACTATACAAAATTAAAAGTACATCGTATTTAGTATCATTACTTTTATCACAAATATTCGCACATTTTCACAAAAAATAATTACTTTTGCGAAATAAACACTTCATATGATGGACGAAATAATAAAGAAAATAGTGCAAATTCGAAAACAAAAGGGTTATTCTTTGGAGAATATGGCAATAGAATTAAATATTTCTGAATCAGCATACAGAAAAATTGAGACTAATCAAACAAGACTTTCCTTAGAAAAATTTCTTCAAATATCAAAAATTCTTGATACTTCAATAAATGATCTTCTTGGTGAAAAATCTCACCGAGAATACCATCAATGCAATAACAATCAAGGAACTTTTATTGGTCATCAAGAATTTGACAATTATTATCAAGAAAGTAAAGAGATAACACACAAACTTATAATTAGTTTGGAATCAAATATCAAGGATCTTCAAGAAGAAGTATCGTTTTTACGCAATCAATTAGCTGATAAAAATTCTGTTTAATAGAGTTCTTGTATACTTACTCAACTCTCCTCAATCATCCTCCGGTTGATACTTTTCTAAATCGAATAAGAGACTGTATCAAAAGTCCAAAACTTACAATTTCATCGCCCCTACAATGCGTTCTGACGGGAGTGAAATTGTTAAAAACGCCCTTTTGATACAGCCCCTTTCTCCTGACTTAGCCAATGCGCCACCATTTTTACAAAAACTACTCCTTGTATCTTATTGATATACTTATATGTAAAATTATTTAACATTTTTTAAGCGGAAGTCAGGAGTAATATTTAGTAAATAATCTAAAAACTGCCGATTGATAAAAATCTTTCGGCAGTTTTTTGTTGGTTAGATCCCTCCCGAATAAAATTTGATACTCTTATTTCCTGTTTGAACAATATATATTCCTCGACCTGTCCAAGGTATGTTCATTTGATTGGAGATAATAACGCTTTGATATATCAATGCTCCTGTTACGCTGTATATGTTTAGCGTTTCGCCTACAGTTAAACCGCTCATATACAGTAATCCGTTCCGTACATAAACTGTCGTCGGACTGATCTGTGGTATTTTGTTTCCGTCAACAAGCTCCGTTCCTATGCGGTAAACAGATGTTCCTCTGGCGTAATAAACAGCGTTGTCACTGCCGACGGCTACCAAAGGTTCGTCGAGGTTCGCACCGGATATAACCACATAGTTTTCAAAATTCTTTGGATCAATCAAAGTAACATAGCCGCCAATGCCCGTGCAAAGAATCCCGTCAGGCCCCAATTGGACAGCTACCGGATTCCATGTACGGTCGGCGGCGTTGGATATCTGTTTGTATTTGACGATCCGGTTGTGTTCGGGATCAATGGCGAAGATAGATTTCATGGTGGCGCCGTAGATTAATCCGTCGTTGGACGAATATATCAGATGACCGATACTTTGGGGTTTTTCCGTGATGGTGACGCCCGCCGCCGCCATTTCTGCCATTGTGTTTTTACTCAATAAGTTACGATTCTGGTCGAAGAGGGATATCACAGCCTGTTCGCCCTTGGAAGCTGCGTTGGTTCCGCCGGATACATTTGATCCTGCATAGAACCATTCATTTCCGTCAACTTTAAATGGAGCGATGCCGGCGACCGATTGCAGATTGCTCGCGTCAATACTGAATTGAGCGGCGGGAATAATGTATTGGGCAGTACCGGGCCCCTTACTGATGGAAATAGCGCCACCGTTTTGTCCGATAGGCGGTACGGTTCCCACATAGAGGTTTTCTTCTCCGCCAACGACCACGTAGGGGCGATCCTGTCCTTCCACTTTAAAGGTAGCGGCTTCAGCGGCAATGGTTGTCAGCGTCTGGCCAAAGTATGCGTCCACCCTTCTGATGGTAGCGCCCGAATAACATCCCAAATACATTTTTCCGTTATAATATCCGATACCTTCGGTCTGTTCGATGCCGGTCAATTTTGTCGCCACTTGATTGGAAGGATTATAAATTGCGCCTATACTCGACAGATAGCCTCCCACATAAAGCCTGCCGTCGGGACCTGCTGCAAGAGAACGGACGGTTTGGGGCCCTGCCTGCAACGTCAATTGCGTGTTGCCGGCCATGGCGTTGCCGGAACTCCCCAAATCCATTTTTTGCAGTTGTCCGTAAGCCTGCAATGTGTAAATGATGGGTTGTTTGCCCGTCGCCGGAGTGATATAGGAACCTCTGAAAAACGGCCCTGCCTGTTTATTTGTATTTGAAGTGGCGCCTGTCGATGTATCAATGCTCCATACAGCGCCGTTATAAGGCGCATAAGTATAACCATCCAAAACAGGCGTGGGGCAAAAACCCTGATAGCCTCCGTTGCCGGGCAGGGCAGATGGCATTGGAGCCCAGATACTTGTCTTGACATTGTAAAGCATCATCCAATTTTTTGTTGTGGTCGCACGCTTATCTATAAAACTGATAACGGCAATATCGCCTCTGATCATCAGCGACTGTATTTCGCAGTTTGCCGCAGCGATTTGATCCGGCGTCAGTCCGTTGTTCATGATGGTTTTATAACTGCCGGGCAAGGGAATATTTTTCTTTGTTCCGGTTGCCGTATCGATTTCATAAATACAGTTGTCATAGCTTGACGTGCTGATGCCGGCATAGATTTTTCCGTTGTAAACGTCCACGCCGCGAACGTATGAAAATCCGCTTTGCCAAAGGGTTGTAAATACTTTGGTAACGGTGTTGTATTTCATTACCCTGCCGGAACTGTAGGTGCCGAAATAAAGATCCGTACCATAGGAAGTCATGCCGAATAAGTAATAACCGGAAGGGATGGTCGCATCTCTGGTGAAAGTTTTCGCGGCGGGATCATACTTATAGATATACCCTGTCCCGCCTTGAGTAACGCCGGCATAGACCACGTCGCCGCTTGCCAGCTTGCAAATGCTCCATGCGAACGACTCGCCGGTTTCCGGCCCCACATAATATTCGACTACGGAATTTGTTTCAATATCAATCACATTCAGATAACCCGGCGTACTCATGGTATAGGTCACCGCTACAGTTTTCCCGCGTGAGTCGGTAGTAAAAGCGCTGGTCATAATCATGATTGAACCTGAAAGAGGGTCTATGCCTGCACCGGGGCCAAAGCTGACTTTTTGGGGCAAGTCGAAAACTATTTGCTTCTGATCAAGAGAGAAAGTCTGGGCATCTGTTGCCATTATTGCGCCAAACAACAGGCATCCTGTAACTAAAATATTAACAGATTTCATAGTAAGTCACTTATCTTTTAATGCTTTTTTAATTCTTAATTTTATGAGAATTATTTAATAATGTAAAGATACGCAATATGTTTCAAATTAGTATGATTGAGTGTTAGAAATATATCAACATTTCTTTTATTTTCCTTGTATTATGCTTTTATTTTCTTTTGTTTTTTTATCTTTGCATCATAATTCTGTATTCAATGAAAAAAGAAATAGGAAAATGGTTTTTAGATGTGGCTAAATATGTGGCTACTGCTGTGTTAATTTCCTCTTTTTTAGGAAGTTTTGAACATAAATGGGCTGTGTGCTTAGTTGGGACTGTCATTGTAACAGTTGGTTTTTCATTAGGATTGTATTTTATCAGAGAAAAAAAATAAATAAATTATGGAAGCGATTATTGCAGGTTTGATTTTTTGTATTTTTGCATTAGGAGTTTTTATTTTTGCTCATACCAAAGCAGGAAAAAAATTTTTAGAAGATTAGTTTTAATCCTCTACACGGCGCTGTTTTTCATTGTATGGTAACTTCCTCAAATTCATTTTGATACGCTTAAATGACGTTACTTATAGAGTGGTCAAAAAACACTGAAAATACCACAAATTGTTGGCTTCAACGATATGATAATTTTCGTCAAAATGAAAAATCACTCCAAATGCTTACTTAATTAATATTAAAAACAGGCGGCTTATTGCAGGCTGAAAAATACGGTAGAAAAGGGATTAGAACCTAAATACCAATTTTTATTATCTATAAACGTTTTTCCTGTGGTCAATTTTTATAACCTCAACGGTTAGTATATCGTCTTTTATGGAATAGATAACGCGGTAAATTCCTATCCGTATCCGGTAATGATTTTCAGAGCCGGAAAGTTTAGTACAACCAAAAGGGCGGGGATTCTTAGCTAAATCATTTATGGATTTTTTGATACCTGAAAGATAAATAACAGGGATTTTGTCAAATGACTTTAATATTTGCTTATTGAGAATAACTTTATACATTCATTTTAATCCTTTCATCAATGTATTTGTTAAACTCTTCCAATGAAATATATTCATTAGATTTATTTTTTGAAGCCTCTATTTCAATCAAATCCAAAAAGTCCTCTAACAATTGATTTTCTCCGTACATATCCAAATCGACACGCACATACCGTTTGTTTCCGTTTGGGCTTTTTGTGTATTTAATTCCTGTCATTGTTTCCATATTTCCACTATTTTACTACAAAGGTAGATATTTTTTAGAACAAACAAAAGAAAATAAGATTAAATGAGATTAAATAAAAGAAAGGTTATTCCAGATTTATACTTTATCAGACGTGATTAAGGAAAAAATCAATACCGATGATTTTTTGGAAATTGATAACTTGTTATATTATTACAGAAAACAAAAAGATAAAACGCAGTGAGGCGGCATACAAAAGGTAAAATATTGATTTGAAGAAACGACCTGATAAGTGATAATTAACCACAGCGGTGGGGGTATTTCAGTTAAAGTACATCAGGTCGCTTTTTTGTTGAATTGGCAGCCTGCAAGCCGTCGCCCGTAGAAAAATATGTTTTATAACATATAACGGGAATTGCCGTTTTTCAAAGCCTCAACTTACCATTTTGTTGACGTCAACGATATGGTATTATATCCCTCCCAAAATTGAGCAGGGGGATATTATTATCATTTTGTTGACTTCAACGATATGATAATTTTCGTCAAAATGAAATTATTTGTCAGTTTATTTGTCAGCAGCAGAAAAAACGCCTAATATTCATTATTGAAAATCAGGCGTTTATAGGTTTTGTTTGTTGTCCTGCTAGGACTCGAACCCAGACAAGCGGAACCAGAATCCGATGTGCTACCATTACACCACAGGACATCATTTTTTTTGCAGGCGCAAAGATATAAATTTTTTTGGATTTATTTCTTATTTTTCCATTTTTTCTTATCCTTCGGTTTCCTGTCCCCTCTTTCTTCGATTTTCTTTTTGCGTTCCTCAGAAGGCGAAGGCTGAGCTGATTCTACCGAAATCCGTTGCCCAAACGCTTTAATGCCGTCTAAATTCTTTATCACCCTGTCTCTGTCGGCTTCCCGCACCTCAAAAAAGGAAAAGTTTTTCATCAGGTCGATTCTTCCAACATCAATTTTTCGCCCTTGAATATTGTCGTTCAATAAGCCGATTATGGATTGCGGACGGATGCCGTCGTGCTTTCCTACATTGAGGAATAAGCGGGCAAATCCTTTTTCAGAAGCGCGTCCGATTCCTTTTCCGTTTCCTTTCTCGTTTCCTTTTCCGAATTTCTCTTTTTTCCGGTCGGTTTCCTGCGGAATTTTTATCTCGTCAGCATCTTTATAATATTCAATTAAACGATTGATTTCTAATGAAACCAAGCGTTTGATCACATCTTCCTTATCCAGCCAATCCAGCTTACGGTAAATCGATGGAAGGATTCCCTGTATTTCCTCTTCATTCACTTTGACTTTCTCGATTTTGTCGGCAAAGCTGAAAAGCTGTTTTTCACAAATCTGTTTCCACGAAGGAATGACGCCTTCTTCAAACTTCTTATTGATAGCTTTTTCAATATTCCTGATTCTATGCTTTTCTTTTGAATGAACAATTGCAATGGAAATCCCTGTTTTTCCGACCCTTCCCGTACGTCCGCTCCGGTGGGTATATATTTCCAGTTCGTCGGGCAAACCATAATTAATGATATGCGTTAAATCGTCCACATCCAGCCCACGGGCAGCCACATCCGTAGCAACCAGCAACTGGGTGTTCCCCAGCCGGAATTTTTGCATCACATAATCGCGTTGCGACTGCGAAAGATCGCCGTGTAACGAATCGGCATTGTAGCCATCTTTAATCAAACTGTCGGCAATTTCCTGCGTCTCTTTCCGCGTCCGGCAGAAAACGATTCCGTATATATTCGGGTAATAATCGGCTATCCGTTTCAATACCAAATATTTATCTTTTGCATTGACCATATAAAAGATATGCCTCACATTTTGAGCGCCTTCATTCTTCCGACCAATAACAATTTCTTTGGGCGAGCGCATATAGTTTTTAGCAATCCGGGCAATACCTTCCGGCATGGTAGCGGAAAACAGCAACATATTCCGGTCAGCCGGAATCGATGCAAGTATTTCGTCAATACTTTCCGAAAATCCCATATTCAGCATTTCGTCGGCTTCATCCAATACCACATTCCGAACATATTTCAAATCAACGGTTCGTCTTTTAATCAAATCAATCAACCGTCCGGGAGTAGCTACAATAACGTGAACGCCTCGCCGAAGCGTTTTGATTTGGCTTTCAATACTCGAACCGCCATAAACCGGCAAAACTTTCAGATTATCCATATATTTGGAATAATCGTTCAAATCATCTGCAATTTGTAAACACAATTCACGGGTAGGGCAAAGGACGACTGCTTGCGGTCGGGTTTCGTTGATACGGATTTCCTGAAGGATGGGTAAGCCGAAAGCGGCTGTTTTCCCCGTTCCTGTTTGAGCCAATGCTATCACTTCGTTATTGTTGCCAAGTAGATAGGGAATCACTTCCTCCTGAACCGGCATAGGGTTTTCGTAACCCATTTCGCTAATTGCCCTGACAATAGCCGGAGCAACGCCTAATTCTCCAAATGTTTTCAATTGATTATTTTATTTTAAAAATCACACAAAGGTACGCTTTATTTCTTTCATTAACTTAATAAAGCATTATTTCTTTCAATTTTTCCCGTTTTTTGGAAGTCAGTTTCAATTCGGTATTAAAATAATTGTCTAACGTACCATAATCTTTTATGAGCCTGTCAAAAGAATAGGTAATTGTTCCTTTATGCACCCTGATCATGGCAGTAAACGTTTCTTGTATGTCCGGATCCTTTAAATAAATATTTTCCTTAGAAAGATTAGAAAAATCAATTCGTTCGTTATTTAGCATATAATCGTTGACTATTTGATCCGAATCGACATTTAGCGCAGCTAAAATCAAGGCGGAAGCAACAGCGCTACGGTCTCTCCCCGAAGAACAGTAAACTAAAACCGGATAGTTTTTTGCATCTAAAAGAATATCGAACATTTTAACAAAATAGTCGGAATTATTTTCTAACAGGAAAGAAAATATGTCTTGAGCATATACTTTTACATCCCCCGCTTTCATTTTTTTAGACAGGATACTACTTGCAAAAACATTATAAGCATTTCCACGCAATGGGAAATTGTATGTTTGAGAAGTTACATACTTTGAAGGAGACTCAAATCTTTCCTGTTCCGTTCGAAAATCGATAACCGTCCGGATACCCAGATTATTCAATACTTTTCCATCCTCGAATGTCGCGTTTGCCAAGGAAGAAGAATGATATAATTTTCCCCATCGGAGTTGTTTTCCTCCTGTTGTGTAATATCCGCCTAAATCTCTTAAATTAAACAGGTATTGCGTGGGTATAACCCGCTCTCCAGTTATGATGGAATAGTTTTTATTGAAAATCAGTTTAAAATAACTTCGCTTAGCTGTTTGAACAAAAAATATATCTTTATAGCCTTTACTGATTTCTGTTTCGGCTATTGGAGAAGATAAATTGAATGAATCCGGCGAGGAAGATTCATAAATCTTTACCGTTCCGTCCATTGGAGGGAAAATTTCCCATTTAAGCACATAATTTCCCGGCGGTACGGTCTCACATACCACTCTAATATCTGGCTTTTCTTGCGAACAATGCGAAAAAAGAAATATAGAAAGAACTGAAAATGTTACATTCCTAAGCATGTATGCTTTTAATTTATGACTTTATATGCAAAGATAAGCATAAAAGTATTTTTATTCGCAAAATTAAACATATTTAACTTAGAATGAAAAATAAAAGCCGCTTTGTTAAAAATAACAAAGCGGCTTGAAAATAAAATTTTAGTTAGAATATAGCAGAAACGGGAATTTCTTTTTTAATGCTCTGGCGCAAAGAAATCAGTGTCTCCGTCGAAATTACGCCCGGTATTTCCTGAATCTTACCATTTAATAATTCCATAAAATGCTCGTTGTCGCGTGCATACATTTTTATCAACATGGTATAAGGACCTGTTGTAAAATGGCATTCAACAATTTCGGGTATTTTTTCAAATTCCGGAACTACATCTTTATACATTGAACCTCGTTCCAACTTGACCCCAATAAAAGTACAGGTATTGAAGCCTAAAATCTGAGGGTTAACATGATATCCGGAACCCACAATCACTTTCATCTCAATCATCTTTTGGACGCGTTGATGAATAGCGGCTCTTGAAACATTACATACTTCGGCTACATCCTTAAACGGGATGCGGGCGTTTTGGGAAATAATCTCCAAAATTTTCCGGTCTAACTTGTCAATTTTTTCCATGACTTTATTTATTTTT
>Ga0123357_10006765_pt1 | contig 14065 bp, 10 predicted proteins | sample TergutEmb28metaG_FD_89873 | JGI IMG/M metagenome (GOLD analysis project Ga0123357, IMG submission 89873) | Embiratermes neotenicus P4 segment gut microbial communities from Petit-Saut dam, French Guiana - Emb289 P4 | ecosystem: Host-associated > Arthropoda: Insects > Digestive system > Gut ... | reverse complement strand
CCCACCAAAATAGCAATTAAATAAGGAATAATCATTATGGCAGTCTTGAAACCTTCTTTTGCCCCATCGATGAAAACCTCGTAAACATTAATCTTTTTCCGGAATCCTGAAAGAAGGAAAGCTATTAAGATGCAGAAAAGCAAACAGTTGCCAACTAAAGCCGAATATACTGAAATCTTTTCCTGAGGAAGCGATTTCACCCAAAAAACAATTGCAGCGATTCCCAAAATAACGCCTCCGATAAAGCCCAGCAAAACTTTATCTAACAGATTAATTTTTTGTTTGATGCACACAAACAGCAAACCGCCCAGTGTCGCCATCATGGTTGAAATCATTAAAGGAATAGAAACGTCGGCAGGATTGGCAGCGCCCATCTGCGCCCTGTAAACCATTATCGTAATTGGAATTATTGTTAATCCCGAAGCGTTGATAACTAAAAACATAACCATTGAATTGGATGCCGTATCTTTTTTCCCGTTCAACTCCTGCAATTCCTGCATCGCTTTTAATCCAAGCGGGGTTGCGGCATTATCCAGATTCAACATATTAGCGACAATATTCATAAACATGGAACCGATAGCAGGATGCCCTTTTGGAACTTCGGGAAACAGACGTGAAAAAATGGGCGTCCCCAAGCGGGCTAAAGCATGTACAATCCCGCCTTGTTCCCCTATTTTCATAAATCCCATCCACAAAGATAAGATGCCTGTCAAACCGAGCGAGATTTCAAAACCGCTTTTCGACGCCGCAAAAACGGCATTCATCATCTCGGTGAAGATAGTATAATCGCCTGTAAAAATGATTCTGCATATTCCAACAACGAAAGCAATTACAAAAAAACTAACCCAAATATAATTTAATACCATTAAGAATAAAATAATCGACAAAAATAATATAATTTTGCGAAAGATTATGATTGAATGGATAAATAAAAATTGGGTCGAAATAACAGGAGCTATTTTAGCTTTAGCTTATTTGATTTTGGAAATCAAACAAAACTGGACTTTCTGGATTGTAGGAATCGTTAGTTCCGCATTTTATGTTTACATCTTTTTTCAAGCCGGATTATTTGCCGAAATGGGATTAAACGTTTTCTATATTCTAATGAGCTTTTACGGAATATATTGTTGGAATTTTTCGTCAAAAACAGATGATGAAAATCTTGGTTTTCATCATATAACTACTAAAACATTCTATGTGTTGCTATTTCTATTTATTATTTCATTTGGAACTGTGCTTATTGTTTTAAGTCATATTGATAACGCTCAAATGCCGATACCTGACGCATTCATTACGATGCTTAGCATTATAGCAACGTGGATGGTAGCAAAAAAAATTGTAGAATGTTGGTATATCTGGATTTTTGTCAATATTTTTGCTACCGGTTTATATATTCATCAAAAGTTATACCCTACCGCTATTCTTTTTACCATTTACAGTATCCTGTCTTTCAAAGGATTAATCGAATGGCGAAAATTAATTAAAAAAAATGATACCGTTAATACAAAATTTTAGAACAGTTATTTTAGCAAATGGAGCTTTTCCCAAGCATAAAATTCCACTCGAGTTTTTATCTAATGCGGAGCAAATCGTTTGCTGCGACGGCGCTGCACAAAATCTTCTAAATTCAGGATTTAAGCCTGATTACATTATAGGCGACTTAGACAGTGTTTCAAATGAAATAAAAAACAAATACGCTTCCATTATTGTGCATTTTGCCGAACAGGAAACAAACGACTTAACTAAAGCTGTGAACTTTTGCTTGGAAAATAACCGGACGGAAATTACTATTTTGGGCGCTACCGGAAAAAGGGAAGATCATACGTTGGGGAATCTCTCCTTACTGACAGATTATGCAGAAAAAGCAAACGTCCAATTACTTACTGATGATGGAGTTTTCACTCCTTTGTTGGAATCAAGCGTTTTGGAAAGTTATCTCGGAGAACAAATTTCAATTTTCAGTTTAAATCCGAAAACAATATTTACTTTTCATAATTTATTTTATCCAGTCAATAACAGAAAATTAATATCATGGTGGCAAGGAACTCTGAATGAAGCTAAAAATGATAATTTTACTATCAATTTCAATAAGGGAAAAGTTTTAGTTTTTAGAGAATATTGATTAAATATTTACAAGTTGATAACTCGTAAAACGAAGGTTGATTTCTTTTGATAAAATATTTTTGTAATAAAACACATAAAACTATTATTGAATATTTGCTATCTAATAATCAATTCTTATAAAAATGATTCGAGTAGGGTTTTAACAAGTGTTATAAATAAAAATAAAAGAAAGTTTTTCACGTTATATTTTATCAACTAACGGTAAACAAAAAAATAAAGTAACTTTGTAATAAAAATTTAGCAACGAAAAGCTGTGTTGATAATAAATGAGTAAAAAAAAATTTTATTTAATAAGTAAAAAAAAAAACTTTTTTATGTAAAATTATCAGACTTTTCAACAGTTTATAATCAAAAACATAAGATATTTAAATTTTAAACAAATAAATAATATGAATAATGATAACTCTAAACCTGCAGGTTTTTTGAATATTCAAGTTCCTGAAAATATAGATTTAGTGAAGACTATCAAAGATCTGAAAAAAGAGAAGAACGCTATTATTATGGCGCATTACTATCAAGAATCCGATATTCAAAATATTGCAGATTATATTGGCGACAGTTTGGCTTTGGCGCAGCAGGCTGCAAAAACAGATGCAGATATCATTGTTTTATGCGGCGTTCATTTTATGGGTGAAACAGCTAAAATTCTTTCGCCTGAAAAACGTGTATTTGTTCCCGATTTGAATGCAGGATGTTCGTTAGCCGATAGTTGTTCTGCCGATGAATTTGAGAAATTTATAAAACAGCATCCCTGTCATACGGTAATTTCATACGTTAATACGACGGCTGCCGTGAAAACATTGACCGATGTCGTTGTGACATCTTCCAATGCACGCCAAATCGTTGAAAGTTTTCCTTCTGACGAGAAGATTATCTTCGGACCGGATGAGAATCTTGGAAATTATATAAACAGTCTTACTGGTCGAAATATGGTTTTGTGGAAAGGCTCTTGTCACGTGCATGAAAGTTTTTCTTTGGAAAAAATATTGGAATTGAAAAAAGAATATCGCAATGCTTTGGTGTTGGCTCATCCGGAATGTAAAAGCGTGATTTTGAAAATTGCTGATTTTGTAGGTTCTACTTCCGGTTTGTTGAATTATTCAATTAAATCGACGGCAAAAGAATTTATTGTCGCTACCGAGCCGGGAATTTTACATGAGATGCAGGTAAAAAATCCCGATAAGATTTTTATTCCGGCGCCACCGAACGACAGTACTTGCGCTTGCAACGAATGCAGTTTTATGAAATTGAATACAATGGAAAAATTGTATAACTGTCTGAAATACGAAATACCTGAAATTTTTATTGATGAAGAGGTGATACGGAAAGCCGTGAAGCCGATAAGAAGGATGTTGGAGTTGTCGGAGAAATTAGGATTGTAATATGAACAATATTTACACATTGAACTACTGCATTATTGAAATTTAATCGTGAAATTTTTCCTCGCCTGTTTCATCATTATTTTGTTTTTTATATTGATATTTCAATTATATAATGTAATTTTACCGCACTATTTAATTCATAATTTGTATTTTATAATTCTTAATTCTCATAACATCAATGAACAAACAGATTCTTCTATTCGTTTTCGCTGTAACGGCTTTTTTCGCCGCTTCAGCCCAACAGGAAGCCCGCTTGTTGCGCTTCCCCGCCATTCATGGCAATCAATTGGTATTCACTTATGCAGGTGATTTATATACGGTAGCGTCGCAAGGCGGCGTTGCACGAAAAATCACTAACGACGGTAATGGATACGAGATGTTCGCCCGCATTTCGCCCGATGGTAAACAATTGGCTTTTACCGCCCAATACGACGGGAATACGGAAATTTATGTGATGCCCTCTGCAGGCGGCGAACCGGTCCGGCTTACCTATACCGCAACTCTGGGTCGCGATGATGTTTCCGACCGCATGGGTCCGAATAATATCACGATGACTTGGAAAGATAACGATCACATTGTCTATCGCTCGCGAAAAGAATCGTTCAACGATTTCAAAGGAAAACTGTATCTGGTTTCTACTAAAGGCGGACTGTCGGAAGAGCTTCCTTTGCCTGTCGGCGGATTCTGCTCCTATTCGCCCGACAAGACGCAATTGGCATACAACAAAGTGTTCCGCGAGTTTCGCACATGGAAATACTACCAAGGCGGCATGGCGGATGAAATTTGGATTTACGATTTCAAAACTAAGAAAACGGAAAAGATAACCGACAATCCGAATCAGGATATTTATCCTATGTGGATCGGCAAAGAGATATATTATCTTTCTGACCGCGATAGGATTATGAATATGTTCTGTTATAATACGGAAACAAAACAGACCAAGAAAGTAACCGATTTCAAAGAATACGACATCAAGTTTCCAAGTTTGGGAGATCAGTCAATCGTGTTCGAAAATGGCGGATATATCTACAATTTTGATATAGCTACCCAAAAAGCGACAAAGATTACGATTTATCTGGAAGAAGATTTAGCCGGCGGGCGTACGAAATTGGTTGACGCTTCCCGTAGAATTGGAGGCGCTGATATCTCTCCCGACGGTAAACGATTAGTCGTGAGCGCCCGCGGCGATATCTATTCGGTTCCGGTCAAATCGGGCATCACCCGCAACCTGACCGAAACTTCAGGCGTGCACGAACGTAATCCGAAATGGTCGCCCGACGGTCAATGGATTGCTTATATTTCCGACGCTACCGGCGAAGATGAGATTTACATCCGTTCGCAAGACGGATTGCAAAAACCGGTGCAAATCACTTCCAAAAGCGATACTTACAAATACAGTTTCGACTGGTCGCCCGACAGTAAGAAAATCCTCTGGAGCGACAAAATGCAGCGATTGCGTTACGTAGATGTGGATTCCAAGAAAATTACGGATGTAGATCAAACGCCCGACGGGGAAATGCGCGGATTTAACTGGTCGCCCGACAACCGCTGGATAACCCATACCCTGCCCCGCCTGAATACTACAAATGTCGTAATGGTTTATAATCTGGAAAATAAAGAAAAACACATTGTGTCGGACGAATGGTTCAATGCAGGCAACAGCTTTTTCAGCGATGATGGAAAATATATCCTGTATTCTTCGGCGCGAGATTTCAATCCGACTTACAGTGAGACGGAATGGAATCATGTCTATACCAACATGAACAAACTGTATATTGCCACGCTCAAGAAATCGACGCCTTCGCCGTTTGCTTATGAAGACGATGAAGTAACAATCAAAAATGATAGTTCCGCTGTTAAAAAAGACGACAATGCCGCCACTAAAAAAGACGACAGTGTTGCTGCTAAAAAAGAACAACCGGCTGCTGCCAAAAAAGACCTGAAAATTGATATTGATTTCGACGGCATACAGGGACGCACTTCCGAGTTGAACGCATCCTACGGAGTTGCCTGCATTGGCGGAAATGTTTATTACAATCGTGACAGAACTCTTTATATGTTCGATTTACAAAAGAAGAAGGAAACCGATTTGGGTAATTTTTCCGTCGCAGCCATAACGTCGGACAATAAAAAGTTCTTGGTTCGCGCCGGGAGAGGCGAATATTCTGTTATTGAAACTCCTAAAGGTAGAATTAACGCTGAGGAAACGGTCAATATGTCGGATGTAAAGACTGTTGTTGATTTGCATGCCGAATGGAATCAGATTTATAACGAATGTTGGAGGCAAATGCGCGATTTCTTCTACGACCCCAATATGCACGGTTTGAATTGGGAAAAAATCAGGGAAAAGTATCAGCCGTTAGTTCCGTATGTCAATAACCGGAACGACTTGAATTACATTATCGGCGAGATGATTAGCGAATTGAGCTGCGGTCATTCTTATATTGCCGGAGGCGAAAAACCTGATCCGAAAAGAATATCGACAGGTTTGTTAGGCGCCCGTTTGAGCCGCGACGCTTCGGGTTATTACCGCATTGATAAGATACTCGCAGGCAGGAACTGGTCGGAAAGTCTCCGATCGCCATTGACGGAAGCCGGAGTCGATGCCAACGTGGGAGATTTCATCACAAACGTTAATGGCAAATCCACCAAAGAGATGAACGATATTTATGCTGCGCTCTACGATAAAGCCGGTAAACAAGTCGAACTGACTTTGAACGCTAAACCTTCGGAAACGAACGGACGAAAAGTCATTGTCAAACCCATTGCCGACGAATCGGCTCTGTATTATTTCGATTGGGTGCAGGGCAATATCGACAAAGTGAATAAGGCAACCAACGGTAAGGTGGGTTATATTCATATTCCGGATATGAGCGTTGAAGGATTGAATGAATTTGTAAAATATTATTATCCGCAACTGAATAAACATGCTTTGATTATCGACGACAGGGGAAACGGCGGAGGAAATGTTTCGCCTATGATTATTGAACGTTTACGCAGAGAGCTGGCGCTGATGACCGCTCCCCGCAACGCAAGTCCGGCTCCCAAGCCCGACGGCATAATGATTGGTCCTAAGATTCTGCTGATAGATAAATATTCCGCTTCCGACGGCGATTTATTCCCCTACCAATTCAAATATTATAAATTAGGTAAGTTAGTAGGCGAACGTACCTGGGGAGGCGTTGTCGGTATCCGTGGCGCATTACCGCTGATTGACGGCGGACAGTTGAACCGTCCCGAATTTGCCCATTTCGCTGCGGATGGGAAAAAATGGGTAATCGAAGGCCATGGCGTTGATCCCGATTATGTCGTAGTCAACGATCCTGCAACAGAATACTCAGGCGACGACCAGCAATTGGATAAAGCCATCGAATTGATTCTGGAAGATTTGAAAACAAATCCCGGCACTTATCCCGCCCGCCCGCCCTATCCCGATAAGTCGAAATAGTTTTGAAGGACAGCAAAACGAAATGAATGGGGCTGTCTCAAAAGTATTTTTGAGACAGCCTCATCTTCTTCGTTAATCAATGTTAAATTTATCTTTTGCTTCATTTTTTATCATACTTTTGCACGCAAAATTATGATAAAAATGGAAAACGAAAGATACGAACTGAATAAGAATTTAGCCCAGATGCTAAAAGGGGGAGTGATTATGGATGTTTCAACTCCCGAACAGGCAAAAATAGCCGAAGCGGCAGGCGCAGCCGCAGTGATGGCGTTAGAACGGATCCCTGCCGATATTCGTGCCGTTGGAGGAGTGTCGCGAATGAGCGATCCTAAAATGATTAAAGGAATACAGGCGGCTGTAAGCATTCCCGTCATGGCAAAAATCAGAATCGGACATTTTGTGGAAGCTCAGATTCTGGAAGCCTTAGAAATTGATTATATAGATGAAAGCGAAGTGCTTACTCCAGCCGACGATAAATATCATGTCAATAAGACTAAATTCAAGGTTCCTTTTGTTTGCGGAGCGAAAAATATAGGCGAAGCCTTGCGGAGAATACAGGAAGGGGCAGCTATGATTCGCACGAAGGGAGAACCCGGCACAGGCGATGTGATTCAGGCTGTCAGACATTTGCGAGCCATGAACGAAGAAATCAGACGAATACAGAACATGGGCGAAGATGAATTGTTTTTCCAAGCAAAAGAACTTCAAGTTCCCTACGAATTAATAAAATACGTACACGAAAACGGTAAATTGCCTGTGGTCAATTTTGCTGCAGGAGGCGTTGCCACTCCGGCAGATGCAGCTTTGATGATGCAGCTTGGCGCAGAAGGCGTTTTTGTCGGGTCGGGCATTTTCAAGTCGGGAGATCCTGCAAAGCGAGCGCAAGCCATAGTGAAAGCAGTTACCAATTATAATAATCCGAAGATTCTGTTGGAGGTTTCCGAAGATTTGGGCGAAGCTATGGTCGGAATCAACGAAGAAGAAATCCGTCTTTTGATGGCGGATAGAGGAATATAATCGAATGAAAATAGGAGTTCTGGCTCTTCAAGGAGCTTTTATTGAGCACAGGAAAAAACTGTGGGAGTTAGGTATAGACTCTTTTGAAATCAGAAATAAAAAAGATTTAACCTCTACTATGGAGGGAATTATTATGCCCGGAGGGGAAAGTACCACAATAGGGAAGCTCTTGCGTGATTTAGATATGCTTGAAGAACTTAAAAGGCAGATAGAGGAAGGATTACCTGTGTTTGGGACATGTGCGGGAATGATTCTGCTCGCTAAAAATATAGAAGGCGAGCAGCCGCGATTGGGAATTATGGATATCTCCGTAAAACGAAACGCCTACGGACGGCAACTTGGAAGTTTCTTTGTTGAATCAGAGTTCAAAGGCGTAGGCAAAATTCCGATGACATTTATCCGCGCCCCTTATATCATGCAAACTGGCGCGTCGGTCGCCGTCTTGTCGGAAATAGAAGGACGAATAGTGGCGGCAGAAGAAAAAAACATGCTGGTTACTTCTTTTCATCCCGAATTGACATCTTCGCTCGAAGTTCATCGATACTTTTTAAAGAAGTTTTGCAGGGAATAGAAATGAAGTAACCGGCATGTTAAATTCTTATGTAGCGAAAGCCGTCCCTACTTTTCCAACTGTTTCATCGCTTCCGCCAGCCTGACAAATTCATGGCGATAGCCTTGCTTATCGTCGCCGAATCCTTTACGGGCTAAAGCTACGACATCATCGTAAGTAGCTGCCCCCTTGAAATCGGAATTTCGTAACAACTGTCCAAACATTGCTACTGCCGAAGCAAATGTATAATCGGCGCTCGGCGTTTTATTTTTGTCGCTTACCAAAACGGGAATTTCCATTTTTAGACTGCTTTCACTGTCGAGCGGTTTATAGCGTAGTTTGACGGTCATCATTTCATTGTTTTTCACGCCCTGGGTAGATTCCGGAGATGAAGGCTTTTGATATTTCAACTCATCTACGCTACCGTAAGGATTTTTCACTCCTACCGGAATTACTTCGTAAAATGCCGTTACCGTGTGACCTGCACCTAATTCGCCGGCATCTTTGGTATCATCGTTAAAATCTTCCTTGTTCAACAAACGGCTTTCGTAACCAACCAGGCGATAAGCGCCGACATAAGCCGGATTAAATTCTACCTGCATTTTTACGTCTTTCGCTGCAGCATACATTGATGAGCCGAATTCCTGTACCAACACACGGTTAGCTTCCTGAAGATTGTCGATATAAGCATGATTTCCATTTCCTTTTTGCGACAGTATTTGCAGTTTGCTGTCCTTATAATTCCCCATTCCATATCCCAAAACCGTTAGATAAACTCCGGTTTTACGTTTGTCTTCTATCAAATTTTCCAATCCGTTTTCGGACGAAACGCCTACATTAAAATCCCCGTCGGTACAAAGAATAATGCGGTTGTTTCCTCCTTTGATGAAATTCTTTTGAGCGACTTTGTACGCCAATTCGATACCTGCACCTCCGGCAGTCGAACCTCCTGCGTTCAAGGCGTCGAGCGCTTCAAAGATTTTTTGCTTGTCGGCTCCCGATGTCGAAGGCAGCGCTTCGCCGGCAGCGCCTGCATACACAACAATCGACACACGGTCTTTTTCACGTAAATTGTTGGTTAATAACTTTAAAGATGACTTTACCAATGGCAGGCGATTGGGGCTGTACATTGATCCTGAAACATCAATCAGGAAAACGAAGTTGGATGCCGGAATATCTTCGGATGGGATTTCTTTTGCCTTGACTCCGATTCGCACCAGTAAATTTTGCTTGTTCCATGGGCAAGCCTGCGTTTCTGTCAAGATACCAACCGGATCTTTTCCTGTCGGATTCGGATAATCGTATGAGAAATAGTTAATGAGTTCTTCCGCACGAACGGCATCTTTTGGAGGTGTTTGTCCCTGATTGATCATCCGGCGGACATTGCTGTAAGAAGCGACATCCACATCGAGCGAAAAAGTTGAAAGCGGATCGGATTTTGCATCTTTGAACCGATTTTCGACAAATGAACCGTATTCTTCATTATCCTCAGAATCGTAAGAATACGAAGAAGAAGGAGAATAATAATAACTTTTATTAGCTACTGAAACCGAGCAAGTTACAGATGATTCCCTTTGTGTGCCATATCCCACTACCACAACTTCATCAAGAGCCCGTTTGTCGAGTTTAAGCGAGACATTCACAGTTGCGTTGCTCACCTTAACTTCTCGTTTCACGTAACCGAGATAAGAAAATACAAGCGTTTTCCCTTTTTCGGTATTTATTGAAAAGTTTCCATTAGCATCGGTAGTTGTTCCTTTGGATGTCCCTTTTTCCAACACCGAAACTCCAATCAAAAGATCGTTTGTGTCTGCGTCGGTTACTTTTCCGGTAACAGTCAACAAATCTGACTGAGCATACATCATTGCTGTGGTAAATAATACGGTAATAACGAATATCGCCTTATAAATTGTTGTCTTCATAGATTCATATTTATTAAGTGAATAAAATTTGTTTTATTTATGGATGCTATTTGAATAAATATTCCATAAAAATTTTTTATTTTTGTAGAAAATTTTACACTTGGAGAATAAACAACCATATACAAATTGGAGCGATGATGAACTGTTGAAACAATTCGTCAAAACCGCAAATCAAGATTTATTGGGACAACTTTATTCACGATACATTCCATTAGTGTATGGATTATGTTTGAAATACCTGCAACAGATAGAGGATGCTAAAGATGCCGTATCCAATATCTACGAAGAATTGAACGCTAAAATACGCAATTATCAAATAGAAAATTTCAGAACTTGGCTCTACAGCGTGACAACCAATCACTGCCTTCAAATTCTGAGAAAAGATAAGAAACGTTTTTTTGAAGAAATTGATATCCAAATTATGGAATCTGACGAGTTTGAGCATCTAATAGATGTGAATGAAGACAAAGAAAAAGAGGATGCATTAAACGATTGTCTCAATACGCTTTCAAAAGGACAACAGCGATGCATTATTCATTTCTATTTTGATGATCTTTCGTATGCCGATATTGTTAAGAAAACCGGATTTGAATTGAGCAAAGTAAAGAGTTATATTCAAAACGGGAAACGCAACCTGAAAATTTGTATTCTTAAAAAGTTGAAAAGTTAATATGCAGCTAAAAGATTATATACAAGGCAATCGTCAAGGTAAAGAAGCTAACCGGCTAGAACGCGAAGCGATGAACGATCCGTTTCTGCAAGGCGCTTTGGATGGGTTCGACAGTGTTGACGGCGACCATGTTAAAATCATTGAACAACTTGAAGAAAAATATACCGGATCAACCGCAGCTCTTCAGCCTAAAAAAAGAAATCTTTTCTATTGGGTTGCCGCTGCCTCTATCCTGCTTTTTATTGGGTTCGGCGCTTATTTTCTACTGGAGAAACCCAAGCAAAACATGCCCGTGTTTGCAGAAGTTCAGCCCGTAAAGAGTGAAAATGTAACTACGGCTGATTCGTCGTTGCCGGAATTGGAATCTGAAAATAAATCGAAAACACTGATTGTTTCTCAAGAAAGCCGTCCCGCGCTTGACGCAGAATCTCCCGTTAAAAATATCGATAAAAATCAAGTCCGTAATGACACTTTTATTCCTTTTGATATGGTTTCCAAAACAGAGAGCAATGTTGCAGTCGTAGATTCGCATTCATCTTCCGAACAATCGGAAACAACGCCCTTAGTAGCTGAAATAACGGATAAAGAACGGACACAAACTATTCAAGGGAAAGTGTTGGATGAAACCGGAGAGCCGGTAGTTGGCGCTTCTATCGTTGAAGAAGGAACGCAAAATGGAACTATCACCGATTCTAATGGATTTTTTACCTTACAATTGCCGACAGACGATTCTTCAAAATTGATCGCAAGTTATCTTGGATATGAGCGTAAGGAAATAAATCCTTCGGATGAAAATAAAACCGTGATTCTCAAGGAAGATAATAAAGCTCTTAGCGAAGTCGTAGTTGTAGGCTACGGCGTACAAAAGAGATCATCTCTAACCGTCGGAATCAACGCAAAAGATTCTATCCAAAACATATTTGGTGAAAAAGAATTTCAAGTTTGGTGCCAACAAAAAGCAAACAAAAATATTTGTGCCGGCAGTAAAGCTACCGTCAAAGTATCTTTCTTCATCAACGAAAAAGGAATACCGTCTAATATTGGATACAAGAAATATTCATGCGACGCCGCAAAAAAAGAAATGGAAAATCTTCTATTTTCTTCTCCTGTATGGACTAAGACAAACCGGAAAGTTACGATGACGATTTATCTGAATTAAAACAATCTGTAAGTCGCTGTATTTCTTCAGTTCTTCCAATAATATTATCCATAGAATTCAAAATAAGTTACAACGATATATAAACAGCTTGTTAATTATATTCCTGCCAGCTTTTTATTTGAATACCATCTTCTCCCATTGAGCAGAAAGCGTCGATAAAAGCGCTCGCCAGGCGGGCGTTCGTTATCAGCGGAATGTTGTGGTCGATAGCTCCGCGCCGGATTTTATAACCGTTTGTCAATTCGCGGCGGCTATGATTTTTCGGAATGTTGATGACCAAATCGAATTGATGCTTGGAAATCATATCCATGATATTCAATTCTGTTTCTTCATCAGGCCAACCTACTACATCCGCTTTTACGCCGTTTTCTTCCAGAAACTTTTTGGTTCCTGCCGTTGCATAAATATTGAAACTATTTTCCTGTAATATTTTGCAAGCATCCAGCAAATCAACTTTCGACTTGGAATCGCCCGAAGAAACCATGACATTCTTTTTCGGAATATTATAGCCGACAGCAATCATGGAAGTCAACAGCGCTTCGCCGTAATCATCCCCGATGCAGCCTACTTCGCCGGTGGAAGACATATCCACGCTGAGCACGGGGTCGGCATTGTGCAAGCGGGCGAATGAAAATTGCGAAGCTTTCACGCCGATTCGGTCAATGTCAAATTCCGATTTATCCGGTTTTTCGTAGGGAGCGCCCAAGATGATCCGAGTTGCCGTTTCGATTAAGTTGCGTTTCAGCACTTTAGAAACAAACGGAAAACTCCGTGAGGCACGCAAGTTACATTCGATGACTTTCACTTCGTTGTTCTTCGCTAAAAATTGAATATTAAACGGTCCACTGATATTCAATTCTTTGGCGATTTGACGACCGATTTTTTTGATTCTCCGCACCGTTTCAAAATAAATTTTTTGCGCAGGAAAAACCAGCGTTGCATCGCCGGAGTGAACGCCTGCAAATTCAACATGCTCTGAGATTGCATATTCCACTACTTCGCCATTTTGAGCAACGGCGTCAAATTCAATTTCTTTGGCATTTTGCAGAAATTGCGAAACAACTACCGGATATTCTCTCGAGACTCTTTTGGCGAGCTTGAGGAAAACCTCCAGTTCTTCCGCATTGTAGCAAACATTCATGGCAGCGCCCGACAACACGTAGGAAGGACGAACCAGCACCGGATAACCGACTTTGTTGACAAATTCATAAATTTCATCCATGCTTGAAAGTTCTTTCCAAGCCGGCTGATCGATTTTCAGATGGTCGAGCATGCTTGAAAATTTGTGCCGGTTTTCCGCCCGGTCGATAGATAGAGGCGATGTTCCCAAAATAGGAACATTTTGACGGTACAACCGCATGGCTAAATTATTCGGAATTTGTCCACCCATGGAAACAATCACACCCTGAGGCGTTTCCAAATCCAACACGTCGAGTATGCGCTCAAACGACAGTTCGTCGAAATACAGGCGGTCGCACATGTCGTAGTCGGTCGAAACCGTTTCGGGATTGTAGTTAATCATTATTGATTTATACCCCAGCTTGCGAGCCGTTTGGGTAGCATTGACCGAGCACCAGTCAAATTCGACCGAACTCCCGATGCGATAAGCCCCTGAGCCTAACACAACCACCGATTTTTCATTTTTGGAAAAAAGAATATCGTGTTGATTGCTGCCGTAAGTCATATACAGATAGCTCGTTAATTCGGGATGTTCCGAAGCGATGGTGTTGATGCGTTTTACAGAAGGCAAAATAGACGCTTTTTTCCGCAGGTCGCGCACGCGAAGCAATTCT
>Ga0123357_10006764_pt1 | contig 14065 bp, 10 predicted proteins | sample TergutEmb28metaG_FD_89873 | JGI IMG/M metagenome (GOLD analysis project Ga0123357, IMG submission 89873) | Embiratermes neotenicus P4 segment gut microbial communities from Petit-Saut dam, French Guiana - Emb289 P4 | ecosystem: Host-associated > Arthropoda: Insects > Digestive system > Gut ... | reverse complement strand
TACACAAAAAAGAACGGGATGCTCAATCCGGAACCCACCGTTTCCGGATCGGTGATGTACCGTGCCAAGTCAATAGACTTTGAGAAAGAGGAGATAGACGGCGGGTGGATACATGAGAAAAAGACCTCTCCGAGCGTTGTGTTCACCCGGAAGTCCAAGTACTACGATTTTCTGGAGGACTACCGCAAAGCAAAGGAAAGAGTGCTTGAACTCACAGATACTCCGTTCGTGGAAGGCACGGAGTATGGTCTTAAGTTCGTTAACAAGAACATAGAGCTTCAGGAAGCGATCATCTTCGGCGAACCTGATGATGACCATCATTCCGATACTGAGCATGAGGGAACCGAATCAGAACACGAAGTGACCGAGGAGGTGCATTCCGATGTCCGATGACATTTTGGAATACATCAGCGGAATGAACCACGGAGTCATACCGATACTCGGTTCCGGAAAACAGTTCAAAAGCGGAACCATGTATGATCTGCTTTCCACACTCCCTTCTCTCCGTTCACGAAGAAAAGCGTTCTACAAGTTCCCCGCAGTCAACGAGTTATTCCCTTCTTTCCTGAAGGGTTATCCCGTTGACAATCTGTGGGATGTAGAACCTGATTCGGTGTTGGTCATCGAGGATGCCAACAGAGTGTTTCCGTCCCGTTCATCTTCAAAGAGTACGGACCTTCAGGAATTCCTCGGAGTCATCTCTCATAAGGACATCCTTATCTTCCTGACCATTCAGAACACTTCCAACACTGATCTGGCGTTCTTCCGCGACCAGGATATCCTTTTCCTTCATAAGAGAATGAATCCAACCGCAATCCAGTACGAAAGAGAGGATTTTCAGTTCTACTGCAATCTTGCGAATGTCGTTATCGAGGACCATTCTCTGAGCATGGGAGTAAATCCCCTCATGGTGACTTTCGTCCCCAGATTTGCGGGGGTTATTATCCATGAGGATCCTCCGGAATGGTACGGTTACGCCCAGTCTCATGCACTGAGAGATTACGATGCACGGATGGTCGTCTGATGCGTTCGATCGTTACGCCTCCTCAGGAAGCTCTGCCGGTCCTTTCACAGATCGCCACCTCCAGACTCAGGAATTCAAGAGAAGTCGCGCTTGCCGGGGATTCAAAGCCGTATTGGTCTTTCGTTCGGTTCTACACCGTCCTCGGAGCAATGGAGTCACCATATGTCTCAATGCTTCACGAACTCACGACAAATCAGGCAGAGGCCTCCGCAATGGCCAAGACGGATATCTTATCCCGCGTCACCTCCATCGCCTCCGACTCTTCTCTGAAGGCATCCAGCTTAGGTAAAAGAGCCTATCCCGAAGTCAGCCCGTCCGGCGAGGACGGGCGTATAAATAAGAGCCGCAAGGGGGAGGGAGAGGCTCCGCCTCCCTCCCCCGAGGCTCTGTCTTCCGGGATCGGGCAATGACCGAGAAACTGTGGCCGTATGACAAAGAATGGTTCATGCGGCTTGAGCTTGGGTACGAGAAACAGCCTTCCGTCGAAGAGGTCTCCGAGCACTATCTCAAATGGGTGAACCATCATCAGTTCTGTTTCCTAAAGCATCAGGAGACCGGTGACGTGATATGCGTCAAATCCTCCAAAAGAGGCAACGACGTATACGCCGAGAAGAAATCGAAAGATTACAATGAAGTGGGAACAGCTCTCTCCAATCCGTCCTTCTCTTCAATCCAGGAAAGGAAAGGTTTCCGCAGCGATGTCCCCAAGTACGGAACGATCGCCCAGACTCGTGTTCTCTATGTAACGTACACCTACGACACAAAGCTCTATTCTCCATTCGAAGCCTACGAACGCTGCACCTCCGATCTCAATCGGTGGAAAGCCTACATGACCAAGGAGCTCGGAATGAAATACGCCTCAATGTGCGTCAAAGAAGGAACGGAAAGAGGATACCCCGCTCCGCACATGATAATCATTTTAGAGAATCCGGTGAGCGTGGTCCTCTGGAAAGGAAAGAAAGGAGACAAGTGGATAGTCCAGAACAAAGCGATAGTTGACCATCTGCACGAAGCATGGAAACGCGCTACGGACGGAACCTACCAAGTGGATATCCAAGGCGTCGTGAACGGCGGCATGGGCGACGGAGGCTCGGTTTCTTACTACTTGTCCAAGTACGTCGGGAAGTCCGTCAAACCGAACTCCAAGACCTCCGTCTACACACTCGCGATGCAGAAGTTCTTCCGGCTCAGAGACATCATCCCAAAGACATTCTGGGAAGCTCTCAACGTCTCGCACGACAAACCACTAAATCGACTTGACTTGATTAGGAATGAGTTAAAACTCCTCAACCGTCAAATAACCAAACTCGAACGCCAAAAATCCGATCTTGTCTTTATTCCCGCCAAACTCCGCGCTCTTTACCGCAAACGCGATGACCTCATCGCCTGCATCCCACCTCCGGATTGGGTGTTCATTGACGGCCTGACCATCCACTCTCCACTTGGATATGCATATGACTTCATCCCCATTTTAGATCGCTTGCTGTTTTATTCCAGCGTTTAATCGACAATCCCATTATATTTTCTATCTGACTTCTGATTAAACTAGATACAGCTTATATAGAGAATCAATATTCATTGAGCATGGTTGAAGGCAATTCCGGGTTGGAGGAACCTGAGAGCGATATGACATTTGGGGAGCTGATGCATCACAGATCTAAAGATTATTTGATAATTTATCTAGACATAATGGGATATAAAGATTTCACTGTTAGGAATAGCAAAGAAGAGCTCTATGCTTCTATCGAAAAAGCATATCGGATGTTAAATTTAATAAAAATGAAAGCAACAAAGAACGATGGAAGTGAACTGAGGTTTAGCACGAAAATGAAAATGTATACTGATAATATCCTGCTATATACAGAGTTAGAGAATGATGAATATGACATGCTGAGATGTTCAGCGACTCTTTTTACATTTGCAGCTTTTCAAAGAATGATCATTAAAGAATGCAACCTCTTGTTGAGGGGAGCAATTACTCACGGCAAATGCGTCATAGGCGATTATGTATTTGGAGAACCCATAATGTGGGCTATCAAGGCCGAATCAAGCAAGGCTATTTGGGCAAGGGTTTTGGTATCAGAGGAAACAGTGAAAAAATACATAGCGCCTGAGCTTTCAAACATGTTTATCCCCATAGATGAACAAGGGAATATGTTTTTGGATTACCTCAGGCTGACGCTTGAGTTCGAAAAAAAGTCTGGAAAAGATTCATACAGGGTATTAGTGGATCATAAGGATGATGTCCTGCGTATCGCCAGAAATACTTTCAACCTGGAAAGGTTTAAAAAAATTAATACAATGAATGAAGCCGTAGAGATGCTTAAAATATCCCAAAAATTCCACTTGATATCCTTGTATCACAATTCTTTGTGCGACCAATATGGTCATCCAGATGTGAAATTAGACGTAATTGATGATGTCCCCCCCCCCCTCTGCTTGAAAATTATGAGAAGTTGATGAGAGTCTTTAATGAGACCACACCTAGCACAATTGAGTTATGGGATGAGATCAGTAAAAATGTGTCAAAGTCATTTAAAGAACTGATGAATATTTTTCAACAGTAATGAAGAGTCTTTATGAATGCAACCATTCATGACAGCTTTTCCTCAATCCATTCCTTATATGTTTTTGATGTGCCCGATATTTTCCAACTAGCAGGACCGCTTACATTTTCATTACCACAAACGACCGATGCGGCATAACTTGGGCTTGGGAATGTATAATCTTGTGTGAGAGTTAGTTCTGTCTCGCTCTCTTTTATTACGCCTCTATCAATCATCGATTTTCTTTCCTCGCCATGTGTCTTGCAAGCACCTTCCCATTTTTTCCTTAATTTCGAATCCCTAAAAAGCGTAAACTCATCATCAATTATTTGTGCAGTAGCAGAAAACCCGGACCCTTTGAATTCAAAAACGGGGGATTGTGTTTTTTTCATTGTTTTTTGCGATTTATTTGCGCCAGTATGCTTCTCTAAACCAACTTGTTTGAATATTTCAATATTAATGGCAGGCAGAATGATATTGAGTTTTTCCAGAAAGTCCTCCATATCGGAAATATCCGATTCAGGCAAATTATGGAGCTGTTTTTGCTGATCAATGGCATTTTCTAAAACTGTACGATTTGCTTTATCGCAAAGGTCAATTAACTTGGCTTCGAGATATTTAATGTGCCCCTTTGTGAGGTTTCGGTCTTTGCCAGTTATAACAATGGCTTTTTCATATTCCCCTGTAGCGATTTCATGTTTTGGGTCGCGCCACCTTTTGACTATACACTCTGATTCGCCTATGTATGCCTTTTTTTCGCTAAGTAAAATATAAACGCCTGAACCCTTTAACTCGTCACGTTTTTTCAATTCATCCAGTCTGCTTAGTGGTGAAGATATTATGCATCCCGTCCAGCCAATAATCTCAGCGATGACCATGCCACTGATGGATCCGTCTTTCAAATAAAGTTTTAAGGTTACCATTTTGTGCCCCATTGTTTTTGATAATGATATTTTTTGTTATGCGCTTTGATAAGAAAAACAAAGAAAAATAAGTTACATGGGTTTAAATACTATTGCGTCTTCGAAATAGCAACGGACTAATACACATACGTGGATACTGTTACTATATAGGGTCAGGGGATTGCACAATTGGGATCTATTAACATAAGGGGTTTAATTTTGGCCTTAGGTTTTTCCCCGTTAGACGGCGTGAATGAAGTCTATGTTAAAGTATACCCCCAGCATGACAATTATTCAATCAATGTAGACTTTGCAAATGAGAAAATCGATTATCATGCAACTAGTTCCAGCCTGCGCCTCTGGGATACAACAACAAGCAATTTCGATCATGCCGAAAATTTTGTTGTTTTGGAGTGCGTAGATCGGTTGCTTGAAAAGGGATATTCTCCTGACTCGATCGAGCTTGAAAGAGTTTATCCATCTGGCAGGGGGCATTCAGGCAAGCTTGACATTTTGGTAAACGACTTCAGCGGGAAGGATGTAAAACCCTTCCTGATGATCGAGTGCAAGACATGGGAAACCGAATACAACAAGGAACGCAATAAAATGCTCAAGGACGGCGGCCAGCTGTTTACATATTATAAGAACGCCACTGCAGCGAAGCATCTTTGCCTGTATACGTCTCATTTATCTGATGACGGAAAGATAGATTTTCTGAACAGCATAGTTGATGTTCAGGATGAGTGGAGGGAGTTATCCGAAACAAAAGATATCTATGAACATTGGAACAAGATGTTCAAAGATAATGGCATCTTTGAGAGTTATGCCACACCATATAACATCGTCCATAAGCGGCTTACTTATGGGATGCTACAAAGAATGAAGTCAGATGATAGTGGGAAAATCTTCTTGCATATTCTGGAAATACTTCGCCACAATGGCATTTCAGACAAACCAAATGCTTTTAACAAGTTGCTCAACCTGTTTGTATGCAAAATCATTGATGAGGATAAAAATCCAGATGATGAACTGCAATTTCAATGCTGGGAAGGTTTGTCTGATGAAGATTTGCAGATTACACTCAATGACCTCTATAAAGTCGGCATGTGGCGCTTTCTCAACATTGATGTGATCGATCATTCATTGGATGAGGTGACGGAAAAATTAGAAGGATTTAACAATTCAGAAAACAAGTCTGCGGTGCTGGAAATGGTCAAAGACCTCAGACTGAAAAAAAGCCCAAACTTCGCTTTCATAGAAGTTCTAGACAACAGAACCTTTAAACTCAATGCTAAGGTCGTTCGTGAAATAGTCGAACTTTTACAGGGATATAAATTCAGATATGAGCAGAAGCATGAGTTCTTAGGTAATTTTTTTGAGTTGCTCCTCAACACTAGTATGAAACAAGAAGCCGGACAGTTCTTTACACCTGTCCCGATCACTCGATTCATAATATCTTCGTTGCCGCTCCGCGAGTTTGTACAGAAACAGGTTGATGAAAGGGCTAGTGACCCGCTACCCACCGTGATCGATTATGCTTGTGGGAGTGGACACTTCCTTACAGAATTCATGTCAAAAATGCAGACCATCATTGAAAAAATAGACATCTCAAATGCTGGGCAAAGCACAAGACGGAAACTCAGTGCGTGGCGCGGCGATGTTAAATTTTCGTGGGCAAATGAATACGTGTACGGTATTGACTTTGATAACAGGCTTGTCAAGACAACAAAGGTTAGTGCATTCTTCAATGGAGATGGTGAAGCTAATATTGTATGGGGAAACGGCTTAGACAGCTTTGAATATTCGGAAGAATACAGAGATAAACTAAAGAAAATCTCTCCAAGCAATAAGAAAGATAATGGTCAGTTTGACATACTTGTATCTAATCCTCCATATTCTGTGCCAGCTTTTAAGGGCATACTGAAGCATGGCGCAAGTTCTTTTGATCTGTATAGCAGTCTTACGGACAATAGCTCAGAAATCGAGTGCTTGTTCGTTGAACGAATGAAACAATTACTGAAAGTAGGCGGCTGGGCCGGCATAATTTTACCAAGTTCGATACTTTCTAATGGAGGCATTTATTCTCGTGCCAGGGAAATTATCTTTAAACATTTCACAGTCAAGGCTATTGTTGAACTTGGTTCCGGAACATTCATGAAGACCAATACAAGTACAATCATACTATTCCTTGAGCGCCGGTCTGATAATGACCATAAGAAGATTGCACAAGCAGTGGATACATTTTTTAAAGATGGGTTGGACGTTACAGTCGCAGGCATTGAGCATGCATTTTCAAAGTTTGTTGCAAATGTTTATGGTGATTTGTCGTTCAATGATTATGTTTCGTTTATTAATCGTGAAATAAGCGAAACAATGAAGGCTCATGACTTATGGCTTGATTATGTCAGAGAATTCGGTAATGCTCCTTATGAAAAAGCATTTAGCATCGAACGCGAAAAACTATTATACTTCCTGCTAACGTTTACACAAAATATTGTTGTTGCAAAGTCGGGACAGAAAGCTGATAAGAAAGCGTTCTTGGGCTATGAGTTCAGCGAGCGGCGCGGATCTGAGGGAATAAAAGATGTAGGCTCCGGCACAATGCTGTTTGATAAAGTCGATGATATCCTTAGCCCACAAAAAATCAATAGCTACATTCATAACGCGTTCCTTGGCAAGCCTCCCATGGAAGTTGATGAGGTTTTAGAAAAAAACCTATCATATAGTCGATTGAGTAGTCACATTGAATACGGTACAAAAAGGTTTGAAAAACAGGTTAGCTTAAATAAGAGACGTGTGGCATTTGCGACAGAATGTGTTTTGAGGCCGATAGATTCTATCTGTAATATAGAATATGGAGATAGGATTGTAAAAGCAAACAGTGTGGGGAGTGAATATCCTGTATATGGTGGTGGTGGCGAAACATTCAGGACTAATGAATTCAATCGCGAAGACAGATTTATTATTTCAAGGTTCGGAATGTCTGCCAATTGTGTAAGATTTGTATCTGGAAAATTTTTTCTCAATGACAGTGGCATGACAATAGTGTCCAAGGATGAGAATGAATGCTTGTCGGCATATGCAGATATCTGTCTTTTCAGTATGCAGGAAACAATCTATTCTTTGGGGCGCGGAAACTCTCAAAAGAACATAGATATTGATGCTTTTGGGAGAATAAAAATCCCACTTCCGCCTCTCGATATTCAAAATAAAATAGTTACGGAGTTCAAAACTTTGGAACGTGAAGAATTCAATTGCAGAAGTTCAATCACAAAATTACAAGAATTACTTTTAAAAGAAGAGTATTTTGCATTTGAAGAGAAAAAACTTAGCAACATTACAACAATGGTAAAACGAGGAAAATCTGCAAAATATGGACAATCCACAATCCAAATTATTAAATCTGGGCAAGCAAGAGGGTATCTTGAGTTTGATTTTACAGAAAAACACTATGTGGATGATTCATTTGTTTCAGATGAGCGTAACCTTAGATGTGGCGATTTGCTAATAAATTCCACTGGAGTGGGAACTGCTGGAAGAGTAACGTTATTCAATCTGGATGGTGAATTTGTGGCTGACAGCCACATTACAATTATTAGACTTGATGAGAAACAGGCATTGCCTAAGTATGTGCTATATGCGCTTGCTGACATAGGTTTCAAGAATATTGAAACTATGGCAACAGGGCAAAGTGGACAGATTGAAATTTCATTGGACATCATTAAGAACATTCGTGTTCCCCTTCCGCCCATGGAGAAACAAAAAGAGATCGTTGCTGAGATTGAAAAATGCGAGATAAAAATAGAATCTCTTCATGAACAGCTAAATGAACTTAAAAATACAAAATCAAATGTATTGAATAAACATTTTTGACAGAATTTTTTTTCATTTCGATGAGTGCAGTCTGTAAAATACAGTCAACAACCTAACTACTTGCAATAACTATAATCTTTATTCCAACTCAAGTTGATTATTTCTACGAACAAATCGCACAATTGAGAGAATCAGAGATACTCTATGAGTTGGATATTGAACCCTAGTTTTTCGATTGCAATTCTTGTAACGGCTACGATGATTATAGCCCATCATCCAACTTTAATTCAATCTTATCTAAATCTATAAAGAACAACTGCTCTTGCTTTACACGAATTGGATTCATATCGGTATTGTTGACCGCCTCGTAGATAATTCTATCTATCACTTTACGGGCGTCAATTACTGTCGAATGTTTATTGCTAGTATAACCAACAACACACTTTCCCCCATCTTTTGTTGTTTCTACACATTCTATTCCAAAAAGCGTTCCGGCTCCGTTAGCCTTTTTCACAGAACCACATATGGCAAAATGCCGGTTGTTTTCAGTAGTAACCGTTGCGACAGATTCGATGATAAATCTTTCTCCCTCGCTTTCTATCAGTACATTGCCTTTCTTTCCTCCTTTAAAGTAATAGAGGTTACAATCGTATCCTCCGACAACATACTCTTCATCATCTATCACCGCAATACACTCAATGCTTCTGTCCTCATTATCTTCTTCATCTTCATTGCTATTTGCTCCATTATTTTCCTGGAAGATTTCTATTCGTGTCTCCTTAGTTTTTTTTCCTCCCCAGACATGAATAAATCCATCACTAGTCCCAGAGATATATTTTTCATCACTTATTTTTTCTATGCACTCTACTCTGTTTCCTTCCTTACATTGAGCTGGCCGGTATTGCTCTTTATAATAGCCTTTTTCGCTATGGCGTGCCCATAGTTTGATGATGCCGTTATTATTTGTGGCACACCCTCCTTCTTCATTGATCATTACACATTCCCCTTCAAGGTGTATTTTCTCGCAAGGTTTCAATTTTCCATCTGATAAACTACACATATAAAGCGTTCCGTCTCCGCATCCTGCATAGATGTTTTCTATTTTACTAAATTTAACACATTGGATGTCGGCAGGCAATTGTAAACGGGCCACCTCGTTGTTCTCACATTCCGTTTCTAAATTGTAGACAATCAGACTTCCATCGATGTGCCCCTCGACCCAATATTTTCCATTTGGATCAATGGAGACTTCTATTGTACCCTCCCCTAATGCTTTAAAATCTTTAAGCTCACCATAGATGCCTGCCAATTCAATTTGGTTGTGAATATATTCCCTGGGTGTGCGCTTCAGAGTTTCTTTCGGATCCGTCAAATCAGATACGAATAAGTCAAACGGGTACAGGAAATACGACAGACAATATCCCTCTGGCTTTTCAGAATTTTTTTCATTGTTATTATGTATGATTCTTTTTTGTGGATCTGGCTTTTTAGTTACAAACCTTAGGCCGTGGTACGCTGTATCTAACCATACTTCTTCGCTACTACTTGATTTTGCATAACACATTTTTTTGAAAGTGATTTGCTCCATCGCCAAATCGGACTCGAGTATTCTGATAAATTCCTTATTAGAATCGACAGTATCATTCAATGAAATGAAAGGTATGGGTTTTTCCTCTATCAGTCCGATTAGAGTACTGCAGTCTCCGCGCGATTTTTTGAATGTTAGTGGCCTCTTGTATTTCACAGAGAGGAGATAAAAATACAATATCAAAGCATTAGTATCGCTCCGAGGATGTTCCGGTTTCCCCATCGTACCATACATCAATTTGTTTTGCAAAACTTCCATGGAATTCAATACAGTTCTTATGTCGCGTATTGACAGGTCAAACATTTTCACAATCTTTTTCAATTCATTTAAGGCGGCCTCTCCCTCCGAAACGTTATAGCTCTCAATATATCTCCTTAGTAGTAAAGTGTAATCTGGGGTTGGAATTATAGAATAATAATTAAAAAAACGCTCAAGATACCCGACAGCATCGCTCTCTGCCCCATATATCTTTTTTACGCAGGTGGATAATTGTTCTAAATCTACCATAAAAATGAATACTATTCCTTTTATGTTGAAAATATGTTTAATCACTTCTAAAGTCTGCACAGCAAATGTCGGCTTACACCGATCGAGTTCATCAATTATCACCACAAGGGGCTTATTTTTAAGGGACCCGACAACTCTTTTTAGATAATTTTCCAGTCCATTCAGAGCCTCATCATAATAATTTAAATTAGACAATCTTATCTGGGAAAACTCACCCATTGCTATTGTTCCAAGAAAACGCTCTCCAATAGAATATGCGAGCCCTTTGAAGGCCTGTGTCAGCATTTTGATGGCCCTTTTTTCTTTCCATTCTGGAGGACAGACGTCTTGGAGTTTTTGTGTAATGTCATCTATTAGCGGTTCGAACGCATTGTCTCTGTAGTCATGTTTCCATGCATCGTATATGATGACGTCCATTTTGTATTCTTCATTCGGAATCACTTTTAATTTGGAACCAAGAGTCATGTTGAAAAGTTCTGTCTCGTCTGTATTTTTTTCATTCCAATCGCCCTTTAGACAACTTTGGAACATCTTTAAAAAATGAGTTTTTCCTGTACCCCATGGGCTATCGATGCATATTATGAATGATTCATTATCATTAGTTCCACTGTTCAGTTTTGTATCATTACCTTTATCATACAGTTCTAGCACAACGCTTCTTAAATTGACTGCGTATCTGCCCAGACCGAGTAAATCGTCGCCCATCAACCTAAGTGTTTCGTTTGGATCTGTGCCCTTAGTCCTTTTGCGACTAAATGGATTGTGTTGCAACGCTCTCCCTTGTTCCATATAACCGACTATGGGGATATATAGTGTCTTTTCTTAAAGATAAGGTTTTTGAATCTGCTCTCGGCATTAATATGGGTATATAGCCCACTTTTATTCGGTTTTGAATTATTTTCTTTGTCTCGCTCAATGTTGAGTTTGATCTCTGGCATCTGATGCCCTCTGTTAATTCTTATGCGATTCTTCTGATTCGCTTGGAATAAACTTGCCAGAACTCAGAGTCGCATAACATTGCAATATTTGCTTTCCTGAATACAATATCTGGCTCCCCTGGAAGATCAGAGATCTCTTCTTAACCGCAGCCCCTTTTACCATAGTTTTCTTCGGCGGGCCATTCCAATCACTGTATTGAATCTGATGGATTATTGATTGCTAGATTATAATGTATACTTAATTTAATGAGTTTCCGTATATAAACGTTTAAGCTTAACATAATGCTTATTTGTAGTCTTTAGGCTTATATACAAAATCCCATTTGCGTCATTCATGGTCAACTATGAACTTGAGGGGGTACTGTCCGCAATTCGCTCTGCGATGATCTCGGCGGTCGGTAAAAATTCTATGAAAACCTGCAAAGCTTTGGAAGTCTTCGATTTCTATTACGAACAGATCCTGCAAATGAGGGAGACTGAAATACTCGGAGAGCTGGGAGTATTTCCAGATTGCCGTGAAAATTGCTGTAACTGCACCACTAAAACGGGAGATCACTGCTGAGATAAGATATCCTCTATCTCCAAAATCTTCTCTGCAACCTCACGGCCCCTGTCTGTTAGCGAAACAAAATGCACATTGTATTTCAGGGGCTGTTTATCCACTTTCACCAGGCCCAATTCTTCTAATTCATTGACCCTTCTTCCGAGCGTGGTCGTGGACGGGGAGATTCCCGCATAAAGCACCTGCTTGTTCTGCTCTCCGTTCCTGAGCAGCGAGATCAATACCTCAAAGGAAAACTCATTCTGCAACTCATGAGATATCAGTCTTTTAGACATTGTACTTAGTATCAATCGCATAGTTGATAATAATTTTCATGCTTAGTACTTAGTACTAATCACTTTTATTAAATAGTATAAGACTTATTACTTAGTACTAAACTAAAATCACGATGGTGAAACGATGGATTACGCAAAACAGAAACTGTGGTATAACGCAAAAACAAAGGTGGAGGAAGCTCGTAAGAGCCTCTGCGACCTGAACGATGCGATAGACCAGGAACTGAGACTGATACCTCTTCAGCACAGAGGAGAAAAACAGGCGATGCATCTCAAGAAAGCTTCCAAGTCCGTGGACAAAGCATTCGACGGGTTCTCCGGATTCCCGGGAATCGAGGTTGATCTGAATGAGGGCGGTTTCTGATGCCTCACTTTGTCGGCGACCGAGTCAAGGTCTATGCTGTATCCGGCAAATGCTGCCAGTCCTGCTATCTCGGCTGCGACTTCCTTGTTACAGAGTCCACTGATCACGGATGCCGTCATTCATGCAGGAAGGTCCCTTCCAACAGTTCTCAGAGAAGATACAAGGAGGCCGGCCTCTGACGTTCTCCGTTGCGCGGTACGGTATCTTCGGTACCGAATCGGGTTCGATACGTTCCATAATGATCTGCGAGGTCTGGTGCACCCTGAAGGATGCAGAGGAAGTAAAATACGACCTGAAAAAAGCAGGCTACAGAAAACTGAAAGTGAAAAGGCTCGGTGATCTGTGATGTCGAGATTTCCGTTTCAGCAGAAAGTGAATCTCGTTCTTGAAGCTCGTTCCTACAGATATGCGCCCATTTCCGTCGTGTATCTGAGAAACCGGTACAAGAGGATGTTCAGCGATTTCCAGAGACTTCACGAGAAAGGAAAGGTCTCCACGCTGAACCCTCAGAAAATGACCATCTCGGATATCAAAGCATATCTTACATACAGGCGCTCATGCGTGAACAGGAAAGGCAAACCGCTCACCGAAAAAGAACACCAGCACGACATCACCGCTCTGAGATATCTTCTTGAGTTCCCCGTGCTGAAGACCACTACGCACACATACAAAGGAAAGACCAAGGTCAAGGAAACGGTCGTCCAGAATGACAATCTCAAGAACTGCCTGATGCTCTATCCGTACCTTCGGCCCAAGGTGTACGGGAAAAGAAAACCTCCTCTCAAGGAATCCACCGTGAGAGAGATCAGAGAACGCTCTCGGAATGTCAACATGTACGACTGGAAGCACGTGAGGGCTTACGCTCTCGTCTCTCTTTTGGTCGTTACAGGGGAAAGGAACAAAGAGATAAGACTCGCGAATCTGGAAGACCTCGATACAGAGGGTTGGACATTCACTATCAAGCACCCTAAGGGTGAGGACACTTACGCCGACCCTCGCACCGTTCCGATACACCCGGATGCGAGACCTATCCTCACTGCGTACGTTCAGGCTCTTAAGTATTGGAAAGAAGCTCACGGCGTGACCTCTCCCGCCCTGTTCCCTTCCACCCGTTCCGGTGACGGGTACCTTGAGGCGAACACGATAAGGGAGATAGTCAAGGTGGTACAGAACGACCTTGAGAACCTCAGCGACGATGAGGAAATAAACCCACAGTCCTGCAGAAGAACTGCGATACAAAACCTCCTCAACATGGGGGTTTCCGATGCCTCGGCCTCAATATTTTCGGGGCACACATCGGGGGACATGTTGAACAAACACTATGGGCGGAAACCCGAGAAATTAGCCCATGAAGAGATAAAACGGAGCTGGGAAAGTGGCAAAAACCTACGCTGATACCGCAGATAATGATTTCGGATTGAATTTCGAAAATCGATGTCTGGCTATCGCGAATGGTGCGAGGGAGGGGATTCGAACCCCTGAACCCCTGCGGGACAGAATTTCTTCCCTTTGGAGTCTTAAGTCCTGCGCCTTTGGCCAGCTCGGC
>Ga0123357_10006763_pt1 | contig 14067 bp, 4 predicted proteins | sample TergutEmb28metaG_FD_89873 | JGI IMG/M metagenome (GOLD analysis project Ga0123357, IMG submission 89873) | Embiratermes neotenicus P4 segment gut microbial communities from Petit-Saut dam, French Guiana - Emb289 P4 | ecosystem: Host-associated > Arthropoda: Insects > Digestive system > Gut ... | reverse complement strand
TGTATTGCTCTGGTTCGATGTGTGTTGGTGTTACGTTGTGGTTTGGCTGGGGTGGTGTGGTATCCGTATGCAGGCTGAAGCACTAGTTCCTCAACCTGCATACGGATACCACACCACCACAGCCAAACCACAACGTAACACCAACACACACTGAACCAGAGCAGTACAGCTCATGAAATAACAAATAAGTCGCAAGCTCCTGAGGATGGATGTATTAACATCCCAAACATGTTGAGCATTTTGTAGTGAAATAATAAAGCAAGTGACATCAAGTTGGTGTCCCATTATTCAACTGCTAGAGTTACGTTTTTCAGCAGCCTTTCCCATCAGTCTTTCACATATATTCTTTATATAATCTTTCTTAACCCTTTAAATCTACTTATCAATATGTATATCACCTGCTTGAAAATTAAGAAACTCTGCATGTTGGTACAGTGTATTTATCTGTTTCTTATATTTATCACGATAAACAACGATAATTTCCCTAAACATTAACTGATTGGCATTTTCTAATAGAAACGAAGATTGTTCTCTGTGAGGTATGCACTGTGTTCTCCTATACAATTTAAATGGACGTATTTCCTCGCAGTAATATTCCGAACAATGTCACTCCCCTCAAGGTGGCTATGCTCTTGTTACCCCAGCAGCAGCAAATTAAATGTGCGGTCTCTCATCCGTGGTTTTGTGATGGCCAGTGGTCACAGCCATTTAACTTTTTTAACATTAGCTGAATTAATTGAACGTAAAATTTGTCGTTAATGTGAGGGATTATGCGAGATATTAAAAAGGAATGATTGCCGCTATGCGGTGACGACATAGATGTTAAATATTTGGGAAGTTTGGTAATGAAATTTAGTAAACATTGTACATTTACCTGTGTTGTAATTGGTGTATTAAATCTGTATATTTGTTAGTGGTTAGATTAGCCGAGTACAACTTCGCAGGAAGTAATACTTTGTACCCGCACAAAATTAGCAGAAATCTATATTTCCAATTGAAATAGTGGTTTGTTCTAAGTGTTAAATGTTCTTACAAAGAGAATTTAATGTCATACGTAATTTAGTAGGAGGAAAATATTTGTAGATTTGTAGATCGAAGAAAAGAGATTAAAATAATGTAGTTTTAAACTTATATACCTATCAAATCGTGCACTAAAAGCAACCTTTTACAAACTCTTAGGCATAAAAAAGTGAATGTCGTCATAGTTTATCCAACTTAAATGTAAATAAATAAATAAATAAATAAATAAACTTTATTGTTATCACAACTAAACTTTCGAGTTGTGGTAATTAATCTTTACTTTTTGATGTTCTGCTGACCATGCATCTCAGTATAATCTTAGTAATTATCCAACTTAATGGACAAATTCTTGTTTTATAGTAAGTTTATTATATGCCTCTACATGTTTCGAGCACATGTGCTTATCATCAAGAGGTCAAAATTGTATTATACAGCATCTGGTTTCATCACACCTGTAGGTGGCCGTCCCGTGCACAGGTCCTCTCTCAACCTGTGCACGGGTCGGCCATCTACAGGTGTGACGATATCAGATGCTGTATAATACAATTTTGACCTCTTGATGCACATTACACATTGTGCTGATCATCACGTAGACGCATATAACAAACTTGTAATAAAACAAGAATTGTTGCATTAAGTTGGTTAATTACTAAGATTAATCCTTACTTATTGAATATTCGTGTGTGTTGAGCCTAAATGTCATAGACAGTTCTGTGTCCAACATAATTAAATGTACACGTGCTTTATGGGGTTACTCGTGAAGTACTTCAAGGTTTGTAATCATCTTGAATAAATACTTCCTATTTATAAAATCTTATCGGGTAATGTTTTGTTGCACAGTACAGTAGTAGTTGATATTGCCTGGACCGATCCTCTCAAATTTAGGCTACAAACGATCGTAAGTCTCTGGTTGTTTCCTCACATGTTTAGAATTATAAGGTTGACTTTACTTATTTTATATTCTTCATAGTTGATTGCACTCAAAGTCTTGTATTAAACCGTTTCGAAATACAGAATATTTCACAACAGTTGCAATATAAACTGTAATATAAAACTTAATGATTATGCATCCAGATATGTATGATCATTTTAAAACTATTTTATTGTTGCACGTTGTAACAACATTGCTGTAAGCTCCCTGAGGTTCAAAATTGCGCCGAAATATTTAGCAGCAAAATAATGGTAAAATAAATGGTATATAGAACTGTACATTTGTCGGTGTTACGTTCGTAAATCAGTTACAAAGCACGTTATGAACAATATGAAAACTGAATAGCTACTTATCTTATCGTGTTGTTTAAAGGTATGTTTGTTTTCGAGTACGTGAGTGGAGTTGCCTCAGTGCTTGCCAAAATGTAATTACTGACACGTCAATATTTTTACCGTTTTGAACAAAGAATAATTCTTATTGTTGCTTGAAAATAGAGAGGTCCCAAGACACGCAATGAGGACATGCTAGGGAGTGGAAATACAGGGTTGCTGATAAGTCTTTAGTCCGATTAGGAAGGAAACAAGCTAATATTTCTGTCAGAATGGCGTTCATTTCCTTCGGCGCCTTGCCTTGCGGGGGGGGGGACTTGATGACAGCTCGCGACGCGATGTTGTTGAAATCGCGCGCATCCCTGAAATGCTTCCGAGCTTGTTTCCTTCCTCGTCGGGCTAAGCACTTATCAGCACCGCGGTTGTGTAACTCTGCTCATTTTTAATCTCGGCAGTAGGTGGAGGCGGGTGGTCAGTTTCGCTCCACTGTCGCTTTACTCTGTGGGAAAGAGCTTCCTTTACATTCGAATAGGAGGCTTGCTGGGCTCCATAACCAGTCTAGACCCACCGGACAGTTGAAAAATCTTTTGCGTCTAGCGGGGATCGTACCATAATTCCTCGTTCCTCATGGCCGTAGCCTGTAGCCTGGTCACTATACTGACCACGCTCTCCCGACGTTTATTATCGCATTAAGCAACGCAAAAATATCTCGTACGTGGAACAGCTGGTATTCAAACGTACCTCATTTCTTATACTACAACGTCACTCTATCACATTTTGTCGTCATACTTTTAGTAGGCTTTTTGTTACGTCTTCTTTGTCCACGCAACATTTAATATCGCTCTTCTTCTTTCTCACTCCATAACGTTCATCCATAAGCCTAAAAGGGGTTAGCAATAGTCGTCGCTAGATATCTTTTGATGCGGTAATGGTTATACTATTCAACACTAGAGGACGTGGCGATCGTTGCTCGCAGAAGGCACTTTTTCTTTCTCCTTCTTTTTTTCTCTTTTTGCTTCCATAAATCCATTCCGAGTTCTTTACTACGTCTGAATTTAGCGCTCTTAGAAAAACCTTCATCATTTCTAGTCTAGAACAGTTCTTCATACAGTGAATGTTCCTAATCCAAGTTTTTTTTATTTGTTTCAACGAAGTATGTTAAAAAAAGTCTTTGTACCAGGATTATAAATCTGTTGTGTGCTGTTAACGTGTAATTTTGTTAAAATTTTCATTAAATTTTTATTCGAAAAAGGTGTATAATCGAAACTTTTATGTTGAAAAATAATACAGTCTTAAAACTCCGGTTGTATGATCTGTGGATGCGAAGGAAATAAAATTGAACAGTGGTAATGAAGTGGGCCCAAAGGCTACGTTCATAAATACAGAGTAGTACAAAATAATAAGTAATATCCTTGATAACGATGTTGCAAACATTAGTTCGGAAATCTTAGTAATTAACCAACTTAATGCACAAAATCTTGTTTTATAATAAGTTTATTATATGCCTCTTCATGTTTCGAGCAACATGTGCTCATCATCAGGAGGTCAAAATTGTATTATACAGCATCTGTTATCATCACACCTGTAGGTGTGGGTTCCGTGCACAGGTTGAGAGAGGCTGTCAACCTGTGCACCGGACGGCCACCTACAGGTGTGATGATACCGGATGCTGTATAATAAACTTTTTACCTCCTAATGATGAGCACATAATGCTCGAAACATGTAGAGGCATAAAATAAGCTTATTATAAAACAAGAATTTGTGCATTAAGTTTGATTAATTACTAAGATTATACTGAGATGTACGGTCAGCAAAACTTCCAAATTAGTTCGGAACATGTGGTTTAGTTTTCTGAGTAACCGGAGTGCATAGATTAGTTTTCTGCATAATCAGATAAATACATTTTGCTTTATATATAAGTCTACTGATTGAAGGTCTTTGCGTGTTTTGGACTATTCGCATCCCACTTCTGTGTAGGTACTGTAAACACAGATCTAGTCCTATTAATCTCTGTGGCCACGGCATTCCCTTTGTCCGGGACTGTGACCACAGATACCCGTTCCATTCAAGTACATGTCCGTACCATTAGGTTGAAGGAAGGAGGCCACAACAGTCTGGTTTTCGCTAACGCGGTTGCAGCAAGTTTTGTTTCAGAAACAGTGCTTTATAAAGTAAGCAGTAAGTTTGGAAGAGTGCAACATTAAAGTGTCTGTACAAACATTATTGAGTGTAATCAAACACTATTCATTAATGCATTAGAAAAGAAAGATTGCTGATACACGAGCAGAATTACCGTAAGAGAATTCTGTCTAAACATACGCCTGGAAGTAAGTCGGAAGTTTCTTAGCGCCCAATTACTTGGAGGCTTTGTACATAACTGTACATACTTCAGTCGACTGGAAAGCGTCGGAGGAGAGGCTGTGAGAGTGCCTTAATTATTCCAAGTGAATAGGACGTTCTTTTAATTGGCCTGACAAATTTCTTTCACGTAAGTCTTGTGCAGTCGAGAAAGTGTTACAAGAATCCCTTATATTTTAATTTCCTTCGTAAGTGAAGTTTACAGTTTATACCCTATCTGCTGTTTTTTATTGCGTGTTTGTCAGGACTTGAATCAACTTTTTTTTTGTATGTTTCGCTACAAGTTTGTTATAGACAATACTTTTAATTGCTTATTAAACTATTCTTCGCTTTTTCTTCTCCATAATCATGGCAACGAGATGTGAAGACTGCACAAGACTTATATGAAAGGAATTTGTGAGGCCAATTCTCCCATAACCATTAACGCACTAACACAATTTTCCTCCTACTCTTTCCACTCTATTGAGGTATGTGCATTTACATAAAAAATGTTTCTTACTGAGTGAGTGCTAAATGACTTTTTACTTTCACACAGGCTTCAACAACGCAGCATGGGCACTTCAGTGTACAATGAAACTCCTTTATCTCAGTAGTTAACCAACATGATGCAAAAATTTTTTGTTTTACAATAAGTTTATTTCATGTCTCTACATGTTTCGAATACATGTGCTCATCATCAGGAGGTCAAAATTGCATTACACAACCTCTGGTGTCATCACACCTATAGGTGGCCGTCTCGTGCACAGGTTGAAAGAGTCCTCTCTCAACCCGTACACGAGACGGCCACCTATAGGTGTGATGATACCAGAGGATGTGTAATACAATTTTGACCTCCTGATGATAAGCACGTGTGTTCGAAACATGTAGAGGCATGAAATAAACTTATTATAAAACAAAAATTTTGTGCATCAAGTTGGTTAATTACTGAGATAAATATACTGAGATGCACGGTCAGCAAAACGTAAAAAAAATGAAACTCCTCTCCTGTGGTCTGTAGTCTGAGGAAGAGAGATATGCGGTGGCAGATTTTTCATTGTTTGGATTACAGACTTATAATTCTTAAGACTTGCAACACACACGTTACAACCCACCCAGCTTTTCAGTCGGTTTGCGTGTCTTTCTCCCAGGGAATATAAGTGTTCTAAGTGGTGGAAAGGTAATTTTATAAATAACTGAACATTATTAATATTATTTATATTATTTGACGATTGTTGGAATTTACAGATGTGTTGGATTTATGGATGCGCCTTGGTTTCACGTAAACAACTTGTCACTTTCAGGGTATATAACAGAATGTTGCTTGCTTTAGGTTTTCGAAACTCATAAGCTTCAAGTTCATCTCCCCTTAAATATTCTTACTAATCCCGATTGGCTAAAATGTTAAATTTCACTGCTTCATAATAGGTCCTAAAGTCGAAATTTTGAATACTTGAACACCAATGGCTCCCATTTATGTAACGTTGTTTCGTTGTCGTCACCCGTTTGAACTCCTTCACGTGTCTTACTGATTTCTCTTAAGGCGCAAACGTGCCTAATATTATAAATCTTCCTAGCAAGATTTAAGATGTCCAAAACTTGTCAAAATTTACATCGTCAACTGTTCCCAAACATTTCCTAATCCATCAAGTTTGACACTGACAAACATCGAAACTGCTAGTGCACTATCCCTGCCATAAAACTCTCTGTCCCTGTAAGCTGCTATACCGACTCCTTATAATTTCCCTTCCATCATATACTAAATTACTAATTTTTAACAAATCTGGCCTATTTACCAAATGTACAATTTTGACACTTAATAAAAGACTTAAACTCCATATACCGGTTATAACTTGGAGCCTTACATCTGTACTGGTATATGAAGAGACTTACCTTGATATAAGCCACCCAAAGACAACCTTCTTTTGAATGAATTTTATGCACTGTCGATTATATTTCTTCTGCGCGAACGAATGTCACCGCAACAATGTGTATCCCAGCAGTAGCAGACACTTCGGAATCAACTGAAATAATTCAATGTGATCACTTTCTGTCTCTTTCTCACCTACAATAGTAGCCGAATTCACTGTCTAAACCGACGTGTATGAAAAATTAAAAAAAATTAACAAACGAAACTTATTGTTTTGTAGGGGTATCACAAAATCTTAAGCTTGTTAAAAATGATACGTTTTAACGAATATTTAGTGGATAAAAAAATTAATTTATAATTTACTGTGAGCCTTAATTCATGCACATGCATCACTGCTTCTGTATGCATATTTAATTCATGTACCTTAAAATCGATGGTCAATATCTGAATCGTCTTCTCATACACTTTCGTGGTTTATAGAATTAGTTCCAAAGTGTAATGAACTTCTGTTTTTACACGAATTTCCAACAGTCGGTTCCAGTGTTAACTAGCTATTAATAAATCGGCATTTGAAATGTAACACTTGCCATATATCTCAATAGTAAAACCAACAAGATGCACCAGTGCATTAAATTTATTTTATTTTGGAATGACACTTTACGTGTTTCGGACAGTCTTTCCGTCCATCATCAGGAGTTCAAGACTGTACATACAGCAACAGGCATATGTCAAACAAATACTGCTGTCTGCTTGCTAGCAAGCAGACAGCAGTATCTGTTTTACATATGCCTGTTGCTGTATGTACAGTCTTGAACTCCTGATGATAGACGGAAAGACCTCCGAAACATGTAGAGTCCCATTACAAAATAAATTAAATTTGATACATTGGTGCATCTTGATGGTTTTACTATAGAAATATTACTATGCACGGCCCTATGAACGTCAAATAATCCTGCCATGTAGTTTACAAAAAGTGCAGTATGCGTATGTTATGACCGGTAACTGGCTCTCAACTTGCACTCCTGCCCATCGAGTCTCCTGTCAACATGTTTAAGTCGCCGTTCTTGAAACTGGATTGGTGGGTTAAAAGAATGTTACACAGATTTGAACATGTCTGTACCGTTTAAGGCAGTGGTATATTTTAGATCAAAATCAAATATGTTGAATTAAGTTATGTGAATTTTAAAAATCTTAAAAGTTTTACTTCCGACCCTGCTGCTGCTGCAGCTGCTGCTTTTTCTCCTCTGTCTCTTCTTGCTATTACTACTACTACTACTACTACTACTACTACGACTACTACTACTATTATAAATTCTGAAGTTTAATAGCAACCAAGTGTTCTATTCTGTGTTAAGTAATGTGTCTTATTTTTGCTTTGTTTGAAGCTTTTCCAAGAGCAATTCCTTAGACAAGCGAAGTGCAAGTAAGAATGTCACTCCATTTCCAACTGATTTTATCTAAGCTTAATTTAACCTTCCCATATTCAATCAGGACTGCCACTATTGAAACGTACCCTGTTTTATGTACAATATTATACAGTCAAAATGCTGTTAAACACAAGAAACGAGGCTTGCCAAATTGTCATATACCTATTTAATTTTCCTTGTGTGTACAGATTTTCAGCAGAACCCCTTTTTAGCAATCTTGTGTTAACACGCAGTGTTATTTTTTTTTCTGTTGGTCGTTTTTAGCTTCTGTTACGCACCACAGACCATGCAATGGGCCTCCATTTCTACCTACCACACATTCATTCCCTTACTCACTATAACATACCATCCCCCAGACACGTGATAGCATGGGAGAGCACATGAGTGGAAATTCAAAATGCATGTGGCGTTGTTCGCAATGACATCTGTCGTTAAAAGTCTCGTTACTGTAAAAATCTCTCTCCCCATCAAAACCCCCTCTTTCTACGCTCCTTGCAGCACCTGACAGCAAGGAATTCCATATTCTGCTATCCACCTAATGCACTCCACTCTACGTTGGACATTTCAGTGATATTGGCACTTTGCGCCCAGATTACGCTATACGCTAGCATCTCCTTCTGTGCTGGAAACTTCTTTGCTAATGCACTGTAAGTTGACCATCACGTGCACAGTATGCGATAAACAGGTCATGACCTGACACACAACCCAACCAGTTCGAAATGTGGTGCCGATCAGTGGCGGATTTAAGATGCCTCGTGGTTGTTTGGAACTCGAATATTCGTTACGAATTTACAGTAAACGTTCATTGGACCGTGTATAAAACCAGAGGAATTCAGCCAGGAAATTTTAATCCAGATTGTTAAGTTAATTTTAATATTATCCTCCTATAGAAGGCTATGTTTGAGTCTACCAAGTGACCTTATTTAACTTCTCGGACTAACATTTTGTGTGGCAATAAATACCGCCTGTCCACAACGAATGATTCAAATATACTTTTTCTTTTTTGTAAATGAAGTTCAGTTACGTAAGCACGTTTATAAAAGTGACACATTTTGAAGTGACGCGAGGATTACTCCAGGCTTAGCTTGCGACACATCTGACCTCCTATTCAAAGAGTAAGGAGCTGTTTCCTTGGTAATATGGCGACCGTTACGTGACGTAGACCATTCATGTCCGCCTAGAACCGAGTTTAATAATGAGTGGAACTGTACTTTCAGTACCTCATACGCTTTCATAGGATCTTTACTTTCTTAGGCTAAGCCTGAGTAGTAATCTGACCAGGCTTTGAACTTGAGTTTGTTTCATGGCATGTACAGATATCACCATAATTTAACGCGTTAAATACTTTTATATGTATATATCGCAATATTTGCTGCTAACATCTTGCTATTTGGTCAGAAAATTTCAGTTAAACAGAATTATTAGTTAGCAGTTATTTACAAATGTAAGATAGTTTTGGGGCGTGTTTTCGTCTGTTTGTTAGTTTGAATGTGTATTGGTGCTCTTATTCCTATTATTTTGACGGGTTTCATTTAGAGACTCTGTAATTTTCTAAGCTTAAGTAGCCTCTGTCATAGATGAATAAATGAATGAATGAGGGATTAAATGAGAGGATGAATGAACTAATGAATAAATGAGTGAATGAAAGAATTATTTTTGGGACACATGAACTCTCCTGGAACTAAACCTGGGCCTCCGCTTAGAGAGCCCTGCAATTAACTGCCTTAGCCACTGCATGGATTTATTATACGTATATATATATATATATATATATATTATTGTTCAATGAACTGCATTGCTTTTGTTCTTTTTTCCTCGTGTTCTGTTTCTTGGTGTGTGTGTGTGTGTGTAGTATGTATGTACTTGCATGATGTATGTACGTATTTACGTATGTAGTATGTACGTATATATGTGTGTATGTATGTGTATATGTATGTATGTACGTATGTATGTATGTATATGTGTATGTATTTATACGCATATATATCTACGTTTATGTGTGTGTATAGTATATATGCTGTTTTTTAATATTAGTCCTGAATTTGTAACTTTGAATATTAGACCGTTTAGTGCCACATAAATGAACCGGAATAGATTTCCATCGACCTGTTATTATTGTATTTTCTTTCAACTTTATGCATGGTATTTACAATTATATACCTGAAACAAATTACAGGCCATATACTGTTGAAGCTGTAGTGCGTTTACAATTTATGCTACACGTAATGTTATTTCGCATGTCAAATGTATTTCGTACTTTCACAACAGTTCTTTCTGAAGTATGTGTGAAGTGGCCAATGTGGCTGTTTTTGTAGTTCCTGGATTTCGTGCTTTCCCGTTGTATTGCTGAGGTATTGTATAAGTGATTTTCAGATGGCTACGATTATTATTATTACTATTATTACTATTAATAGTAGTAGTAGTAGTAGTAGTAGGAGGAGGAGGAGGAGGAGGAGGAGGCATACGAGGGGTGAAGGTACAGACATATTCGTTCTTAACGTAGGAATTAGATGAAGGTGAATGGTTAATTTCACGCTCCGGTTGATTTAACCCCTTCCCCGTAATCATTTGATAAAAGATCAGGTGGCCTCAATAATCGGTTCAGACAGCCAGAAGTCTCTCACACTTGCCGGGAATAGAATCACGAATCGTCGGCCCTTAGCCAATAGCCTGGTCACTTTAATGACTGAGCTATCCAGACTTCCAGTAGTGCGTTGTTATGTATATTATTGTTGTTGTTGTTGTTTTGAGTAAAGCCTGCGTTGGTATGAAAACGGTGTTTGTACGCTGATTACTTTTTGCACAGGGGTCATCCAGGCGGTGTTAGCTAGTAGTGACTGTTCGTAAACTGCAGGCGGTATGTGATGTGGTGTGGACAGGACAGATGGGTTCGATAAATTATGGTCTCAAAAATTATAGACATATGTCTACAGGACAAATTAGCAGGATTACCTTAAAACATCTTGGTGTTTTATGTCATTAATTCACGTAAATTCACGAAAGATGAAACGTGTCATTTTTTCCGAAGGGTGTTTCTCTTTCATTAATTGTCATCTAAGACTTTCGTAGTTACAGACGTGAAAATTCGTCCATATTCCTCACATTTCCTTGACCTTCATTCTTCGGTTTATTTCAATACAGTCGCTTCCAGACTCCCGTAACAGATATTCCAATGTACTAGCCACGTGGTTGGTTTTGTAATAATTTAATTCCGCTTTGTAAAAATGGATTAGTAATGAACATAAATATTAATTTGAATTTAAGACAACAGAATTTAAATGTCATCCCTTTTATCTTTGACCTTTACTCATTATTAAGCCATAAATTTACAGTTTCGGTCCGAATGATGACTTAAAAATACGGTCTTCACGGTTTTTGGAATTCATATTATCGTGTGGTTTTTATCTTTATCATCTTTGTCATTGCAGTCTTTATTATTATCATCGTCATTATAGACTTAACACTGCGTACTCGTACGTCGTTAAGAAGACGCAGGAACACTAGGAACAGATTGCTGGTAATGGTAGGAAGGAAATATTTTTGTACCATTATCTGCAGCCGCTACTCTAGGTTCACCAGACCTGCTCTTTCATGGGTAGAACTATCGGCGTCAAGGCGATCTGCGTTTGAAGCTAAACCAACCACTCACCCGAATATCGAGAACGTGTTAAACCTTACCTGTGTTGGTCTGCACGCCCCCTTGCCACGTTGTTCAAGCAAAGGGCAACAGAACTTTCTCTTCATTTTGAATGGTTTGTTAAAAAACATATATCAGAAAATTAAACTGTTCGTTTATTTGTTCGATTTTTCGACGACGAAAAGATTCAAATTTAACGTAATCCATGTTCTGTGCAATAGAATAGTACTGGGTTCAACACTAAGTCAAGAATAAACATTTGTCACATATGTTTCTCCTACAAATTTCAACCTTTACAAGGTAATAGTAAGGGATGTTTTCTTTGAATGAAGAAGAAAAATATTGACACAAATGTTTGTTGGAAATATGGAAAAATATTGTTTAGAATTTTTTAAAGAATTTACTTACTCATTAATATTTTAGAAAGTTTTAGTAACTGTATTTAAAAATATTGTACCCTAAGTCTACACACGCACGTCTTTGGCAGAATTTGCTGTACTTCTATGACTTTGTTTATGCCCCTCTGCTAGTGACCTTGTACAGGACGAAACATGTAGGACGTATGTAAGTTACAAATGACCGTTCATTACTGATTGTGTAGTTTGTTGGATTAAATACCGTATGATGATAGACTCGTTTAGTCATTTAGAAATTATAGCTCATTCCACGAAAACCTAACGATCCATCGCCCACTGTCGATTTTGGATCTGTTAACAAGCTGGATTCCGAATGATTCGATTACATGCGATCGAGGCTCATTAACTTGCCTTCCCCGACAAGTGACTGGAAAACTCGATACAGCCAAGGAAATGAGAATTGAAGAACAGTGTGGAGATGTGACAGATTATCCCAAGAGGAAATAGCTATAATGGTTACTAAGCTAAGCTGTAAGTTTTTAGTGTTGAATCATTTTATACCGCGTACTTTTATATAGGCTAACTAGCTCTCTTTTTCAAATATGATTAACTTCATTGGCATAGATGTTAAACAAGATTTCCTCGACAGAAAGTCTTATTATTTGTCTCTCGTGTTTTCCCCTAATTTTCTAAACATACACATTAGACAGAAGAAATAATGTCCTTTCTTATAATACAAAGAACCAAATTTTATAATGAACTAATTCCCTTATTATTATTATTATTATTATTATTATTATGACACGTATCGTCGCAGAGCTCTGTAACACGGATGAATCCTGAAATAACACACAGAACAGGGAGAGAGTAATTCGAAAATGATTTTCTCTTTTATAATGTCCCTCAATTAGAATTCCGATACTTTTTCCCCTCTTCTTTCTAATTGGATCATAGAGCCATTAGTATATTATCGTTTTCTCCCTCATACACACGATCTTGGCTTTAATTAGTCAGCATTTGTCGTTTATCATTAGAGCCTGAATTCAGCTGAATATGAAATAATTCGAGACTCGTTAGTAAACTGCTGGCTTCTCAAATTCCCAGAATCAGTGTGCAGTTGTTCTCTCCTAAATTAAGTTATTTTAATTCTACCTCTATTTATCACGGGCTGTATTTAGTATCGATTTCTCAGCAGTTTATGTTGTATACTGCTGAATGTGATGGTTACGGTGAAGGACAACTTGTGAGATATATGGAATCAAAATTTCATGATCCATTATAAGTGGCTATACAAGTTTTGGCTTGAGGAGCTGATAAGACGAAATAGCACACAGCCGAGCCTAGCAGGAGTCACCAGATGTGACGATGTAATACGTATGTGAAATAAATTGTTTTTAACTTTTGGTAAATTAAAATGAACGGCAATTATTTGAATTCTCGTTTCGTACCGCGCAGAAAACAGACTCGTCTGAATTATGAGAAGAAATAGGTTATGCTGTGAAGAAAGATATTCACTGTTTGTACTGAGATCTGTAGAAGACAGAGTAAACACTCTACTGGAAGAATATAGATTTTTTTTAATATTAAAATTTGGTTGTATTTTAATTAAACCTTAGGTTTCAGTCGGTTAATCTACCACACAGGTTAGAAATGCCTGTATTTTATTCGCGATGGGCCTCAATTTTTTATGTTTTACTTAATTCGCGAATTGTATTGAATTCTCTACATTGTATATAAAAATTTAAAACGAAGTACACTCCGACATGTTTCGATCTTGTCAGATCATCATCAGGGAGTTTTGTTCCTTGCTAACTTTATATTACAGTATTCACAATTCAATTCGTATTTGCAAATGAGGTGTTGTGGCAGCATATCGTGTTGTGTGGGAATGTGTTGTGGAGCAGTGGCTAGGTGTGCGTCGTGCGACGCATACCTAGCCACTGCTACACAACACAACATGATATGCTGCCACAACACCAACAACAAATACGAATTGAATTGTGAATACTGTAATATAACTTTAGCAAGGAACAAAGCTCCCTGATGATGATCTGACAAGATGGAAACATGTCGGAGTGTTTTAAAGTGTTTTAAAATTGTTCTATGTGAAATTAAATGTGCATTCGCTGGTTGATAAATTGAAGTGATTCTACGAAAATGCAC
>Ga0123357_10006761_pt1 | contig 14069 bp, 11 predicted proteins | sample TergutEmb28metaG_FD_89873 | JGI IMG/M metagenome (GOLD analysis project Ga0123357, IMG submission 89873) | Embiratermes neotenicus P4 segment gut microbial communities from Petit-Saut dam, French Guiana - Emb289 P4 | ecosystem: Host-associated > Arthropoda: Insects > Digestive system > Gut ... | reverse complement strand
GCCCGATTTGGTACGTTCTGGATTCTATTGTTACGTTTGGCAGGGCGGAATGGCACGAAAATGTCAGAAGCTGGGGCATTTCGTTCCCTTTGTTTCAAGAATGCGCTAAGTCCGACAGGCTCCTAGCCGCACCGAACTGCCGAGGCAATGCGAGGGCGGGTGCAGGCCTCGCGGTCAAAGCGGGATCGAGGATCGGGTGTGCTGCCCCTGGCGGGCGGCACGCCGGGGCTTCACGGAGACAACGGCAGGGCTGCAATCCCTTAAAGGGCCGGAGCTCTCGAAAAAGGAAAGACCCGGGGCTGGAGGACCCGGGTCGTGATGCGCCTCTGAACGTCTGTCGCAAGCGGGGCTGCCGGGAGAAGCGGCCCCTAGCCCTTGGCGATTTCCGCCATGGCAGCGAGCAGACGCTGCACCGCGCCCATGTAGTGGGTCTGCAGCTCCTTCCATTTGGCCAACAGCGCCTCATCCTGGACCTGGATCGCGGACCCGACGAACTTCACGCTGGCCTTGTTGTCGCTAAGGAAACGACCGACATTTTCGGTTTCCTGAAGCAGGTTCTGCAAGGCTGGCAGCATCACGGTGAACCCCTTCGCAGGTGCCGTCACCAGTTTGGCATAGGCCTTTTCGTACACCTCTTTGAGTTCGTCGGGCTGTTTCAGTCCAACGCGAAGGTCATCTGCCTTCTTCCGCTCGGCTGTAAGCGTGTCGCCAACCCTGCTCAACTGCTCACGCAAAGGAGAAAGCTGCTGCCAGTTGCTCTGCAACTGCTGCATATTGGAGAGCTTGCCCTGGGCGTTGGTGACTTTGTCGAACTCCTTGGTAGCCTCCGTCATGGCTCGGTTGAAGTTGAAAATGACGTCATAATGCGCTGCGTAAGCGCCAAGGGCTTCCTTGTCCTTGTCGGTCATGACCGGTACGGCATTGCGGGTCGTGCTGACAATGCGGTCCTGGAGGAAGGAAATGAAAGCCTTGCGCTGTTCGGGCTCCTTGTCGCCGCAACCGGAGAGAACGAGCGCCAGACACAGGCTGCCGAGAACGGCAAAACGTCTGGTAACGGAAGAAAACATCGATATGCCTCACGTTCAACTGAATCTGACCTGCCGATCGAGCACGGTCGTCACACCTTGTGGGAGCCCGCGCTCTTTCAGCACCCCGTTCATCAACGTGGCATTTTGAAGGAGATTTTGTGCCCAGGTGCTATTGATCACATGAAAATTAAATTGCCAATCCATTCCTTTGTCGGGAGGGAGCAGAAAAATTCATGCAGTCGAGCAAGTCCTTGAAGTTATGGCTATATTCGGCGCTGATGAATTCCCCGTGAACGGGGGTGTCTTTTGATCGCCGGTGCCCGGATTTAAATCGGATGCCAGGGGGAAGGGGCGATTTAATAGCTCGCGCCCGGGAATAAAGGCGCGCCCAGCGCCCCTCTTGAGGTCTTGAGCCTCCATGGCTGCTATTGCCGCTACGTGCGGATGGGGAGTTCGCATCTATCCGCGGCAGAACGCGAAACTGGCGGAGCGCAGAATCGCCAATGGCGGTGCCCTGATCTGGTTCGGACATGATCCATGTCGGTGACAACGCGGTCGATATTGAGGCGGTCCGTCGCGCGGGCCTCTCCTCGGTGGTCGTCAAGTGGGGATGTGCCCCGGTGCCGAATCTGTCGTCGTCGACACCGGATATCTTCATTGCCGCACCGGAGATTCTGCTGGAGTCCGATCATCCCGCCGGGCGTGGCTATATCGGCGAGGCCCTGATCGGGGAGTGCGCCTTTCATCCGCCTTGGGGGGTCGGTGCTGCGGTCTATGCATTGGGCTGCTACTACGCCGCCTCCGACCCGCGCCATGACGGGAGCGCGCTGTCTGCTGCCATTCTGGCGCTCAGGAGCGATGACCGGCCGGCGCCACGGCTCGGCGACATCGTCGGCTCTGCCATCACCCGCGGACTGGAAGCCGGACTTTGTGGTGCCGGAGCCGATGAAGCCGTCGCAGAGCCGCACCGGCTTTGGCGGCCTGTTCGAGGCTGCGCAAACGCATATGCGTGCGGACATCACGGTCTGCCTCGAGGGTCTCTTCTGCATAAAGGACACCGACGGCTGCAGGCAGACCGGGAAGAAGGATCGCACCAAGGCGCTCAAATTCGCATTCTGCGCCCGACGGGCCGGGAACGGAGCAACGATCCTGGTTCTGGACGATGTCTGCACCACCGGCGCAACAGTGAGCGGATGTGTGCGCGCTCACCGCCGGAGGGCCGCCGAGGTCCGCGGCATGGAAATAGCGCGGACCCAGAAGGCGTCGCTTATGAAAAATCTGCGCCGCGTGCGGGAGGGTGATGACGATCCGCAGCAACATAGCGGGCCTGAGCAAATTCTGGCGCTGCTCGGGCTATGCCGGCTGTCGCCATGTCGAGCCGGGTCTGATCTGGGAGGACGGATCCGGCTGCGAACCGTGAGCGGCAGAATGCAGTTTTGACAGGCCCTCCTCGCCGGGCCAGACAGAGGGCGCAACAGGCCAGGAGGTCTAGCGGCGTGAAGCGGTCTGCGCCGCCAGCCGGCGCCGCATTCCCTGCCACCACAAGCCGAGGTTCCAGGTGACTGCGGTGGCGAGTGCGAGGCTTAATCCGATGGCGGAACCGAGGCGGGCGGCGGTGATCTGCAGCACTGCGACGGCGAGGCCAAATCCCACCAGGCCGAAGCTGCTGTTGGCGATTACCGCGGCGGCAAAGGGGCCGCCGGCACGGGGATGGAAAATCACCATGACGCTGATCAACACGATCGGGAAAGGTGCAATCACACCACTGAGGGCCGGGCTGCCCGATCGCGAGGCCGCGACCACGGCGGCCACCACCAGTGCAACCAGTGCGGCACGGAGCGGAATGTCGGTCCATCGCCGCATCATTGGCGGCATGGCCACGTGGCGGTAGCGTGCAAGCAGCGGCAGAGAGATGGCGAGCACCGCGGCGTTGAGCAGAAGGGCGGAGACCAGCGACCACTGAATCTGGCGCAAGCCGACCGCCAGCGCCACCCAGGCCGCGACCGCCGCCGTGCAACTGGTAAATGTGCCGTGGCGCTGGGCGACCAGGACATAGACCGGGATCATGGTGAGGGTGGCGGTATTGATCGCAAGGCTGGTTCTGGCGGCTTCGGCGATGAACAGCGCATCATGGTCGAGGCTGAGAAAGACGTAGGCGGGGCCCGCGGAAATCGGCAAGGTCGCGATCAGCGCGCCGATCACGGGACCGCTGCGCTCGGCCATGATTGAGGCCGTCACCACGAGGAGCGCGGTCAGCGCCATGCGCAGGACCAGCATGAGGACAAAGGCGGTATCAGGCGCCATGGCGCGGACAGCATCCTTGCAGAATCGACGCCCCCTCAACCGTCGCAATCGGGCGCGAAGGAAGGCAGTCGGGACAGAAAACAGCACGAGGACGCCGGTTTGATCCGCATAACGCAGCCCGGCGGTGATCGGCCCTGGCTCTGCGGACAGGCACCCCCGAGGTGCAGTGGATAGCTCTTGCGCCCCGGCGCTGCAAGCGGCAGGCCTCTGGCCGGGGTGGGCCGGGTCTCTGGTCCGCTTCCGGACCCGGCCAGCCGTGGTCTGGAAATGGCGGGAGGTTTCGTCAACGAGGGGATGACAATCTGCTCCAATGGAGAATATTGTTCCTCGATTGTCTGAAACTTCTTCTTCCGCTCCTCGCGCCCTCGCAGAAACGGGCCGGTCCCGCGACCTGCTCGCGCAATTGCCTGTAGCCGATCGAGAAAGCTGCAATGTGGAGATCCGTCGTGGTCGTGCGGCATGTCCGGTGGCGCAAAGCTGAGGCAGGCGCTTGGCGAAGCGAGGCGCAGATAATGTGCCGGGTTGAGCTGCCACGAACTGCCGGATCGTCGGCCGGCGCCGCTCAGCCACCCGTTTCGGGAGGCTTGCCGGAAACGCAGAACAGGGGATAGGCTGTCGAAATTCAGCATCGTGTATGTTGATTGCCTGTCAACACAGGAGGAGGAAGGCAAATGACAACGCGCCGGGACTTCATGAAGACCGTCGTCGTGGCAGGGATGGCGGGTGCCGCCATTGCCCCGGTTCAGCTCCGACCCGCGGCGGCACAGACGTCCGCGCCGGGACCGATGCCGCGTGGCCTCACGCTGCTGACCATTCTGCATGGCGACGGCAGCGAGAGCCTCGGCGTCAAACTCCCGGGCGGCATCCTCGACGTGGCGGCAGCGGCGAACGCGCTGAAAGCCGATCCACCACCGAAGACGCTGGAGGCTCTCCTTGTCAGCGGCGGCGCGGCGCAACTTGAGAAACTGGTGAGCGCTGCCAGCGGGCGCGCGGACCTCCTTGTCGACGAGGGAGCGATCAAATTCGGGCGCCTCTTCACCAATCCCGGAAAGATCGTCTGCGTCGGGCTTAACTACAAGGCGCATGCCGAGGAGGCGGGTGAGAAGCTGCCCAAACAGCCGATCCTTTTCAACAAATACAACAATACGCTGGCGGCGCATAACTGCACCATCAAGCTGCCGCCGCGCGAGGTTTCCTATAAATTCGACTATGAAACCGAGCTGCTTGTCGTCATCGGCAAAACCGCGCGCAACGTCTCCGAGGACGAAGCGCTGGATCATGTCGCCGGATATTGCATCGGCCATGACTTCTCGGCGCGGGATCTGCAGCTGGAGACCGGCGGTCAGTGGATGGTGGGCAAGACCCTTGACGGATTTGCCCCGATCGGACCCTATTTTGTCTCGGCGGATCAGATCGATCCCAACAATCTAAGGATCGAGACCTTCGTCAACGACGAAACCGTGCCGCGGCAGAATGCCAGCACCTCGGCGTTCATCTTCAATCCCCAGAAGGTGATCTCCTACACTTCGAAGCTGTTTGCGCTGGAGCCCGGCGACATCATCTTCACCGGGACCCCCTCGGGAGTAATCCTCGGAATGCCGAAGGAGACCCAGGTCTGGCTCAAGGCGGGGGACAGGATCACGAGCCGGATCGAGAAGCTTGGCACCCTGAAATTCGATCTGGCCTGAGGTCGGCGTTTCGAGAGACGGTAAAGCGGGGGGGCCCAGGGCACTGGAGCGCCGGGTCCGGCCGGGTTCGGGAATTGGGGTTGAAAGGTGGCGCCGCTTCGCCATGGCGGCGCCGGAGCGGATTCCAGAAATGGCCGATTTTGCCCGGTTGTGCGGGGCGACCTGGGAGCCGTTGCGGAATAGTCGCTCCGAACTGGTCCTGGAGGGCTGTGGAAAATGGCGCAGGCCTGCCCCGGGAAAGCGGTTCGCTTATTTTCTCCCGGCTCCCTGGCAGGGTCTTCAGCGAAGGAAAGCCGCGAGCTGGAACCGGGCAGGCTGACGCCCGACCTTGTCAAGACGTTCGCAGGTTTACCCTGTCAGCCAGAATCGGACCGTCGACGAGTTGCTGGGTCCGCTGCGGAAAGAAATCACCGGTCTTTATCGAGACGCGTTTCTGCACCTCACCAGGCAGGAGGTCTCTGTGGCCGTGCTCCTGGAACTACGGGAGCGCCGGGTCGCATGCGATCAACAGGGCTGTCCCCAGCGACCAGAAGCGGTTCCGGATATCTTTCAAACAAATCACCCACTATCGACCGGCCGTTACGCGGGGCGCAGGAAGGAGCGACCAGGCTGACCGCTGCGCGCTGGAAAATGCGTAATCTGCAACTTATGCCGGCCGCAGAGCACTGCGCCGCTGCCGGCAATGCTGCGGGAGGTCCTGGGCCTCTTGCTGAAACGACCCCGCTCCAGGCGTTGGGTGGCGTCCACCGGTTTGCGATCATGCCGGCATCGGCCACGTGTGCAAGCGGGCATCGGTACCAACAAATCCGCTCGCCTTTGCCGGCCGATGATGCTTCCGCCCGGCCCTGGATTCAGGGCTGCGCCGCCTGGCGCGACCTCATCCATCACGTTGGCGGCGGGCGCGTGACCGCCCGGGGGTCGGTGCCTTGCCGCCTTCGCCATGCGCTGTGGTGGCACGCGGTCCGCTGCGAAAGCGGCGGGCCGGTCCGTCTGTTGCCACAATTGTGATGCAGGCTGGAAACGCAGATGCCGTGCGATGGGGTCGAAAGGCCGTTCCATTCCGGCTTTGAAGCAGGGCTGCCTGGCCTGCATCAAGGAAGTTGCCGGAAGGCTGGAGGGAGCCTGCCAGAAGGCGGTTTCGATGCGGGCGAACCCGATGGGCATCGACAGTGAGCTGGCGCTCGCACCAGGCGGACGGCAGGTTTCAGAAGTCCGAAGCCTGTCATCTGCTTTTGCTGTCATCGGCCAAAAGGCTGTTTTATTCACGTCAGGTCGGCCCGCGGGAGGTGAGCCCGACGAGCTCGGCGGAGAGCCAGGATGGTACAGGCAGTTCTGTTTGATCTCGATCGGACCCTGGTCGACAGTGCCGGGACGGCGTCTGCCGCGCCGCAGTGGCGCAACGGGCAGGGAGGAGAGAAGATTCTGCCGTTCCGCCTGGGCGGGACCGTCGCGCCCCATCAGCTGCCGGCGGGACTGAAAGCTCAGGGTCTTCGCATCGGCATTGTCACTTCCTCACCGCAGGACTACGCATCGGCGGTGCTCCGCCGATTTCAGATCCCCTGTGATGCGCTGGTATCCTACCATGACAGCGCAGCCCGCAAACCGGATCCGGAACCGTTGCGGGCGGTACTGCGCAGCCTGGGCACGGAGCCAGGTCCGCAATCAATCTATGTCGGCGACGAGGAGGCGGACATTGAGGCGGCGCGGCGTGCGGGCCTGACCTCGGTGGCCGTGAACTGGGGGACGGCGGTTCACAGCCTGTGGTCGTCGGCACCGGACATTTTCATTGCCTCGCCCGAGGTGCTGCTGGACCCGGACCGGTTTGCGGGGCGCGGCTATATCGGGGAGGTTCTCACCGGGAAAGACGCGCTTGATCCGCATTGGGGATCGGTGCTGCATTGTGATGGAGCCGAGCAGGTCTACGCCCTGGGGCGCTATTTCACGGCCTTCGATCCCCGTCATGGCGCCAGCGCGCTTTCGGCCGCCATCCTGGCGCTGAAAAGCGACGACCGGCCGGCAGACCTGCTCGGTGAAATTCTCGGGCGGGCGATCCGCCATATCGACTGGAAACCGGATTTGGTGGTGCCGGTGCCGATGAAACCGTCACAGAGCCGCAATCGCTTCGAGCGCCTGCTCGGCGTTGGCGCCCGTCACATGAGCCCGGGAATCGAACTCAGACTTCACGGCATGCGCTGTGTGGAGGAAGCCGGCGACCAGCGGCGGATGGAACAGACCGAGGCGCGGAAATTTGTTTTCGCCACCGACCGGATCTGGGACGGGAACAGGATTCTGGTGATCGATGATGTCTACACCAGCGGTGAAACGAGCATGGAATGTGTGCGCCTGCTCAAGGACCATGGGGCCGGCGAGGTCCGTGTCATGGTGCTCGGCAAGACCCAGAAGACATCGGTGGGACGAATCTGCCCGGAATGCGGGCGCGCGATGATGATCTGCAGCCGCCGCGAAACCCTGGAAAAATTCTGGGGCTGTTCGCGCTACCCCCAATGCCGGCACGTCGAGAATCTCTGAAGGTCCTTTGGGCGAAGGTTTTCCGCTCCCCGGGGGGGGGTGAAGCGGAGGGCGGGACGGGTTTGCGGCTTTGGGGCAGAACCCGACGTCCACGGAGGATCTGTGGTCGAGTGCGCGAATTTGTGCAGGGGCGCAGATGTCAGACGTGGTGTCGCGGGCAGATGTGCGTCGCCAGGTGGTTCATATGGTGCACGATGTCATTGCAAATCAGTCCTTGATATCTCGTGGAAGCCTTCAGCCGGCGCGATCTGAGCCACCGCAGGGCTGCACGACGCGCTGCCAGCTGGAAGTTGTGTCCCGGATGCGTAAAGGGCGGTCTGCCGGCCATCCAATCCCCCGTTCGGCCTTCACTTCAATTGGCGGAGAATGTGAACTCTCAGGTGACGTCCGGTGTCCCGGGGCTGAAAAATGTCTGCATCTGTCCGAAAAAGAGAAAGGCGGACGTGCCGGGAGCAAGGGCAGTGGTTGCAACCGTAACAATTTTCGCCTTCGACGGAGCGTGTCTGGACTTTTGGTCAATGTGGCAACGTTCGTCTCAAGCCTTCCGCGCGGCACGCGCCGGTCTTTCACTTCCCGCGGACGTCCTCAAATTCCCCGCGCACGTTTTCAAATTCCTCCCGCACCTCGCTGCGGAAGGTTTCAGCCGGACCGCTCACGCTGGTCAACCGGGTGGTCGCCCTGGTCAATTCGGCAGGTCCCTGTGACGAATGCACGTCGCATCGAGTCCATGTCAGATTTGATCCCGGCAACGTTTCCCTCGATATGTTCGACGGATTTCTCGAGCCTTGTGATCCGTGCGTCCATGCCTTTATCCACTTTCGCGTCCTCCCGACGAGGTCAGGCGACGCTCTGGGATGCTGGAATTCCGTTTTTGCACTCATGCCCTTCTACCCGATCCCTGATCCCGGCCTGCGAAAGACGAAAAACTGCCTCCTTTGCGGGAATGACTGCATTCAAACACGTGACAGAAGAGCAAGCGCCCCCCTTTTTCCGTTCAGGCCCTTCGTTGTGAACAGCTCCCTCGGGTCTGTCTGAAGGGACAACCAGCGAATTCGGCGCTTACCTTGTCGGTCGAAACAAATCCTGCAAGGTGGCAGGACTGCGGTCTTTCGAAGCCTGCCCGCTCCTCATTGTCTCCTCCAGGCGGCCTTCGCCTTTGCAGCGGAAAGTGTCGGGAACCCGTTTGCAGCGAGAGAGACGCCCTGGAACCTGGCACGCAGAATTTTCACAGGCCAGCCCCTGTTGGTTGCGCCGCGGTTGAACCCCAGGGATGCTTCGAATCTGTGGATTCGGTGCTCGGCAATCGCGTTCACTTTATGTTCAAGCTCTATTGAGTCAGGAGAAAATGGAGGAGAGGTGGATCTCAATTCGCCGCAGCTTAAAGGACCCGGCGTAGCGGTGAAGAGGATTGACGCCGTCACGAAGAGCGCAGAAAATTTGCTGTCAGGGAACAGGGTCGGAAGACAGAGCGGCCTTGAGTTTCCACCTGTGGCGGGTTCCACTCTTGCGAACGCTGGATGTATAAAGCGATCGTCACGACCTGTGGTAGAAGGAGGCGGGGGGCCATGGAGAGCGAAAAGCATGAAGTCGACGACGGCTTCGACAGCGCGCGCCTCACCGCTGCGATCGCGGCTCTTGCGCACAGCCATGACGGCGACGCTGACGGTTTCCGCGCCGCGCTGGTGCAACTGCTCAAAGCCGAGCTGATCGAGGCGCGCAACCGGGCGCAGGCCTTTCTGCTTAAGGACCGTCATGGTCGGCGCTGTGCCAGCCGCCTGTGCTTCGTCCAGGACGAGATCATCCGCTTGTTGTTTATGGCGGTGACCCGCCATCTCTACCGCTCCCCGATCCCGACCGGGGCCGAGCATATGGCGGTGGTGGCGACCGGCGGTTACGGCCGTGGCCTGATGGCGCCGGCATCCGACATCGATCTGTTGTTCATCCTGCCGTATAAGCAGACCGCCTGGGGCGAGCAGGTGGCGGAGGCAATTCTCTATTCGCTGTGGGACATGGGGCTCAAGGTCGGCCACGCCACGCGCTCGATCGACGAATCGATCCGCCAGGCGCGCGGCGACATGATCATCCGTACCGCGATCCTGGAGACGCGCTTTCTCACCGGCGACAAACCGCTCTATGACGAACTGGTGGCGCGTTTCGACAGGGAAGTGGTGCAGGGCACGGCGGCGGAATTCGTCACGGCGAAGCTTGCGGAGCGTGAGGAGCGGCACCGGCGGGCCGGCCAGTCGCGCTATCTGGTGGAACCCAATGTCAAGGACGGGAAGGGGGGGTTGCGGGATCTGCATACGCTGTTCTGGATCGCGAGATATGTCTACCGCGTCCGTGACACCCACGAACTGCTTGAACGTGGCGTGTTCGATGCTGAGGAATACCGCACCTTCCGCCGCTGTGCCGACTTCCTGTGGTCGGTGCGCTGCAATCTGCATTTTTTCTGCGGCCGCGCCGAGGAGCGGCTGTCTTTCGCGCTGCAGCGGGAAATCGCGCTTCGCCTCGGCTACACCTCGCACCCGGGGATGCAGGACGTCGAGCGCTTCATGAAGCACTATTTCCTGGTTGCCAAGGAAGTAGGCAACCTCACCGCTATCCTCTGCGCCAAGCGTGAGGATCAGCAGGCCAAGCCGGCACCGGTGGTGAGCCGGATGATGGCGCGGCTGCGGCCCGGCGCCCTGCGGCGCAGGATTCCCGACAATGACGATTTCGTGGTCGACAACAACCGCATCAACCTGGCGACACCGGATGCTTTCACCCGCGACAGTGTCAACCTGATCCGGATTTTCCGCCTGGCGCAGAAGAACAATCTGGCTTTCCATCCCGATGCCATCCGCATGGTGTCGCGCTCGCGCAAGCTGATCAGCGCCGAGCTCCGCGACAACCCGGAAGCCAACCTGCTGTTCATGGAGATTCTGACATCCAGTGACGCCGAGGTGGTGTTGCGGCGGATGAATGAAACCGGCGTGCTCGGGAACTTCATCCGCCCCTTCGGCAAGATCGTGTCGATGATGCAGTTCAACATGTATCATCACTATACAGTAGATGAGCACCTGATCCGCTGTATCGGTTTCCTTCAGGATATCGAGCGTGGCGGCGTTGAGGAACTGGCCTTTGCCAGCGAACTGATGCGCAGTATCCGCCCGACCCATCGTCCGGTGATCTATGTCGCGACGCTGCTCCATGATATCGGCAAGGGGCGCCCAGAGGATCATTCGGACGGCGGGGCGCGCACGGCGCGCCGGCTGTGTCCGCGACTCGGCTTCAGCCCGGCCGACACAGAACTCGTGGCCTGGCTGATCGAGCAGCATCTGACCATGTCGACGGTGGCGCAGTCGCGCGACCTGTCAGACCGCAAGACCATTGAAAATTTCGCCGCCGTGGTGCAGTCGGTCGAACAAATGAAGCTGCTTGCCATCCTGACCACGGCCGACATTCGTGGCGTCGGACCCGCGGTATGGAACGGCTGGAAGGCACAGCTCTTGCGCACTCTCTATTATGAGACCGAGCCGGTGCTGACCGGCGGTTTTTCCGAGATTGATCGCGGCAAGCGCTACGCCGCTGCGGTGGCTGAGTTCCGCGCCGCCTTTGCGGAATGGCCGGCGGAGGAACTCGATGCCTATATTGACCGCCATTACACCGCCTATTGGCTCAAGGTTGAACTGCCGCGCAAAATCCGCCACGCCCGTTTCGTGCGCAGCAGCGAACAGGCCGGCTATAAGCTTGCAATCAATGTCGGTTTCGACGAGGTCCGCGCCGTCACGGAACTGACCATCTTCGTGCGCGACCATCCCTGGCTGCTGTCGATCATCGCCGGGGCCTGTGCCTGTGCCGGGGCCAATATCGTCGATGCCCAGATCTACACCACCACCGATGGCAAGGCGCTGGACACGATCTCGATCACCCGTGAATATGAGCTTGACGAGGACGAAGCAAGGCGCGCCACCCGCATCGGGGAGACCATTGAGCAGGTGCTCGAGGGCCAGCTGCGGCTCCCGGAAGTGGTGGCGCAGCGCGCGGTGCGGGGCAAGGCGCGTCCCTTCGTGGTTGAGCCCGAGGTTATCGTCAATAACCAATGGTCGGACCGCCATACCGTGATCGAGGTTTCGGGCCTCGACCGCCCCGGCCTGCTTTATGAACTGACCACGGCGATTTCGAAGCTCAATCTCAATATCGGCTCCGCCCACGTCGTCACCTTTGGCGAGAAGGCGCGCGACGTGTTCTATGTCACCGACCTGCTCGGGGCGCGCATCACGCTGCCGACCCGCCAGTCCGCGATCAAGAGCGCGCTGTTGCGGGTGATGGCGAGCGAGCGCAGCGTTCAACAGACGTGAAGGCGGCAGGCTGTTCGCGAACGGGAGATGATTTTGATTTTGGAGCGTGCGGTTGGACCCGGTGACAAGGGATGGAGAAGAGAGGTTCCGGCAGCGGGAAGAAACAATGCCGGACAGGAACTGCCAGGATTCCGGTCAATGACAGCGATAAGAAGATCCGCGAGTGTCCTGCAATCTGTTCGAGAGCAAGTTTCAAGAGTTCCTGTATAGCTCTGCTGGTGGGTTGTGGGTTGTTAGCCGGGAGTCAACCGGCCAAAGCCGATCGGTGAGGCTGGTCGGCTGAGCCCAACGCTAAGGCCCGCCGCCGAGCACGTGCCACGTGAACCAGAACCAAACTAGCTCTAAAAACCAGCTTTGCCCAACGATCAATCCAACCGCGACAACGCCTGTGGGCAGAACCCTATAACGCTCTTTCCTGGCGAGATAAATTCCGAGAGCCAGACAAATTAGGCCCATGACCGTTACCAAACGGACGAGCGAATTAAAGTCCCACGCCAAATAGTCGCGGACTTGCGACGCTCGCCAAATAAAGAACGTCGCAAAGGAAAAGGCAATGAATAGTGCCCAAGGTACAACTCGCTTCATTTGCTGAAAAACCTAATTGCCCAGTTCTTGAATGTGTCGCTGTCTGTTTCTGTGCCGGGGCGCGGCGGTTCCGGCCATGCCTTTGGGTCTTTCGGAAGCGCCTTGAGATCGTTTGTCAAGGTAGCATTGCACTTCTCCTTATTGATGGGGTCGACCTCCTTTTGATCCTTGCTAACAACGACAGTGGATTTTTCGTAACAGAGATCATGCGCCATGTAGAGCCGATCCCCGCTGTCCGTTGGCGGCGCCGAGCCGTGACCCCAGCAGTTATATTCTCCGCCGCTCCAGCATTTGCCACCCCAATTTCCGTTCGTCGGGCCATCGGTGAGGGAGCGTCCGCCCGTGGTGTTAGTCCATTTCGTTGCATCGGCGACCTGAACCAGCCTCTGCATATCGGCCGCTTTCTGCGCTTCGTTCATAGCACTTTTGAAATCGGCTGCCATGACATTGCTTTGGCGGTCTTCGGCGGGCGCGGTAGCTGCGCGCGTGGTGAGGTTCGGATTGAAGTCAACACCCATGTCCGTCTGTTTCCTCTTCCACTGCGGCGATGATTTTGACCAGATCGTTGTTGAAAATGAACTTTATCAATTATTGTGCTGTAATTGGGACCAAAGTGTGGCGCGACGATGAGGCCGCGACCGCAGCCTCCAACAGACGTAAAGACACCCGGCTTGGCGCGCGGTTCGGTGACGGGAGACGATTTTGAAGTGTGCCGCCATACCTGGAACAGCCGGGACCCGGGTTACAAGGACTGGAGAAGAGAGGTTCCGGGAAGCGGGAGGGAACAATCCCGGACAAAATCGTCGGGTTCCCGGTCGGCGCCGGCGACAAGCCGTGAGCGAAGGGCATGAAAGGAACCTTGCGCAAGGTCGTTGTCGGCGGGACGGCGGGACTCAATTGCGCATGGGTTGATCGCGAGAGGCAAGCCAGGGCGACCGTTACTGCGCGTGGGGGGGCGGTCTGTGCCGCGATCAGACATCTCTTCCTGGCTATTGCGGCTTCTGCCCACGAAACCCGCCGGCGCATCCGCTTCGTTGCGCTGGAATATTGGCCCGCCCGGGGTGTGGGCCGGTTTCGCAGCGGCCATTCATGGAACTGGTGGTCTGCAATCCGTGAGGGGAAACCGGATGTTACCTCGATGCGCCGCCCGCGTTACCCGTCTGGCGGTCAGGGAGGGCTTGTGGGCCAGTGGGCCGGAGCGAGAGCTTGACACTGGAAAAGTGAACCGCCCCGGCCCTCCCGAGCGCCAATCCTGAGGGATCTGACCCGGTTTGTGGCAAAGGCGGTGAGATCAAAGGTGCCGCGCGCGCCCTACAAAATGGCTGCCTGCGAATGCAAAACGCAGAACAGAGCCTCGGGTCCAAGGAGGCGCGAGAGGTCTTCCCTTCCGCAAGAGGGGCCGAATGTCGCAAATCCGTCGGAATCTGCCAATATCGCTGAAAATGCACTCAGCCAGCAAAATCGATGGCACTGCAAAAGATACCATGGGGAATGAAGGCCGCCGCCGGTTGCCAGGATTTCCTGAGGTTCTCGAATGGAGGCACGATACACACAGCAGGGTGCCATTCATGTTGATCTTGCAGCGATTTTTGTCT
>Ga0123357_10006760_pt1 | contig 14070 bp, 8 predicted proteins | sample TergutEmb28metaG_FD_89873 | JGI IMG/M metagenome (GOLD analysis project Ga0123357, IMG submission 89873) | Embiratermes neotenicus P4 segment gut microbial communities from Petit-Saut dam, French Guiana - Emb289 P4 | ecosystem: Host-associated > Arthropoda: Insects > Digestive system > Gut ... | reverse complement strand
TAGTGTCGCGGTCATGGAAGAGTAGAGCTATACCTCTACCCACCGTCTGGGCCACATCGGGCCTGTAACGGGATCACTTTACGGTTTTATCATTGGCTAGAGTGGGCTCAATGTTTTGGAAAAGATCCGACTTAGTACAGCAGTCATCGTGATCACGACAGCGGCATTATCGGTGGTGTAACAGTGCAAGTGTTGCTATTAACGAGTTTCAGCTGTGCAGTACGTGTGGCCAATCTCGAAGCTGGTCGCGCTCTCTATTGACGTGGAAGATACGGCCACGTGACCGATACCGGGCCCCAAATTAGGCGACGTGATACATGATAACACGTGGCGTCACGCAGCGTCGTAGTTGGAAGGGGCGAATGGCGCCGCCGCCCCAGACAGCAGGGTCCAAGGGGCGACAAAATGAAGATTTTGAGTGAAAAAAATTACTTTCTGCGCTCAAAAATTGTTATTGAGCCAAATAAAGGAAATGTAGTAAGTTGTGGCGACTTTCTTAAAGTCTGTAGTTCTTGTTAGGGATGGTCACTGTAACTACTCGCCCCAGGCGCCATAAAACCTAGGTACGTCACTAACATCACGCGCATGCGTGATGTGCTACTTTATTGCAGCGCAACCCGGACCGGTTTCACCTTTTGCCGCCTGCAATGTGTGAGGACCGCATTTATTGTTTACAGTTTACATAACAAGCAGGCAATGTTCCTGTAGGAAAATGTAAACACGGTTGTTTCATATGACTCCTGCAGTTTTAGTGTTTCATTACGAATTCTTTGTTTGATTAGCAACTTGTTGGTCAGCTGGTTTGACTGAGTACATGGAAAAATGACCACTTTAAAAATCTATATTCCTGCAATTAGCCAATTTTTCACTTGTTGTGTACGCCAATATTTATTTTCTTTCGTGACGACTCAGTGCCTGGTCATGTAAGGACCCAAGAAAGGAAACACAAAGTTTTAGAAATGTGATATATTTCAGTCCTCGGTTAAAGAGCGGGGAGCCGCCCACTCGGTTGGATCCTTTAGATCTGTTCACAGTTTTGAAACTACCCCATGTCAGTTACGCTATAATAACCCATCAATAATAAGCTACGTTCTATGCCGATAAACTAACATTATTTTCGCAAGAACTACGAATAAATCGGCCTATCGGCCTGCCTCAGCAGGTGTCCTTAACGTGCTTATTTGACTGCAACAAATTTTCGAATTTACAGAACGCTATATTTGCTTTCTAACTTTTTGGAAACCCAGACAATGGACACATTTCAGAGTCTATTTAGGTTTACATATAACAGGCCGTCGTCAGAACCCTATAAATTTGATTTTGTTATCCTGCTGATGTTCTGCCACTGTACTCTTTTTCGGACCGTAATATTTTGGGAGTTCTTGACTGCCTGGCTGACTGACTGAAATATACCTATACTTAACTTCCAGAGGACTTGGGTTGGTGGGGTTAGTTTGTATTCCTCCGGTACTTTTTGATGTAAAATCTTTCCCTTTACACAAGAGGTTGTGGAATACTGTTCCAGAATGATGAAGGCGAACGTATATAGTGACTGTCCATTGTGACGTCACAGCAAGACGGATCACTCGCTATTAAGGCATTAAAAGTACTACAAAGCTCTTGTTTGACAAGTCTGGCGTTCGAGAGTGACATCACGGAGAGGAAAATGGAGACTAAAGCGATTTTTGTGAACCTATATTTCATCTAGCCAGTTTCAGAGATAGGTTAGGCTGTAGTTATTGGTTGCCTGGATATTCACCTAATCCGACTGTGAAAATTGGGATTTCGTTTGCGATTGTTTTAACTGCCACAGTGACTCATTTTTACTCCACACTAAAAGTTGAAATAATGGTCTGAAGTATTTATATGAAAACATACGTTTTACTTTTCCACGTAAGTCGATGTTAATCGCAGAATCTGCAGACTACTGCACAACAGATAACAACTTCTTAATTTTTGTCATCGCCTCTGGAAACTTGTAACGCACACTGAGAAAAACGGCAGCGAAAGAAGTAAACACACTACTGCAACGCGAAGAAAAATTAAAAAAAAAAAAGTTTTCCTTGATTTTGTCTCTTTGGGGATTTCACTCTAATAACGGAGGCACATTGAACTGACACTCAGTTTGAAGACATGTTTAAAGTTAGGCGTATGAAAGTTTGCTTAGTGCACTGAACAGGAAAATGTCTAAGCTCATAGAATATTGTGGATCTCCTGTTAAGTCTTTTGTAATTTAATCAGCAGGGAAGATCCTCTATTAATTCTTCACCAAGAGCAAAATGTTTCCGTCTGTCAGTTTGTAAGCTGTGATTGGGCAGGATATGTGAGAAGAAATTTAATGTAAAGACACAGAAGGAGCAATATATTTTATTGTTGTTTCATGTGTGTGTGTGTGTGGAGAAATTTTATTTTATACCTAATTAATTTCCAAAAACCGTGTAAGTAAATAGGTACTTCGATATCGGCAGGCAGGTAAAATAAATATTTAGCTTTACGCTTCACATTCTTGAACTCGGAGAAACGTTTTCCCGGACGGATGTTTGGAATATGGACCCCGCAGCCTGGCTAGAGGTCGTGATGAGAAAATAGTAGAGAAAAGCGTAAAAAAGAAACACGTGTGCTTACGTCACATCGAGCTAGTGTCAGCATGTTAGATGCCACACAGGTTATTGCTTGTGGGCTGTACAAATGGAAGGCAAACAAAGACAGTAACAGAGATACGTACGTATGAACAGAAAGTGTAAACAGTGACAATACACAACGCACCCGCAAATCTTTGTAAGTAATACCCTTACATGTTTTCCTTCTTATCCATATCCCGAAAACGGACATGAACAAGTTAATCTTAAGACGACACTGGACTAAGTATGTATTTAGTTGACCCTTAGGCCTGCCAATCTTGAAAAACCAAAAGACGCTATATCCTGCACATACTGTGTTATTCAGCTATGCTTTGTCGGACAATATAAGCTAAAACACCGAAGTTTTGCAGTGTACAAGATTTCTGAAGATGAAGCGACGAGTAACAGATAGCTGAATTAATGATAGATAATGAATATTTTGTCAATTTGTGGTTCTTTTTTATTTTGCGTTAGAGTGGCGGAACGCAAATGGAACATAATGAAATATGAATGAATGTTTAAGTTCTTTTATGGAGATAATTCAGATGGGAAATTCACATTAAAATATGGTATATAAAATTGAAAGAAAATACAATTCATGTATATAAGTAAACGACGCAGCCCGAAGATAGAATTAAGTGTAATTAACAGAATGTTGTATAAGGTCGTGAACCCCAAGAATCAGGATATGGATACATAGTGATCTCTTGTTCACGTGATGATGCACTTTCTGGTTCATAATCACGGGAGAGAAGACTGTTGACCTGATGTGTAATACCCTCCTTGTGAAGAAGGACGCTTCTTGGTACTTGTTTGGTTTGTCAGTTCGTTTGGTATAACTCTGAAGTCCATCATGAAAAGTGACCATTTGTCTGACAGGACAGTATCTGACTTCAGTTGTCACTTATCCCCTTCTCATTACGGTAATTTTAGCGACTGTTTTGACGATACAGAGATTTATAAATCACTGGCACTAGGTCTAGTCTGCAATCTAATTACCTGCTTGCCTGTGCGTGCTTAATCTCTTCACCCAGCTTGAATTTAGCACACCAAAATGTTGTCTGTCTGTAGAGTACGTAAACATGTCGTGGCTAAGTTAGCAGTGAGCCAGATAATAAAGGTTATCTCTAAAATTTTGAGCAGACAGTTGTTCTATCTCCCATTCCCTTACCTAACTCAGGGGGCGTAACTTAAAAGTGCTATCAGTGTGTCGGTTTTCTTATCAAAATTGGGTTTCTAACAGCTCTCCATATAGGCCCATTACTGTATCCGAATATGTGAGGTTAACTTTATGTTCCTATACCAAGCAGTACACGTACACGTGGATTAAGGCTTCAGCCAAAAGGTCTGTAAAAAAGAATTAACAGAAACACGTTGATTTAAGTAAGGATAAGACTTGTGTGGATGAATACTCTGTTAGTAATAGGGACTTGAGGAAGGTGTAATACGCGTCAAAGTACCAAATACGTACAGTGCCATCATAGCAGTGACGTTTGTAGGTGGGACTAGACTGTAAATAGAACAGTATGACACTTGTTAGATACTACTTAACATATGTTAGCATTTGACGTCCTGAAGATTGTTGCGTATTTGAATACTCAGATACGTGCGACAGGCGTAGAAAATCCCGCGTTTGGCAGAGATGGAACTCACAGATGGGAGGGTTGTTGACTGGTGTGACAAATTACTATTGGGATGATCGAATCTGCTGTAAGGAGGGGAATGCGTTTTGGGATCAGGTTATGTGAAGCCATCTTCTCTCTGAACTTTGTCCCTGCCACTTTAACGTGAAGTTGGGCGAAGAGGGGCATAATAAATGGACGATTTTGTTTGGTCTTTTGCGATGAATATTCATGAATATTTCAACACGTGGCATAAAGCGCTGCAAAGAAAAATGGCTTTAAAAGTGACAAATGTACTCGGTACCAAAATGCCAGAGAAACAAAGTAATTCCATATACGTCTTCCTTCAGCTAAAACCTCCAATCACTTGTTGGAGTTTTCTTGTATTTTTATATTAAACACTGCATGTTAAAATACATGACTGAATGATTTATCGGCTAGCATGATTTTTTTCCTTTCAAAGAGGGCTGTTTTGATCTCTTTTATTTTATATTGATCTTCAGCTTATTTATTTTTATGCATTATTTTTGGTTAATTATTTTGGGATATATTTACTTGTGCAAATATAGTATTAGTGTTTTTTGAGGTAAAAAAGTTTTGTTATGTTATCACCGTAACAAGAAGAAATGTTATATGTAATTATTGAACGTATTTAAAAACAAATGTATTTGTGAGAAGTTAGTGTCCCTCGGACATTCAACAAATTACCCTCAATTTGTGAAAACTTAGTTTTCATTTCCGTTTTGCCACAGCCCGCTAGTAAGCTGTATGTTGGACTGTATGATTCCAGTCCTCATAATTACATTGCATCCTATTAGCATCCATTTTAATAATATCCTACTATCTACGTCTTTATCTTCACCGTAATTTATTTCAATCCGTTTTTCGACTAAAATTCTGAAGTAATTTCTCAGCTCATGCTACTTTTCCAACCCAGCTTACAATACTTGTTTTTCTTTACAGTAATGCAGTTTTATATGCAGTGCACAAATTATGATTGTGCGGATACTCAGAATGGAAAAATACGGAAATACTTTCTGTACGCACCGGATTTACTGTAAGGCAGTTCGATAATAATTTCACTTGCATAATGAACCCAAAATAACAAAGTCTCTGTTCATAGTCACGCCTGGCAATTCCGCTTTTAATTCTGTTGAAGTCTTCCTTAAAGTCTGCTTCATTTTGAGATAATGATTTTTATGCTTTTCTCCTTCGCATAATCTTTCTCCCATTTTCTTTAAAACCTTCATTCACCCTCCCGGCTGCCGTTATCTCAATGAACTAACAACTGGGGCAACTTAGTCGAGGGATTTTGAAGCACATTTGTAGGCTTATGAACTGGAGGTTCACGAGGTGCTTTAGGTAGCTCAGTTAGTGTACTAAATTGATAGTTTTCTGGGTAATTGTATAGTTTTGTTAGCATCAGTAATTTGTTTTATTGGTAACGTAGACAACTACGAAACACTAATCTTATTACTCTTTTGTATTTGCTTAAAGCGGAGCCAGACAAACAAGATTTTATTGCAGTCTGGCATTCTCTGAAAGAATTACATTTTGTACAATATCGAGTAGGTTAGGTTTTATACAGAGTGCATTTTTATTCGCCAGTGCACTTCTTCTAGTTATTTATATAATCCCAACTATTTTTGCTTTTAAAATTGCAGTGCATGCAGAAGACGCAGTCCTTAACTTGAAATGTCCTTGTTGAGCCTGCTTATTATAAGATGACGAATCGAAGTTAAATTATGTCTTTCAATAGTAGAACTTGAAAAGTTTCTGACGAGTTTGAAATTGGCTGTTGAAATATTGCCTGTTTCATTTCTTGAGCTGTGTTACCATTTCATCCTTGACAGGCACCTCTCTAGGAAAGATCACGTGGGTTTCAATCTGGTCATAAATGTCGAAAAATGAGAGATCCCTCTGTCCTGTGTACAAGCACTTACACGAGAATCCCACTTATTACGCTAATTGGAATCCACGTGGTTCGTATGAAATCCTTTCGTCACAGATTTGGTCAGTTTCTGGTCTAGTTTTTACCGGACAGTAACCGATATTTACAGCGAAAAAATTGTATGTCTTTATTTGCTTTTGTTATATGACGGCGGTGCAGTGATGAAAAGAAAAGTTACAGATTTTCGCAATAAATTGCCGGTTTCTTATCAAGAAACTCAGGCAGGGAATATGCCTTTCACTAGTATTTACATTTTACTGAGTTTCAAGTAATACGAATTTGTGGCATTATTGCCGCTGCTGTCAACTGCTTTATCACTGAAGATCCAAACCTGCTGCCATGTTACAGTGTGTCGATTTGTAAATATTTGCAGACTTTTAGAAGCAGCATTTTGCCTCCGTCTTTAGAATCTAACAGTCCAAGGAGACTAGTGATTTATTGCTGACTGTATAAATTCTAATTCCTTTTGATGAATTTAGAGCATTTTCTCACTGCAACTGGCGATTATATTGATCAATAACAAATATCAATAATATTGATGCAAATAAGGATTCTAGCATACGTAGCATTTTGTTTGGCAGCGCAATCTGTTCTTGTGGTGTTGCGGTGCTTTTCCTCGCTTCGTATGAAGTGGTAAAGAGAACCAAGTGTTTAAATATGGCCGCGGTAACCATTCCGGCAACTGCTGGTGTGGTTAGGTTGCGGCGAAGGATGAAAGCCTCTCCTGCTCTGTGCACTTCAGGGTGCTTTTACAGCGCTAGAGATGCTTCTACTGAGGTTTTGTTCGCCCGCAAGATTTCAGAAAGGACCCACACCATTCCATCGCTAAGAGAGGTTCTGAAGGAACCACTCTGGTACCGTATACCTTCCTCTATTACCCGATCCCTGAAACGCTTAACGAGTATTGAAAGCAAAACTTGCTTGTGTTCAACGTCCATTTCCACTCTACGTAGTGTGTATTGTAAATGAACGCAGTCTTGAGAACTGCGCTCGTCTAGATTAGTAGTGGTAAATTCTACCGACATTTTGGGAAAACCTATCGGTCCCATCTTCCAGATGTAAGAATCTAGATTCTTGACCCTTGAAGATGAGACCGTTAGGTTGTTCCGAAACGTCGGTAAGGATTTACCACTACTCGCTGTGTGATAACTTAAAAGAGCGCAGTTTTCCTCTACTTCGCGGCGTAAGCCTGCTATCGCGCATGGCAGCCTTGTGTATGATCTTAAAAAAATGTTTCTCTTAGAAACTCTGTTTACCAACTCACTGCAACATACGGTAGCACGGCATAGTAACTTGTATACCAGACAGCAGATACTAACCTTTCACGTGTGTAAGAAAATATGAACCTCGAAGTCCTAATTTAAGTTGTTACTGTGCAATCCATATGGGCGGCTGGGACAGTCGAACTGTCCCAGCAGTAGTAGTTATTGAGTTCGGTATATCTCGGTTACCAAAGGAATAACCTCGGGCTATCACGGAGTTACCTGTTTAGCCATTCAGTACATGTCAACTTATATATATATTTACCTTGTGAGTCCTCTTGTATTTAACTTTGTTCCGACATCTACCTAAATCTATGATCAGAGCTTTGTTAGTACATTTTAATGTACTCCTACATGTTGATTCATTTTTCGTGTTCAACAATACTCTGTTTGAATTTCCATTCCTCTAACTTATAGTTTCTATACGTTTAACAATATGCTTGCGACGTCCTTTTCAGAGCGACTCTGGAGCTTCAGGCAATTTCGCCGGCGCTCTGTTCAGAGAAGCGGTCAGGTACTTCCCCCGGCATTTCACCTCCAAGGAAAGGGCCTCCGGTACCGGTTGAATAGTAGAGTAGGGGGGACCCACACCGATCGGTAGGGCCTTCAGCACATGACGCAGTAGTGTATACCGGCTGCGCTATTCTGGCTGTCATCTGAAAGGCGGTAGACATATTCTGTTGTTATGAACGTTTTGCGTTCCAGTTGCTCAAGTTTGGGCATGAGAATTTGCTGATGAAAGTGCCCGCTCATTAACTGTCTGAAATTGTCTCACTGGGAACGCTGCTCCGGTATGATCGTGTCTGTGTCTGCCGCTTGTCTGATCTGGAAACAACACCGTAATGAGCATCAATGAAACAACCGGGCTGGTACCTAGCAATTGTGTGGATGTAATAAAAGGTCACATAGTCTGTGTTCGTCACCAACTAATAATAATAATAATAATAATAATTTATATTATCGTCTCTTGTCACAGGCCTGCAAGCCTTTTCTTCCTGGTACTTCTCTTGAACTAGAGGTGATCCCCACCGCTCAGGCTTCAAGCTTCACACTGCAGTACTTTCCGTATTATGTGTGATATTCCAATAGTAGCTGTCTTTTGTAGTGAATCTATCGAATGTTTTCCTGGTATATTTTCCAAATTTTTCCTTTAGCTTCTCGTTACCATCCCAGTGGCTCCATTTATTACTGGCATAATCGTACATTTCAAGTTCCACATTCGTTTATCTCCATATCTAAACTCTTGTATTCTAACTTCTTTTCTGTCATTATTATTATTATTATTATTATTATTGTTATTATTTTAAAGAGCATGAGATGGATGAGGATTTTAATGTTCCTTCAGACAGACTAAAATATATAAAAAATTTAGATGGGAGATTTGAGAGGAAAATCTGCTTACAATTCCTTGGGTTTACGAATGGCAATAATATTACAATCAATTTAAGTAACTAGTAAGTTAGGATGAGGAATGATTCACACGTTGTTGGGACTGAATCTAGTGGTGTAATTAATAAACTCAGCAACGTGTGTTCTGCTTGCATAAAAAGCGATTCATCTTGCAGGACCTAGCGACTGTACTGCCTAGCAGTAGGACTGTGCACTGTGGAGCTAACTAATGTTTTAAAATGACGGAAAATTTATTACAGGTCAGGAAATCAATTTTGTCGACGCGTCTTGTGTTAGTCTCTTTGCTGTCTTCTTTCTTATATAGGCTATTAAGTATATTTGTGTATGGAAATCTCCAAATACCTTCTGGCGACGTATCAGTGAACACACCGAGCAACTTAATGCTCTCCTGACGTCAATTGTACTACATTTTCAAGCCATTAGAGAAAGTTCAGCCTGAATAAAATTTCTTAGAACGGTGGGTAATTTCAAAATGTTGAATGTATTCGTGCTCGGTATTACGCAGACGGTTTTATACGGCCTTAGTAATCTGATTAGGAAAGTAGTGCAAGGTGATAATGGTGTGTTCCAGCTACGCACTTAAGGCTCTCAGAAACTTCACGCAGCTAGAAATCTCGAGGGGTTATATGAAGTATAGAACTCCATCCAGCTGAGGGGATTTGAAAGTCTAAAAGGGTTTTTCCGTGACATAAAGTATTAAGACCACGCCCTTCCAGCCCTTTACAGCCACGGCAGTCCATGTACGGCCCGAAAGCCACAACTATGAAATTGATAAAATTAAATGTAGGGTTCGAAATATGTTGAACTAACTCGCCATGTTTCACACTATTATTACTTCTTCGTTGCAGTTTATTGCTTTATGAGTTTAGTGGCTCTTTTAGTGTGTAAGGATCAGACAAAATACGAAGGCTTATACGGGACTGTTGAGTTCATATTTCACGGCGCTAAATTTCGGTGTCTGGGGGAGATAAAGTGCGTCCACCCGTGCTGGAAAATGAATCTGCGGTGTCTCAGTCGGTATAGGGACAGGGATTCTTAAAGGTAAAGGGAGGAATAGGATTTGGTATTCGACATGAGGAGATAAAAATACTGTACGATGGCTTCATAGGTCTGAGGCTTACACGTGTCCTTCCCATTTCATATCGCCTTACTTGAAGGAGGAAGTGATATTTGTTGAAGAGCGCAAGTTGTGACATTTTGCAGTGTGTGATAAATTGTTTCTGAGCTGGCTATGAAATTTAATTAATAAACGTATACTGGACATTTCCGAGACAGAAGTATTATTAATCTCCCATTTACATTAAATCCGCTCATTTAATTTCTTTATCTAAAATTTTGGACGTAGTGTTGTTTCCATTTGCCTGCTACGTGTCCTGTCTATCAAATATTCTTTTATTATATTAAAATAAATGAAAGCAATTATTATATTAAAATAAATGAAAGCAATTATTAAATCTTATGTATATTGAACCGTGCATCATTGTCATAGTTGAAGAATACGAGACCAACTTGATGTCACTATTTATTAAGCTTTATTTCACTTCTTCTATGCTCAACAAGTTTCGGGCATTAATACATCCATCATCAGGAGCCTGCGAATTTTCTATTGTATCACCACATTGGTTGTGTGTTCTTGTTTCGATGTGTGTTGGAGACCGAAGCCTGCCACACGAATACCACCCCAACCCAGCCACACCGCAACTCCAACACACATCGAAACAAGGACACACAACCAATGTGGTGATACAATAGAAAAGTCGCAGGCTCCTGCTGATGGATGTATTAATGTCCGAAACATGTTGAGCATAGAAGAAGTGAAATAAAACTTAATAAATTGTGACATCAAGTTGGTCTCTTATTCTTCAACTATAGCAATTATTAAAATCTACCCTTTTTAAAATCAGTGGTTTTTGGTAGTGGAATTTTACTGGTAGATGTCACGTGGTCAATTTTAATTTTAATCTGTAATTTTAGTTTTTCAATTTTGATCTTGAAATAAATCATACATTAATTCTAGAATTGTAACAAAAGCCTGTGAGAAGTGAGATCTTCACTGCGTTTATGAATATTAAAAATATAAAAATAAAAACTACGGGGGCCGCTAGGTTGTACCGAAACGTCGGTATGTAACTACTGCTCTGCACTGCGTTACATGCCATAAGAGCGAATATCTCACATCAATCCACTCCATGCCCAACCTCTCATCCCACTGGAGTAATTGACTCTTGACACTAATACCAGCTCATTAAATACAGTCGTACTTGTTTGGGCTGTATATGAATTTGTTAACATTTATTTCCCATATTTCTTCTTTACAGCATTTATAACTTTTATATCATCTCTAGACTTACCTCTGCAGTAGTACTCGGTAACTTTAACGACAATCAGACCATGTACATACTATAATGTAACATTGAGTTACATTCGTGCAGCCATTGTTGCAGTGGAAAACAATAAATATTGCGTATTCTTAGTGTGTGATTGAAGCCTTAGGTATCCAGCACGCAACCAACATACGCCATATTGTTATCTGTGGCCCGTCTGGCTTTACCATATTTCTCCATATTATCTCGTAAACGGCACTATTATGGAAACAGTTATAGAACACAAAATGCGTGTTTTGATCGTATCTACAACTTTTAACTGAAGCACTTCGCATTGTAAGACGAACTAAGAGAGGTGTGATCAAAATGTGTATTGGCCTTAATGTGAAGTACCCCTTATTCTTGTCCGATTTTAATAAAACTGGAATTTTCTCGACATATTTTCGAAAAATACTAAAATGTGAAATTTCAGGAAAATCCGTCTAGTGGGAGCCGAGTTGTTCCAGGCGGATAGACGGACAGAAGTGATGAAATTAATAGTCGATTTTGTCAGTTTGTCGAAAGTGCCTAAAAACCGAGTAACGACAGAAGGAATGACTGTAGCTTCCAACAATCTGTGGCCCACCCAGTATTCTTTATATTGTACACCTTCGCCTTGTGCCTTCAGGTGAAACGATTTTATTAATATACTTGTCTCTATTTACTTTACAGTTATCTGGAACACTCTGTAGCCTATATTTCATTTTGTCCACGTTTCTGTGGTTGATTTGTATCGGCAGAGCACACGTTTCTATTTTGTAGCAGTTTCTATTTTTGTGGCTAAATTGTCACCAGGTTTAAGTCGTAGAATGTCGAACGTGAAATCTAAAGGCATTTCCTAAAGCACCTTAATAGAAGTGTCACTACATGAGATGATCGTGTTTAAATAAAACGTCCTCCTGCTTGGTTGAACTGTAGTCACGTGGTATTACTACTGTCGTGTGTTAAATTCGTTGTTAAATTGTTGCCGCTCAAACTCTAAGCGTTGTACAACAGTACACAATTTGTAAACATTTCTTGTGGGTTCATACTTTAAAGGTTAGCTAATATTGTAATTATTGTTTGTATCAGAGATATGCAAACACACAACTTCGATTAGTGGTAGTTCTATTGGCTTCGGTTTACGGGAGAGGAATTGAGGGGTAGATAAATGATAGGGCATGTTTACATAATACATATGGCAGAGACAATGGTTTTGTGTTTGTCTAATATTGCAGGGGCCTGTAAATTGAGCCTCTAAGCCATAAGTAATTAATTTATATACTGAGATATCCGGATTGTTGACCTATGCCTTCAGCTTCTGGACAGCATGATTCTATAATTTAAAGCTGATATAGGAAGACGTTTTGTGTACAAATTCAGGGAGGATTCCGAGCTCGAAAATTGTTGCGTGTACTTGATACTCAGTCTACGATTATCGTATTTGCCTCATCATTTTCTACTTTAAAGTAAGCCAAAGCCTTATTCATCGCTGATAATAAACCTGTTGCAAACGCTATGGGCATAAGCCCATAGCGTTTGCAACAGGTTTAAAGGCGATGAAAATTAAATGAACCGAGAAAGCAGATTAGATTTACAGACGAAAGCGTGTTAATAGGCTGCTGTGGTGAAGAGTGACAGGACTGGCCTGGTGTGCTGTTCTGAAGAATCCTCCATAGTTACGGTAAAGAGACACACCAATTAACTCAGAACTAACTAACCAACTAAGTAACTGATTTAGTGACTGACATAGACAAGCAAGCAAGCAAGCGAGCTAGCAAGCGAGCAAGCCAGCAAGCCAGCAAGCAACCAAGCAAGCATGCAAGCAAGCCAGTGGGCGAACAAGCAAGCAAGCAAGCAAGCATGCATGCAGGCAACGTGTTTCAGTACTAACTACCCCGGAAGGAATCCCCTGCCATTTTTGAACCTTAACTCTTTTCATGAGTTCATATCTTAAGCTACGAGGTAATTTCTGTATACTTATCTCCATGTAATCCATTATAATCCCATTTATCTGTAATGTCTGACCAATACCATTATCTGACCGATCATTTAATAAAAATGTAGAACAAATTTGAATACAACAATGTGACCAACTGCATTGTAGTTTCTAAGTTATTTTATTAACTAATGAATATTTACAAGTTACTTCTTCAGTAATTTAGATACCTGAAAGACGGAATAATGCTGGATATGCATTCAAATGCGATGGCAGTTATTTTTAATGAAACGTTCTCTCCATATCAGTTCTGATAAACGTAACGTGTTTTATTGATGTAAGTGTAGGAACAAAGGTCATTTTTGCCGACCTTCCCATCTCCCTTCTTCTGTTCGCTATAAGTATTGGACACTTAAAAGCGTCATGAGAATATTCCACTTTTCTAACTACGCACGTTATTCTTTGAGGGTATAATATATAGACATGATATATGTTAACTCTTATTCACTGTCTGATCCTTGCGATAACATTGGGAAATACAGGGCGAAATTTCGAATGTATTTAAAATAAAAAAAAACGAAGTAAAACATCATACTTTCTCAGCGCTGAAGTAAAACGCAATTGAGAAAAGGTCTTAGCCCTTAAGTGATTTCCTTATTTCTTGCCGGACCCAACAGTTCATTGCCTCCTTCACAAAACACGTTCTTCCAACCTATACTAACCCCGATGAATCCAGGCCATGCTTTCAAATCCTACGTCTTTAAGAATATCATTGGTAGTGTCTACCCATCATCCGTAAGTTTGCATAGTTGCCTGGGACCTACACGGTAAACAACTATTTTTTTAAAGTGTTTCTCATCTGTCACATGTTCCTTAACACACCCCCCCCCCACCACACATCTAACTAATATAACTGCGATCAT
>Ga0123357_10006759_pt1 | contig 14072 bp, 6 predicted proteins | sample TergutEmb28metaG_FD_89873 | JGI IMG/M metagenome (GOLD analysis project Ga0123357, IMG submission 89873) | Embiratermes neotenicus P4 segment gut microbial communities from Petit-Saut dam, French Guiana - Emb289 P4 | ecosystem: Host-associated > Arthropoda: Insects > Digestive system > Gut ... | reverse complement strand
GACCCTGTAGCCATTGTTGCTGACGATGATGTCCACCAGGTTCTTGCCGATGTCGTGGACGTCCCCGGCGACGGTGGCCAGGACGATGGTGCCCCGGTCGTGCGCGTCGGCGGCGTCCATGTGCGGCTCCAGGTAGGCGACGGCCTTCTTCATCGCCTCGGCGCTGGCCAGGACGAACGGCAGTTGCATCTGGCCCGAGCCGAACAGGTCCCCCACGATCGCCATCGCGGGCAGCAGGTCGTCGTTGACGATGTCCAACGCCGCCCGGGTGGCCAACGCCTCGTCCAGGTCGGCCTCCAGCCCGCCCAGTTCCGCGTCCACGACGCGTCGACACAGCCGCTCGTTCAGCGGCAGGCCCGCCAATTCGTCGCGTCGGGCTGCCTGGAGGCTCGCGGCGTCGGCGCCCTCGAACAGCGCCAGGAACGCCGCCAACGGGTCGTGGCCAGGCTCGCGACGGTCATAGATCAGGTCCAGGGCCGCGTCGCGCTGGTCGGCGGGAATACGCGCCAACGGCTCGATCCTGGCCGCGTGGACGATGGCCGAATCCAGCCCGGCGTCCAGGCATTGCGCCAGAAACACCGAGTTGAGGACGACACGCGCGGCCGGCTTGAGCCCGAACGACACGTTGGAGACCCCCAACGTCGTGTGGACGCCCGGATGCGCGGCTTTGACGCGCCGGATCGCCTCGATGGTCTCCAACCCGTCGCGGCGGGTCTCGTCCTGCCCGGTGCCGATGGGGAACGTCAGGCAGTCGACCAGGATGTCGCCCTCGGCGAGCCCCCACACGCTGGTCAGTTCCCCGATCAGCCGGTCGGCGACGGCGGCTTTCCGGTCGGCGGTGCGGGCCTGGCCCTCCTCGTCGATCGCCAACGCGACCACCGCAGCGCCATGTTCGACGACGGCGGGCATGACGGCGGCCAGCCGCGCGCCCCCGTCCTCGAAGTTCACGGAATTGACGACGCACCGGCCCGCCAGGCATTCCAGCCCGGCCACGATGACGGGCGGCTCGGTGGAGTCAAGCATGACGGGCGTCGCCACGGCGGTGTTGAGGCGGCTGGCGAGTTCGCGCATGTCGGCGGCGCCGTCGCGCCCGGCGTAGTCCACGCACACGTCCAGGACGTGCGCGCCGTCCTGGCTTTGGGCTTTGGCGATGGCCACGCAGTCGTCCCAGCGGCCCGCCAGCATCGCCTCGCGGAAGGCTTTGGAGCCGTTGGCGTTCGTCCGCTCCCCGATGGCCAGGAAGCTGGTCTGCTGGGTCAGCGGTACGTCGTCGTACGACGACGAGAGCGCGTCGACGGGTTCTGGCGCACGTGGCACGGGGGCGCGCCGGGCGACCAACCCGGCCAGGGCGGCGATGTGGGCCGGCGTCGTCCCGCAACAGCCGCCCACCATGTTCAGCCCGAATTCGGACGCGAACCCGGCCACCTGCGCGGCGAAGTCGTCGGCCCCCAGCGGGTAACGCGGGCCGTCGGGCGTCAGCATCGGCAAGCCCGCGTTCGGCATACAGGTCAGCAGCACCGACGCCGCCGCCTCGCGCGACAACTGGCGCAGGTGTTCGCGCATCTGGTCGGGGCCGGTGCCGCAGTTCAGGCCGATGGCGTCCACGCCCAGCGCCGACAGCGCGACGACGACCGCCCCCAATTGGCTGCCGACCAGCATCGTGCCCGTGGTCTCCATCGTGACGGAGACGAAGATGGGACAGTCGGCCCCCGTCGCGCGCAGCGCCCGTTTCGCACCGACGACGGTGGCCTTGGACTGCAACAAATCCTGGCAGGTCTCGATCTGGAATCCGTCCACGCCCCCGGCGAGCATCGCCTCGGCCTGGATCTGGTAGGCGTCCCGCAGCGCCGCGTAGGAGACGTGCCCCAGGCTCGGCAGTTTCGTGCCAGGCCCCATGCTGCCCAAGACCCAGCGGGGACGTTGCGGGGTCGCGGCGGCGTCGGCGGCCTCACGGGCCAGACGCGCCCCGGCACCGGCCAGTTCCGCGATCCTAGACGAGATGCCGTACTCCCCCAACGCCGACAGGTTCGCCCCGAAGGTGTTCGTTTCCACGCAGTCCGCGCCCGCGTCCAGGTACGCGCGGTGGATGGACGCCACCACGTCGGGCCGCGTCACGTTGAGGATCTCGTTGCACCCGTCATAGCCGCCGAAATCCCCGTCGTCCAGCCCGGCGTCCTGCAACATGGTGCCCATCGCGCCGTCGGCCACCAGCACGCGGCTGTCCAAGACCCGGCGCAGCTCGTTCACACCGGCCAGTTTAGCGGTCATCGCGTCGTCGTCCGGCTATCCGGCCAGCCGGACGACGCGCCACAATCCGCTGGCCAAACGGACCCCGGCACAGGCGTCGGCGGGTTATGCCTGCGCCCCACGGCGGCGGTACGCGACCACGATCAGCGCCAGCGCCAGGAGGAAGACACCCACGATGACGGCGGCCTGCGATCCAGCCACCGACGCGCCACCCGTCGCGGCGCCCATACCCGGCCCCGGCACCACGGTGTTGACCTCGGCGCTGCCCGGGTTGGACACGATCTTGTCCCAGGGGCCGTTGCCGCCGTTGGGCTTCGGGATCGGTGTGCCGTGCTCGTCCACCGGTGTTCCGGCCGCCTGGGCGGTGTTGACCACGTCCTTGCCAGACTTCAGGGCCGACGCGTTGGTGATCTTCGAGGAGGCGCACCGCACCGCCGCCGACGCGCCGACGGCCAAGCTGTCCGCGACCTTCGAGCCCGCCGAGCAACCCGTCAACGTGCCCCGGCCGTTGCCGGTCGTCGATTCCGCCGACAGCGTCACCGGCGCCAGCACCGTGTTACCGGTGTTGGTGACGGTGATCAGCCAGTCGGCCTGCGTCGCGTACCGCACGGTCGTGGCCTTGACCCAGCCTCCGGCTGCCTTGCCCGCGCCCAGCGACGCCAAGGCGGCGCCCTTCGGCGTCTGGCAGCCCGTGCCGGCCTTGCACACCCACTTCGTCAACGCCAGCCCGGGCTTCGGGGCGATCGCATTCACCTCGGCCGAGGCTTGGTTCGACGCCACAGGCGGCAGCCCGCCGGTCTTGCCATCCGTGTTCGGCAGCGGGTTGCCCTGATCGTCCGTCGGGGTGCCCGTCGCCGAAGCCACGTTCACCACGTCGGCGCGCCCGGTGTCCATCCCCAACGGCTCCTTGAACGCATTGTCAGTCGGGCCGGAATCCGCCTTGCCCAGCGCGTTGGTGTTCGTGATGGCGGCAGTCGACCCGGTGTACACCACCGACGCGCCCGGCGCCAGCAGTTGCTCAGCGTTCGGGTCGGTTGCGACGGGCGTCGCCGTCGCGCCCGCGCCGACGGTTGTGGCGGCGTCGCTCAGCGTCACGCCGCTCAGGTATGTGTTGCCGGTGTTCGTCACGATCACCAGCCAGGCGGCGTCCGTGTCGTACGCGACGGTGGCCTGCTTCACCCAGCCGCCGGCAGGCTTGCCCTGGGCCACGACCCCGGTCGCCGCGTCATAGCCGGCCAGCGTCGCCAGCGCGTCGCCCGTCGGGGTCGCGCAGTCGGTTCCGGTCTGGCACACCCACTTGGTGGCCTTCAGCCCGGGCGCCAACGGCGTCGTGTTCACCTGCGCCGAATCGGGGGGCGAGGTCACGTTGTCGATGGTGCCTGGCGCATCCTCCGGCTTGGGCAGGGGCTTGCCGCTCTTGTCGGACGGGGTTCCGGTAGTTGTGGCCGTGTTGACCACATCGCCCGCAGAGCCGCTGCTCACCTGTTCTGCGGTCCCCCACGCGTTCGTGTTCGTGATCTGCGACGACGAACACATCAGCGGCACCGACGCGCCCGGCGCCAGCAAGCCAGCCACCGTCATTCCGTCGACGCAACCCGTCAAGGTACCCGCGCCGTCGCCCGTCAACGTGTCCGACAGCGTCACGCCTGCCAGGTACGTGTCACCTGTGTTGGTCACCACGATCAGCCAATCGGCCTGCGACGCATACGGCACCGTCGTGGCCTTCACCCAGCCACCGGCAGGCGTGCCCGCACCCAGCGACACCAGGTCGCCAATCGTCGGTTTCGCACACGTGCCTGCCTGGCACACCCACTTCGTCAACGCGATACCGGGCTTGGGGAGCGTGGTGTTCACCTCGGCCTTGTCCTGGTTGGAGGTGACATCGCCCCAGGTGCCCGTGTCGCTGTCCGCCTTCGGCAACGGCGTCTTGCCGTCCTTGCCAACCGGGGTTCCGGTCGCTTCCGCCGTGTTGATGACATCTTTGTCGAGCGTCAAGGTCTGCAAGTTCGTGATTTGCGACGAGGTACACAACACCGTGGCAGACGCCCCGGCAGCCAGTGAATCGGCGACCGGCGCCCCGGCCACGCACCCCGTCGGCGTTGTCTGGGCCTGCACCAGGACGCCCGCGCCAAGACCGGTGACCTTCTCCAGGGACAACGTCACCGACGCCAGCGTCGTGTCACCGGTGTTGGTGACCACGATCAGCCAATCGGCCGGAGTCGCGTAATCGACCGTTGTGGCCTTCACCCAGCCAGCCGCGTTCAGCGCGGCGGTCGAGGTCATATCGGCCTGAGCCGTGGGCGGCACGCACCCGGTACCGGTCTGGCACACCCACTTCGTCAACCCGATCGCCGGATTCGGCATGTCCGTTCTCACCTGGGCCGAGGCCTCATTCGACGGAACAGGAGGCATGGAACCCTTGCCGCCATCGACGGCTGGAAGCGGATTGCCTTGGGAGTCCGCCGGGGTTCCCTGTGCTTGAGCCGTGTTGACCACGTCGCCTGCGGAGCCGCTGCTCACCTGGTCTGCGGTCCCCCACGCGTTCGTGTTCGTGATCTGCGACGACGAACACCTCACCGCAACCGCCTCACCCGGCGCCAGCAAGTCGGCCACCGGGCCGGTCGTGCAATTCGTTGTGCCCTGGCCGTCGCCGGTCGTCACCTCCTCGGTCAGGCTCACCGACGCCAAGGCGGTCTTGCCCGTGTTCTCCACGACGATCAGCCAATCGGCCTGCGTTCCATAATCGACGGTCGCGGACTTCACCCACCCGGCAGCCGTCAGCGCGTCGGTCGATTTCAGACCAGCCGATGTCGTCGGCACCGTACACCCGGTGCCCGACGTGCCCTTCTGGCACACCCACTTCGTCAACGCGATACCGGGCACTGGGGCCACCGTGTTCGCCTCAGCCGAAGCCTTATTCGAATCGATGGGAGCCAATTCCTTGCCGCCAGCATCCTTCAGCACCGTGCCCGACGAATCCGCCGGGGTGCCCGACGCCTGCGCCACGTTCACCACATCGTGGCGGTTCGTGTCCAGCGTGGTTGGCTCGCCGGTGCCTGGATCGATCGATCCAGAATCGACGTTTCCGAACGCGTGGGTGTTCGTCACAGTCGCCGTCGACGCCGTGAACACCGCCGAATCACCTGGGGCCAACAACGCCACGCTCGCAGGCGACAATGCCGACGACGCGCCCGCGCCACCGCTGGCATCCGGAAGGGTGTCGGTCGGCGTCACGTCCTTCAGATACGTGTTCCCGGTGTTCGACACGACCACCACCCAGTCCACGTCCGAGGCATAGGGCACCGGGGCCTGCTTCACCCAGCCGCCGGCGGGCTTGCCCTGCGTCACCGCATAGGTGCCATTGGCGTGCTTCGCCCCCACACCGGCCAACGTCGCCAACGTCGCACCCGACGGCGTGTCACAACCCGTGCCGGTGGAACACGCCCACTTGGTCAGCTTGATCCCCGGAATGGGCATCGACACCTGCGCCACCGCCGTATTCGAGCCCACCACACCGGGCACGCCCTTGCCGCCCGAGGTCGGGGTCGGGTTGCCCGTCAACCGATCCGTGATCGGATTCCCATTGGGATCCAGGGCATATTGGGACGGATTGGCCAGCGTCCCGTTCAAATTAATGCCGTTGACCAGCGTGCCGACCAGGGGATCGCTCAACGCCGAGGTGCATGTCTTCGACGTCGACACCCCCGCAGCCAGCGCACCGAAATCCAGCGACTCACACGTCGAACCGGTCACCTTGCCCGCATCATCCGCCGGGTCCGTATAACCCCAGTTGTCCTCGGCAGTCGTCACATCACCCAAATCCACATTTCCCGTGTTCTTCGCCGTGATCAGCCATTGCACGGACGTCGACCCCTGCGGAATCACCTGCGAATCAACCCACTGGGACGCAACGGAGGGATCACAACCCGTACCCGTCTTGCACACCAACTTCGTCACCTGTAACGCCGGGTTGAGAACCACAAAACGACCATAGGTACTCGAATTGCTGCCTACCGCTGGATCGTTCGGCCCGCCGAAATACGTGGCGGTAGGGCTCGCCGGATCTTGATAACCGGCGTAAAACTCGACCATGTTCGCACCGAAAGACCCCGGCGTCGTCGGCACGGCGACCCCCTTGATCGTCGCCGACCACACAGCCGGCTGCGAGGCCATACACCACGCATTCCACACCGTCGTGTAAGACACGCTGCCCGGGATGGTGTTGACTGTCGGCGTGCCGGTCGCACACGTCGCATTACTAGGACTGGGCCAGCCCGTCCAGTCATACGAGATCGAATCTTGGCTGTTGATGTTCCCGGTGACCGTCCAGTCCCCCGGCACCGAAACCCAGTTGCCAGCGGCAGACCAGTCAGGCTCCGTGCCATCGGGAGACATACCACCCTGTTTCGACCACACCGCGCCCATCAACGTCACATTGTCACCAGCCAGCACAGTCGGAGTAAGCGGAAAACCAGTAGCCATCGTGGTCTCATCGCTACCGCCCGGCGTCAGGTTTATCTGGCTACGCAGATCCGCTGCATCGGTGATCATCGTGTTGGAGTCCTTCGTGGCATCCGAGATCGTGTAACTCGACGCCGTCAGGCTTGGCGCGTCAGCCACCTGTGGCACCCCGGTCGCCAACTCATCCGCCGACGCCCCCACCACCTGGGCCACGCCGATGGACGCCAACGAGCCGACCGACAAGGCGAACGCCGCAATCAGGGAAGCGCTACGACGCCACTTCCCCCCGCTGTTGACTCGGCGGGGAATGTAACGGGATACGGAACGACGGGCGGTTGCCATAGGACGACCAGACATGAATACCTCTTTACCTCTTTAGAGGATAATTGCCAGCAATGCTGGCTGGGCGACTTTTGTCGGGGCAAGTAGGCCCATGCGACACAACGTCACCACCAAGGCTCTCCCACCAAGACAGAGTTAATTCAATTCACTTATGTCACTTTCGTCAAATCAGCCCACTATGTGGTCGCTTGGCGGAATCGACACGGTACGCGCCGATTGGGAAACGGCCCTGCGGTGGGGAACACTGGCACCTATGGTCCGTTCGCGCGCGCGGTATCGCGGCATCGTCCAGGGGGTCGGGTTCCGCCCGACGGTGGCGCGCCTGGCCGCGCGTTTTCCGGTCACCGGCTTTTGCGGCAACGACGACCGCGAGGTGTTCGTGGAAGCCCAAGGAGACCGGGTATCCGTCGAGGCATTCTTCCAGGCGATCGTGGACGAGGCCCCGCCGTTGGCGCACATTTCCGACTGGGACGCCCGCGCCGTGCCCGAATTGCCCCGCGAATCCGGGTTCGTCATCGTCGCCTCCCAGCACGCCGACGGGGCCGTGACGCTGATCAGCCCCGACGTGGCCGTCTGCGACGACTGCCTGGCCGACATGGCCGACCCCGCCAACCGGCGCTACCGCTACCCGTTCACCACCTGCACGAACTGCGGGCCGAGGCTCTCAATCATCCGCGACGTGCCCTACGACCGGCCTTTGACGACGATGGCCGCCTTCGCCCTGTGCCCGTCGTGCGCCGCCGAATACGCCGACCCCGCCGACCGGCGCTATCACGCGCAGCCGATCAGTTGTCCCGACTGCGGGCCGACGCTGTGGTTCGCGCGCAGCGACCCGCAGGCCGCCCGACGGTGGTCGCCGCTGTCCAACTCGCCCACCAGGCCCGGCCCGATTCCCGACGACGGCACGCTGCCCATCCCCGACGACGCCCCCCGCTTCGCCGACGCCATCGCCCAGGCCCGCCGGGTACTGGCCGACGGGGGCACGGTGGCCGTCAAGGGCATCGGCGGCTACACGCTGTTCTGCGACGCCACCAACGAAGACGCCGTCGCCCGACTCCGCTCCCGCAAACGCCGTCCGCACAAACCGTTCGCGCTCATGGTCCGCGACCTCGCCACGGCCCGGCGGCTCGTCACTTTGTCTTCCACTGCAGAATCAGAGTTGACCAGCCCCGCCCGCCCCATCGTCCTCGCGCCGTGCTCCGGCGAGTTGCCGGTGGCCCCGTCGGTGGCCCCCGGACTGGACGACTTGGGCGTCATGCTCGCCTACGCGCCCTTGCACCACCTCCTGGTGGAACCCGGCGAGGTGTACGTCGCCACCAGCGCCAACGTCTCCGGCGACGCGCTGATCTACCGCGACGACGAAGCCCTCGCCCGCCTGTCGGACGTCGTCGACGCTTTTCTCCTCCACGATCGGGGCATCCACGTCCCCGTCGAGGATTCGGTTGTCATCGACGGTGTGACAGGCCCGACGCCCATCCGCCGCAGCCGGGGCTACGCCCCCCTGCCGATCCCGCTGCGCGCGCCCGACCACGTCGTGTTGGCCGTGGGCGCGGAACTGAAGAACACCGCCGCCCTGACCCGCGACGCCACGGCCTTCGTCACCGCGCACATCGGCGACATGGGCTCGTGGTCGTGCCAGCAGGCGTTCGAGAAGAGCGTCGCGCAACTCATGACCATGCACCGCCGTGCCCCGGAGGCCGTCGTGGCCGACCTGCACCCGTCGTACGCCACCCGCGCGTGGGCGACGCGCTACGCCCGCGACCACGGGCTCCCCCTCGTGCTCGTCCAACACCACCTGGCGCACGCCCTGTCCCTGGTGGCCGAGCACGGCATCACCGGGCAGCCGTTGGCCTGCGCGGTCGCCGACGGCACCGGATACGGCATCGACGGCACCATCTGGGGCGGCGAAGTCCTGTGCCTGGGTGCCGACCCGACCCGCTGGTCGCGTCCCTGGCATTTGCCGACGTGGTGGCTGCCCGGAGGCGACTCTGCCGTCCGCCACCCGTGGAAGACCGCCGTGGGGCTGCTCCTCGAATACGGCATCGATCCCGCCACCACGTCATCCGGCAAGGCAGCGGCCGCCGACGAACTGGCGCTTGTCCGCAGCCAGGTGGCCGCGCAATTCGGCGTCGTCCGCACCTCCAGCGCCGGACGGCTGTGCGACGCGGTCGCCTCCCTGATCGGCGTGCGGCATACCGTCACCTACGAGGGCCAGGCCGCGATGGAGTTGGAACGCCTGGCCGCGTCCTGCCCGCACGCTGGCAGCACTCAGGGCATGTCAGACGGCCACGCCACCGTCGAAGATTTCCTCACCCGGTTGGTTGCCGACGTCGCGGATGGCGTGGCCTCATGCTGCCTGGCCGCCCGGTTCCACGTCTGGCTCGCGGATCTGTTCGCCGACGCGCTCATCGGCCAGGCCGCGTCCCTGGGCATCGCCACCGTCGGCTGGACCGGCGGCTGCGCCGTCAACCGCCTTCTGACAAAACGCCTCACGCACCGGATGGACGACGCCGGGCTGACCCTCCTGACGCACCGCCGCGTCCCCTGCAACGACGGCGGCCTGAGCCTGGGCCAGGCGCTCGCGGGCGTCCTCGCCGCCGAGGGCGGCCTGGAATCCGACGAGACGGTGCTCATGCCCGCAGACCGCGCGTGAGATGAAGATGGGGGACGACCCCCATACCCCCTTGGCAGCCGCGCTGCCCGTCTTCCATCCATCGTGACGGGCAGCGCAGCGCCCTGCGGCCCTTCTATGAGGATGGGGGACGACCCCCATACCCCCGCGCGCAGCGCTGCCCGCCGACGCCAGCCCGTGCGCCGCTAAGACATAATGGACGCATGGTTCCCACCGCTCCCGACGAAGACGCTGCCATTGAGCGCGCCGCCCGCCAGCGCCGCACGTTCACCGACAAAACCGTCACGCTGGCCCACGGCGCGGGCGGGAAATCGTCGGCGGCGCTCATCGACGCGGTGTTCATCCCGGCGTTCGGCCAGCCCGACCCCGACGAACTCGCCGACGCCGCGCTGCTGGCCTCCCCCGGCGCCCGCCTGGCCTTTTCCACCGACTCCTACGTCGTCAACCCGATCCAGTTCCCCGGCGGGTCCATCGGGGATCTGGCCGTCAACGGTACCGTCAACGACCTGTCCGTCTCCGGCGCGCGCCCGCTGTGGCTCAGCGCGGCCTTCGTTATCGAAGAAGGCTTGGACGTGGCGACCCTGCGCGAGATCGTCGCGGACATGGCCGCCGCCGCCGCGCGCGCGGGCGTGTCGATCGTCACGGGGGACACGAAGGTCGTCCCCAAGGGTGCGGCCGACCGCCTGTTCATCACCACGAGCGGCATCGGCGTCGTCCCCGACGGACGGCACCTGGGCGCGAAACTCGTCCAGCCGGGCGACCGCGTGTTGCTGTCGGGTTCCATCGCCGACCACGGCATGGCCGTCATGCTGGCACGCGGAGACCTGGCCATCGGCGCCCAGATCGCCTCGGACACCGCGCCCCTGAACGCCGCCGTCGACGCCCTCCTGGCCGCCGCCCCCGGCACCCGCTGGATGCGCGACGCCACACGCGGCGGCCTCGGCACGGTCACCAACGAACTGGCGCAGGCCACCGGAGGGGCCATCGTCTTGGACGACGACGCCCTGCCCGTCAAACCCCAGGTGCGCGGCGCGTGCGACATGCTCGGCATCGACCCGCTGTACGTCGCCAACGAAGGTTGTTTCGTCGCCATCGTCCCCGACGCCCAAGCCGACGCGGCCCTGGCCGCCCTGCGCGACGCCGGCTGCCCCGACGCGGCCCTGGTGGGCGAGATACTGCCCGAACCTCACGGCGTCGTGGCCGTCCGCAACGCGTTCGGCGGCGCGCGCCTGGTCGACATGCTGATGGGCGACCCGCTCCCCCGGATTTGCTGAGGGTCGCTGACCCACAACCCACGAAAGGACGCGCCATGTGCTTGGGAATCCCGGCCCAGATCGTCGCCATCCCCGACCCTGACCACGACATTGCCACGGTCGACGTCGACGGCGTCACCCGCGACATTTCGATCCGCCTGCTCGTGGACGAGGACGTGAAGCCCGGTGACTGGGTGCTCGTCCACGTCGGTTTCGCCATGAGCGTCATCGACGAGCGCGAGGCCGCCCTCACCCTGGACCAGGTGCGCAAACTCGGCCAGCCGTACGCCGACGAAATGGACGCCTTCGCCGAAACGGCCATCCGATGAGGTTCGTGGACGAATACCGCGACCCGAAGGCCGCCGCCGCGCTGGTCGGCTCCATCAAAGCCCTCTCGGCGCGCCTGGGACGCCGCCTGCGCTTCATGGAGGTCTGCGGCGGGCACACGCACACCATCTACCGCCACGGCCTGGAATACCTGATGCCCGACGACGTGGAGTTCATCCACGGCCCCGGCTGCCCCGTCTGCGTCATCCCGATGGGACGCGTCGATGACGCCCAGTGGCTCGCCCGCCAGCCCGGCGTCATCCTGACCACATTCGGGGACATGATGCGCGTCCCCGGCACGGGCGGCTCCCTGTTGCAGGCCAAGGCCGACGGGGCCGACATCCGGTTCGTCTATTCGCCGCTGGACGCGCTGAAGGTCGCCCAGGACAACCCCGGACGCCACGTGGTCTTCTTCGCGGTCGGTTTCGAGACGACGGCGCCTTCCACGGCGGTGACGCTGGCCCGCGCCAAGGCCGAGAATGTCGAGAATTTCTCGGTGTTCTGCAACCACGTCCTCATCGAACCGCCCCTGCGGGCCATCCTGGACGCCCAGGACGTGCACATCGACGGGTTCATCGGCCCCGGCCATGTGGCCGCCGTCGTCGGTTCGGAGCATTTCGGGTTCATCCCGCGCGAATACCGCCTGCCCATCGTCGTCACCGGCTTCGAGCCCCTGGACATCTTGCAGTCCGTCGACATGCTGCTCGCCCAGTACGACGAGGGCCGCTGCGAGGTCGAGAACCAGTACGCCCGTGTCGTGCGTCCCGCCGGAAGCCCGGGGGCGTTGGCGCTCATGCGCGAGGTGTTCGCCGTCCGCGACACTTTCGAATGGCGCGGGCTGGGCTATATCCCCGGTTCGGGGTACGGCATCAGCGATGCCTATGCCGATTTCGACGCCGAACGGCGCTTCCAGGTGCCCAGTGTGCGCGTCGCCGACCATCCGGCCTGCCAGTGCGGCTCGGTCTTGCGCGGCATGATCAAACCGTGGCAGTGCAAGGTGTTCGGCACCGGCTGTACGCCGGAAAAGCCCATCGGCACCTGCATGGTCTCCCCCGAGGGCGCCTGCGCCGCGTACTACAACTTCGGGCGCATCCACCGCGAGGCCGCCGTCAGCCTGGGGAAGCCGACGCCCCGCACCGCCTGAGGACGCCTGAGTCTGCCGGAGTCTACCGCTCCCGGCGCGCCCGCGCGATCACCAGCGCGCACACCCAGATGGCGACGAACAACCCCGCCATCGCCAGGCCAAGCGACCCCAGTTGCACGCCCCCGAACCACGCCACCGGCCCCGCCGTCAGCCCGAACGTCTGGCTCGCCAACGCGCACAACTCGACCAGCCCGATGGACAACGCCAACGCCACGGACAGCCCCGTCACCAACAAGCTGTAGTTGAGCCGGAATTTCGCGGAATTGCCACCCGCCCATCCGTACGTGTAGTTCATGACGACGCCGTCGGCGGTGTCGAACAGCGCCATGCCGGCAGCGAAGATCACAGGCAGGGTGAGGACGGCGTACCAGGGCAGGTTCGTGGTGGCCGTCCCCGCCGCGATGGCGAAAAGCCCCACCTCGGTGGCCGTGTCGAACCCGAGCCCGAACAGCACGCCGACCGGATAGATCTGCCACGGCTTGCTGATGCCGAACAGCCGCCCGCGTAGCAGCCGCGCCAGCAGCCCCCGTTTGGCCAGCAACGATTCCAGCTCGTCGCCCGACACGTCGTCCATGCGACGCCGCGTGCGCACCATCCCGGTGAACGCCGACAGGTTGACGACGCCGATCACCAGCAGGAACACCGCCGAGACGGCCAGCCCCACCGCGCCCAGCGTCGTGTGCAACGGCGAGCCGCCGTCGGCCACCCCGTTGACGACCGCCCGCACGCCGCCCGCCAGCAGCGAACACGCGACGAACACGACCGTCGAATGCCCCAGCGAGAACCAGAACCCCACCGACACGGGACGCTGCCCCAACCCCACCAGGCGCCGCGTCGTGTTGTCGATGGCGGCGATGTGGTCGGGGTCGAACGCGTGCCGCATCCCCAGCGCCCACACGGTCCAGCCCAGGCCGATCCCGAACCCGGCAGCCGGGGTGATCACGCCCCAGAACGTCACCGCGCACAGCCCGCCCCAGCCCACGACGTGCAACAACGCGACGACGACGCCCATCCGCGCGATGACGGCTTTGGGCGCGCGGACTTTCGCGGGCGCGGCTTCGCGCCCGGCATCCGCGACGGCCAGCAGGGTCACACGGCGGCTCGCGTCCGCACGCCGTCGGCGAACCACTCGGCCAGGGCGTCGATGCCCTCGCCGGTCACCGCGCTGGTGCGCAGGAGTTGCGCGGTCGGGTTGACGGCGCGCACGTTGGCCTCGAAGGCGCCCATGTCGATGGACAGGTACGGCAGCAGGTCCACTTTGTTGACGATGATCGCGTCGACGCTGCGGAACATCACCGGGTATTTCAGCGGTTTGTCCTCGCCCTCGGTCACCGACCAGACCATCGCCTTGCGGTGCGCGCCAGTCTCGAATTCGGCGGGGCACACCAGGTTGCCGACGTTCTCGATGACGACCAGGTCGAGGGTGTCCAGGTCCAGGCCGCGCATCGCGTGGGCGACCATCGGCGCGTCCAGATGGCATTCGCCGCCGAACCCGTTCCCGGTGTTCAGCAACGAGACTTGGCTGGCGGATTCGCTGAGGCGGTCGGCGTCCAGGGAGGTCTCGATGTCGCCCTCAATGACGCCGCAGCGCACGCGGCCCACCAGTTTGCCCAGCACCAGCCCGAGCAACGTCGTCTTCCCCGAACCCGGCGAACTCATCAGGTTG
>Ga0123357_10006757_pt1 | contig 14073 bp, 9 predicted proteins | sample TergutEmb28metaG_FD_89873 | JGI IMG/M metagenome (GOLD analysis project Ga0123357, IMG submission 89873) | Embiratermes neotenicus P4 segment gut microbial communities from Petit-Saut dam, French Guiana - Emb289 P4 | ecosystem: Host-associated > Arthropoda: Insects > Digestive system > Gut ... | reverse complement strand
ATGTATTAACATCCGAAACATGTTGAGCATTAAATAATGAAATAATAAAGCAAGTGACATCAAGTTCGTCTCTCTTTATTCAACTATCAAGAAGATGCACGGTCCAATAAACATAAGATAATGTTTTACCTCTCCTTTAAAACAAAGTACTCATTCAGGTGCAAATTGCTGCCTTGTGGTAAGTACCACTGTAGAAGACCTGTTAAAATTATGTGGAGAATGGCTTATTTCAAATCTTCATCCTTTACACCATTATACCCTACCTTTATCACTTCCATACTTCTTCCTCCTTTCTCCGAAATCGGACAATATAACACACGAATTCGCTGGATTTATTCATGTTTTTATATTTGTTATCCTTTCAAATTCGTTAACAAGGACGTAAACATATTAATTATAGTTATGTCAACTATTTTATTTCCAATCTCCAATAAGATTAGCCGTTTTCTTACTTGCTTTGTTTCTCTCTGTCTATGTTTTGTTCTATTCTTACTTTTGTTGTTTCTTTTTTTTTCGTTTTAGGCCCTTTCGCAGAATATTAGCTTCGTCATGTCTGTCCGTCTGTCCGTTCACATGGAACAAATTGGCCCCCACTGGATGAATTTTCATCAGATATGATATTTGAACATTTTGGAAAAATCTTTCGAGAAAAGTCAAGGTTAATTAAAATCTGGCAATAATAACAGGCATTTTACATGTAAACGTGTGTACAATTTTGATAATATCTCGCACAGTTCTTTTTAGAATGAGAAATGTTTCCGACAAACGTTACAGAGAAAACTAAAATACACGTTGTATGTTTAGTGACTTTTCCCCGAAAATCGTGCCATTTATGAGATAATGTGGAAAAATATGGCAGATCCGGATGTACCACAAATGACAATGTAATACGGCGAATGCGCTTTTCAAGCTCATATTTAACCCTTTGACGCCTAACGACCACTATAGTGGTCGTACCGCACCGCTAACCTCTAAACTTTGCATTTTATATATTTATGCAACAAATAGAGGTACTGAATATTTTAAACATGGTATATAATCTCCGTTTTTTTTCTTCAAAATGCAGTTTGTTTCATAATTCTAACATATTTGGTTCCTGTTTTATTCACATTTTATCTACGGGTGTGCTAAAATTAAAAAAAAAAATTCCGGCGCCAAAAGGTTAAGGTTACGGTTACAGGTACACCCTCAGAATATGTAATATTTATTGTCATAGCAACAAATGGTCACGCGAACGTTCCTCCATTTTACTCTATACATACATATATTTTCCCTCTTGTTGGACTGTAATTTGCATTTAGACTGCTCAGCTGCACGTAACAAATAGTTTACATCTAATTAACTAAATTACTATTAATATTATCACGTACTACAGTCAATTAATTATATGCATAGATCTTTCTCTCACCACGTACTGTGTTACGGCCCCTACAGAACCCGATCTGGTCTGGCTAACGATTACTTTGGTGGTGTTTGTGAAGTTCTGTTTCACCATTACGTTCTACGTGGTGCATCTGGTTGCCATGGAAACGTATCCTACGTGCGTCCGCCAGACCGGCACATCGCTGGGTGCTGTGTTGGGCAGCAGTATGGGGATCCTCGGACCCTACATTGTCTATCTTGTAAGTAAGCACACACGGGCTAGACAGTGGTTTCAGCCTGTGATAACTACCCAACGATGGACCAGGTTTAAGCCTTGAGTATTACCTAACTTCGCGGAACGAAATCCTTCTGAATCCAAAAATCGCTCAGATAGTAAATAATTTTTTTGCCCTGTGCGGAAACAAAATGCTAATTACAGGCTTCACCTAAACTTGCATTACAGGCTAGCCTGCCCCAATCCAATTCAGTCGGCATCCCCAATGCCTATTTCTGAATATGCATCTTAATGTCACCATCACATCAACATTAGTGCTCCTTGTGTGGTCCTCTCGCTTTAGCTTTTGCGGAAAATAGTTTATACACTTTCCATGTAACCTATGCTTTCTCCATCACCTAGCTATATCCTCGTTCTTGATCCCCTCGTCCAAATAGCCCTGAAGATGAACGATAATTATTAAACCACACATTAAGCAGTATTATTCAATATTCTATTAATTTTTTCTCTTGATTCTCAACATTCCCTTCAGTACCCTTTGCTCAGATAAAATCTGTGTTTCTCTCTTAAGATGTCTACAAAACTCAGGTAAAACCAGAACCGTGTAGTTTTCTAACGCTCTTTCAGCCGTATATTTTTCATACTGTCGTATAAGGCGGTTAGAAATTCAAGACTCAAAACGTTTAATGTACTCCAATGCTTTGACCTAGACAGACTAACTACAGCCACATTTAGGACTGAATTGAATATTCCATATTTGTCCTTTTCTCGGGTACGATTATATAGTCACTATGCACCCACTTGACTTTACTGCAGTAAAACTGACTTTCACTATCGTAGTTAACGACGAAATCTTACGAACACTCTTAATGCTTGACACCCAGTGGACATTCCATTTGTTAACAGCTGGCAGGATACGCTGTAACACGCCTCCTGCTACGATACTGATACCAGTCACAATGGTTTTGTCTGTGGATGAAACTTCGCAGAGAGATAACTTAGCCTAGATTAATAAAATCACGTGATTTCAGGTTTCCGCTCCGAAGTAGATTAGAACTGCTCTCTTCTGGGTTATTAATCAGCGATTAGTGGTAATTTATACCCGATAGTCCAGAAACGTCGATAATAAATTACTACTACTCCCGAAACATTGATAAGAAATTAGCATTATTCGCTGCGTTATAGCCTAGAAGGGCGCAGTTCTCAAATGCACGTAACTTCGCCATTACAAAATTCTTTACTTCCACCTGCAACCATACAAAATGCTCGGTCCTTCAGTTTCTCAGCTAATCGGTAAGTTTTCCGCATTTAATGTAAGTGTCAATTCCATTACCTCGCTTACAATAGCCTGCCGCTACTTACTACTCTAAGACAGATAAAACTGGTCCACGTCCTCCTACTGTGTATCTTCACAATCCATTTCAATATTACCCTCGCGGCTATGCCCAAGTTTACAAGTGGTCTCTTTCCTTTAATCTCTCTACCAAAGCCCTGTATGTATTTCGCTTTTTCCCACACGTGTTACCAGCGAACTCTTTACATTATATATAGTACACTAAGGCTAACAAACTCTACTCTCCTAACCTCTGAAATCATTCTTAGAGGCACAAAATATTCTTTCTCTAACTATCGAGTTTCACTTTCTTTTCTATAGAAAGTATTATCATCCTCTGCTCGTTCATTACCACTCTACTTCCCATTAAACTCACCCTTAATGTACTTTTTCGCAAAAACGTAGAGTGACCACTTTCCAAGGTCCACATCACATGTACACTCTCCATTGCTTGGGACATTCCAAAAAATCGGCCCAAGTACAAGGCCCTGTGTAACATTTCGTAACAAGTTAATATTTAGGGTGATGCGCTGTAGCCCTTCGTCCAACCCCCAGACTGAAACATTTCCCAATGGCGGTTGTACGTGACTGCTTATTCAATATATGGAGGCCGTTCCTCCATCCGGAACTGAAGGACGCACCACGCGTGAGTGACAGGAACTTGGCTTCAAATTTCCCCACTTGCTAAAACGTATAGATTAAAATCCACAACAACTTAGCCGGTGTTTGTGTGGGCGCGAAACTTGATCTCTCAGCCTATGGCAAAAACATATGCACAGACTGATAAAGAACGAGCAGTACCGAGGAGATGAGGTTCGTAGCCCATACAAATTAGCGGGGCACGGTGATCCGGAAGAGGGCCCGGAGTTCGACTATTTTGTACATGTGTCTGTCTTTCTCGGTAGTATCATTACCTGTCGACTGTACACATTACACCTTTCAGACCAAGCCCAAGTCACTCTGAAACTGGGAACCAGGCTTTCCGATTTAGTGACAAGATATTTAGCCGGTCCGCCCTTCATGGTGTGCCTGACAAAACATTTTTCCGACGGGGCCCTAACCCACTCTCGACGGCCCTGAAGGTCCAGGCGCTGCAGAACAAGGTTCTGGTTATTGTAATTGAACCTGTCACACGAGTAAGAGGAGGCTGGAGAAAAGCGCACAGTGAGGACCTTCACAATTTTCACTTTCCGCAGATATAATGCTTTCGATCAAACTCAGAAATGTGAGCTATAGAGGGAAGCTTACGTGAAACGCACGGAGAATGTATGAAATTCATGTAAAGTTTTGTTCAGAGAACCTAAAGAGAAGATCTCACTTAAACAAACTTAAAGAAATATAAGATACATACGTATACTCGGTTGAGTCGCATATTATGATGTTGCAGTGTTTATTTTTACCAAATTACGTTGAGAGAATTAAATTGAAAGGGTTGAGAGGAACCGCATTTGGGGTATTTCTAAGTTCTACTACCGCGCCACTGACGGGCAGGTACCGAGGAGAACTATGAAAACGCTCAGGGCAGTCGGTTCAGTAATCGAGATTCGAAATATACACCCTCGAAATACAGGTCAGAATAGACACTGCTCTTACCAACACGCAATCCGCTCGACACTGTTGGCCCGTAAATTAGTTTTACACATCGTAGATAATGAAAAGGAAGAAATTAAATATAGCATACAGGTGTGTGAAAGAGAGATGTGTATCATGGAAGTATTCAGCAGTACAAGCCGCATTATTATATGCCAATAACAACAATGAAATGGTAGATGAATGAATAGAATAAATGTAGAGGAAATAAGTGCATATGCAGCAAGGCAGGAAACATATGGAACTCACACCACCAGATAACTGGAATGACACAAGCTGTCTAAACATCAGTGTAGACAACTATACAACTTAATGGGATAACGCCATACAATACACGAGAAAACTAGCATATTATAACGAATTTCAAGTGCGTAAATCTTAGGTTAATGCGTTACTGTGTTTTGTTGACGCTATATACCTTAACGTACAGGTGAAAGGTAAAGGTAAAGCAATCCCATTACAGGCCTGGATAGACCCTGAGGGTTCCAGGAGTTTGAGGCTCCCAGATTTCAAGCCAACAGGCACATGAAGGTGGTAAGGTCGTCAGCCTTACGGACCGGCCGCCTTTACTCCCGAGAACTATTCCTGGCACTCATTTCTGTTAGCGGCTTAGTCAACCCCAGGGCCTTTGGACGGTCGGAAGGATTATGTCAATGAAAAATTCCAATGACACCATCGGGAATAGAACCCGTGACCTTCCGGCTTGTAGCGCAGTGCCTCAACCAACTGTGCCACCACGATATGCCTTAAGAAACAATTTAATTTACAACATACGTTTGTGGACACAGTAGTTTCTTTCTAAGTATTCTGACGTTCGTTAGCACGGAAAGAAGCTGAAAAGATATCGGGAATATAAAGTTATGTAATGCTTTTAGTGTACCTGACAGTAGAACAAAAACCAAAATGTGGATGGTAACAACCGAACATTGTGTATGATCTTTCAAAGTTGTCTTTTCGTCTCAGGTTGGCAACGTTTCGGACCATAAAAAATCTGCCACATGAATGTAAAACTCCACTCCGCATTTTGTTTCTTATTCTATGAAGAGTTGGTAGATGTACATATTCTGATGGCCCGATCTCCCATACACAAAAAATCCTACGAAATATCTAATGGATAAAATGCCACAGAATCCTCTACACTGTCAACCAGTAGTATAAGGACTGGCTACTATTATACGGATATCCGTGTTGGGTACGTTTCAAAGCAATAGCGAGCTGTGGAGCTTTGTCAGACATAACGTGTAGCTCAAAAATTGCTAAACTGCTGAAATGATTCGCAGTACCCACACACACGACAGAAATATGAAACAAAAGACGCCGAATGTCATTTCTGTTTCGTATTATGAAGGTCCCAGTCTCAAATCTCTAAGTAATGATGCATAGTTTTATTTATTTCATGGTTTCCTCAGTCTCTTCAAGCAAATGTCGGGATAGTAATTCTAATTTTGTTATAAGCGATTCCTTTCAGTTTCATTGCAATTTATTGCTTGCTAATTATCCATAACCCGATGCTATCTACCCTGGGCGACTCAGAGCGTCATTAAATAAAACTGTGTAAATGGAGAAATTAAAGTAACTGTATTCATAATTAATTCCAGCTGCGTGGCTTAAACTCTGCCATATTTTCTCAACGCATTATGAAAGGAATTCAGCCGAGTGTGGACTGATCCGTCTCGACTCTTTCACGCATAATTTTGGTATTTTTTTCATGGCTTGACAACCTAGAGAACCTAAGCCTCCTCATTGTTAAGGTTCGAGATCACACTCAGACACACCATACTCGGTAGGATTCCTCGGGGCGATTTATAAGCCCGACGCAGAGACCTCTACTTGACAACACACAAGACTCCAAAGAGAAAGACATTCATGCCCCTGGTGGGATTCGAACTCGAAATCCCAGAAAGCGAGCGGCCACAGGCCCATGACTCAGACCTCGGGGCCACAGGGATCGGTACCGTGTTACTAATAGTCGGCCAAAGTAAAAATAATAATATTCATAACACTCTAATCACGCAACTCAGGTAACACAAAGTCCAGACTACTGCTTGTGATTCGATTCTTGAAGATGTGATTTTCATTTTGCCACACCCCCTAGCCTGAAACTGAGGCCCACACAAACCCTGGTATATTAGGTACCGTGGTCGCTTTCTCTGGGGTTGGGTAAGGATTTGGGCGTAAAGCCGACTACTTACTTCCGGCTACTGAATTAGTTACAATGTCCAGTTTCATACTGATAAGTTTTGTTGAAGAAATTAGCAACGTCAGGTTATTCAGCGTTCTGATACTGACCGAGTTCAGTCGTGGTGTCTCTCTTGAAAAGCCTATAGAGCTTCAAAAATACTGAGAATACAATATTTATTAGTTAAATCCAGCTTCACAAAAGACTGCAGCCTCTAAGACCAGTCTTTCTTTTCAGAATACAGCCCACATATCTCCAGTTTTAATAACAATATCTCCCATAAGGTAGTACCTACTCTTATTACTCCTATTACAATAATTCTGCATCCTCCACCTCCTCCTCCTCCTCTTCCACTGCTAGTACTAGATAAGTAATCTCATTCTACCATTTTTCACCTATGGTTCCATAATTGTTTCCTATTATTTTCAGTTCTGTAACATTAATACATATCACCATTTTCACGTACGCTATCTCATCGTTAATACTGAAACACAGACTACCAAAAAATGAAATCTTTGCCTATTAAAGTTTGAAAACTTTAAAAGAAAATGGATAGCAATCTCTGCTCTCCTACACAATGAATATTTTCCATTGATTAAGAATATTGAAAAGTTCATCATCCTCTTTGCAAGCTAATGGACCATAGTCTCAGTCATCTAAATGCATTACTGCTTGGATAATTTTTTTTATCTACGCCCACCGCCAGTTTACTCGTTACTTCTTCCTTTCAGGTTTTCTCATCGATATTTTTCCACATTTCTCTTTATCTCATGTGTTATGTCTGTCTCACCAATCACAACCTCCTTCACTTCATGACCATAAAAATATTACATGGTGAACAGGAGTTATGAAGTTCTTCATTATTCTGAGTCCTCTTATTTGGTTACTTCCTGTCCTTAATCAACATGTTCTACCCTCGGAGTGAGAGACCAAGTGTGACACATAATCCTAAAATTAACATTGTTATATTCAAAATAGAATAACAACATCAGTACTGTACAACACAATGAGATGTCCTCTCCAAAGAGTATCAAGTCCGTCTGGCGGTTCTCGAATAATGGGCGACCTACAGAGGAGATGGATAAAGATTAAGAGGACAAAAGTAGTACATGATGGACTTTACAGAACTTGTAATAATAAAATCACAATTATTTTCCAGGGGAACACATACGATGTCCGCTACCCATACATAATAATAGGTATTGTGTCCGTAACTGGCATGATGGCATCACTGTTCCTGCCGGAAACATTATACCAGAGACTACCGGAGACATTAGCCGATGCTCACTTCTTCGGGCGAGAACAGAAGTTCTGGAGCCTGCCTAAGAAACCTGTGAATGTGAATATTGAAATGGCTGAAATTCCGCTTAAGTCTTAATATAATGAGTGGAAAGTTGAGGCTCGATTTACGGGAATATGTGGCAGTGCACAAGGAATTACCCTGGCAGTAGGCTGTCGGTAGGCTGCAACAGCCTTTCTATGCACATACAACTGGGCCGTGCAAATACCTGGCCCAAAAAGAAGTTTATAAGAATCACTGACAGCCTCATGGGAATTCCCTGTTAAGTGACACACAAAAGTAGGATAATAAACAAGTTGTTTTATGTAACACTCACAGATCGTCGTTTGACGGATTTCAATTTAGCAGATTCTTTCCTGAAAATATGATAATTATTTAGGCAGTCAAGAAATCATCTGTATTTCAAGAAGCCCAAAGGATCATCAAATTAAGCACAAATTCTGTGCATTAGTTCCTGCTCTGTTCCTCTTTCAAACTTTCAAACCTTATTTCCCTCGGGACTAGTTTTGATACTGTCATACCATCTACCCATGAGCAGCCAAATAAATTTCCTGAACAACGCTGTGTAAACTTACACATTTCTTGTCACAGTACCTGTACAATTCCGAACCCCTTTCCGACAACTCGTCCCATATACCTTACTAGCCATCTTAAGGCAACAGTGAATACTATAGCTTGCGGGTCGGAATTTGGCCCTGGGGAAGAAGCGCTTCGGCCCACGGCGCTACTCTGACATTGTCAGAAACGTGATGTTCTATTAGATATTACTTCCTCATTATCCATACATTGTGGGAAATAAATGTAAATAATTAAAATAAGTAAATAAATTAATTCATGTTGAATAATTTAGTAATGAAAAGGTTCGCGTACATAAAAAGTAAGAACTAAGGAAGTAAAACGCAAGAATAAATAAAAATAATGATTTTAATGCACTTGTGAACGCCTTTTTAATGGTACCTTATTTGTTGTCCCTAAAACAGGAGAAAAGAAATTCGACTGGGATCCAATACACATCGGGTTTCATGTACAGTTTCATACATCATTATATCGATCCCACAGATTTCAGAATATTTCGTCCTAATTTACTAATACTAATGTACTGACGACTTGTTACGCCTATAGACTGCAGTCAGTGATAAGTATTTTGTCTAGTAAATAATTTCAGTACTGTTTCTGGTGGCCGTGCGGTCTAAGGCGTAGGTCTGCGGCCCCAAGAGTGCTGGGATCGGGGGCTTGAATCCCGCTGCAGGCACGAATATTCGTCTTTTGTGTTTGTTGTGTGTTATGTAGCTAGCGACACCTGTGAGGAGCTGATCACTCACGAATAATTTTTATGTTTCCTCCGCCTGCGGTAATTGAATAATTTCCGCCCGGTCAACGAAGAATTGCCCCCTATTGTTTTAGGGCAAGGAGTAGTTAGTCATACCCCAGACGAGACATCTCCAACAGCAAATCTATGTGAACCTCAAATATCTCTTTATAACCTATTCGTAGCCAACCTGAATGCGATGGGACTCTGTCCCCCGTGCACAGTCTTTGATTGCGCCATGTCGTGATGATAAGATCCCACTTAAAATGATACACACCAGTTACTTTCAAGATTACAAATTATCTCATTTACTTGCACAATCAAATGAAGTCTTATTACATTCAAAAAGCCTGTTGGGACGATTTTCCAAAAGCCATATAAGATTTAAATTTTTGCTACAGGTCATCGGGATAAACCCCAGCATATAAATGGAAACTATTTTATATGAAAAATTGTATCATTATTCTCTCAAACACAATTTCACCTAACGGCAGGTGGCATATCGATCTCCGATCCAGCAATTTTCATAACACAATTCTTACTGATTCCTGATCGGAACGATTTCTACATCAGAGGCGGAATTTACGACAAAAGCAATTGCAACACACCTAATTAAAATATAGATAAATGGTTTATAGTTGCGTTTAAGCGACCAACCGTGCAATCATTAAAGAAGAATTCAAACCTGTCTTGGACAAATGGGCAATGTACCCAGCGAAATACCATATACAACAGTTGGCGATGGAAAGATAAATATTCTAATAGGAGTGTGTTTGTGAGTGAAAAAATAATGTTAATAGAATTTCCATAATACTAATGAAATTATAACCAATATGTGCTATTGGCACAGGAAATCGTGGTCAAATTATTAGCACTCACCTACGAGAGCTATACCAATTTTGAACGGTTTTCGTCAGTCTCTCCAGAAAAATCCTGAGTTGATTTAAATTGGGTTGCTGTCGCTTACTGTTCCAGTATTTCACATTCACGACCAAGAATACTATTGCATTCGACGCTGCACAGATGAGGTTACAGTGACACGCTAAGTACAAGGTACCTGGTACTCTTCTAAATACCATAGTTCAGACTGTGTACACTCAGAAACCATTAACCCTTATCCTGCTAATGTGGAGAATACGGTGAGCTCCTAATAATGTCAGCAGATGGCAGATGGGATTTAATTTGGCGCTTAAAGGGTTAAGCAGGACAACAGTACAAGTTGTTTACTAGCATGCATTTCATATGAATAGTGCGTGTTTCGCAGGACTACTTGATTATTTGGTTCACTACCTACACCATTGTAATTTTCAGTTCAAATTTTTTTTAAAAAAAATGCAGGTAATCCTTGTTTTACGCTCACTTGACTTATGCCCGTTTGCTTCATAGCCGTTTGGCAATTTACATCAATCCTTAATTTACTCCATCTCATTTTCGGTTTAACGCCCTTTGGTTTATTGCACGCTAGGACGCTGATGACATTGTATGAAACTCGCGGCCCTGAATAGGGTTGGGAGACAGTGTACTCACTGCTGCAACCGAATAACTCCTCGGTAGCGTAAGATTTCTCAGGCGCCTTGTAATGTAACTGAATAACTGATATCACCTCGATTTTTTGTAATTTTGGCTGATTTATTGATAGCAAATCGCTTTCTTTACAATCACACACCTCGGTCTTGGCACTGATTACTTCTATATCCGCTAAACACTAATAGCTTTCTCTCCTAATCGTCCACTCTGCACTTCTACCCCTCACTCTCCAGGGGGACTCCTCCAACAACCGTCCATATCGTGACTGGTCGGACTAAGAAAGGGTTTTGCTTTCGTTGGCTGATCAATTTAAAATTCTCAGAAATAAGCCTAAATTTCTGTGTGATATAAACGCCCACAACATAACCAAAAATCGCTAATTTCTTCATCGAAATAAACCATAATTTTTTTAAGCACAAAGCCAAACAGAAATTCCAAACTTCAAGTCCTCGTACAACTTGCATTGTCAGGGACATGAATAAAAGCGAGAGGATTGAAGGACAGGAGTCCGTTCACACAGCGGGTTGTCCAGCGGGCTACTTACGTTCGGCTACACTCCAGACTGCATCAGTCACCCTGCGCTCACCGTTTACTTCAAATTCATATTCTGTGTTTTATTTATTTGCCTTTGTTTAAGTCCTTTTTTTTTTCTGGAGCAACTCTCCTATTGGCGGCCCACGTGCAAACTAAACTCGGTTTGGTGTGTAGTCGTGGCGTTTGTGCAAGGCCGCGATTACTCACCCGACCGAGAAACAATAAATTAAGACGACGACGAATAACACACCCCCTAATCTAACCAACATAATATATATATATATATATATATATATATATATATATATAGATGTTAAACTGGGACAAACGAAACCATAACCAAACGGCCACAAGAAAAAATTTGACAGAGCGGTAAAGTCTCGTACACTGAGCGCGACTGCAGACTTCCACCGCGATGTAGATGAGATCTGCGCTCTTTTGGGTTGTTATGCAGCGTGTAGTGGTAACTCCTTACCGACCTTTCGGGACACCCTATCGGCCCCATGTTTAAGGATCAAGAAGCAATTCAAAAAGAAAGTGGGCTTTTCTTTTTGGATTTCTGACAAAAAAATCATTTTAGATTTACATCTTTTTTATTTACGCCCACTTTCGCAGGAACACAACTAGGGCGTAAAACAAGGGTCACCTATACGTGAAACAAATTTATGGTTCTACTGTAATTTCGAGAGTTGATTGGCCTCTTTGTCCTGCTCTAACAAATAACAGCATAATAATTATTCTGAAAAACACACATACATCCAAGCTACAGGCAGGAACCAAACAAAGATACTTGAGAGGTGACAACACACGACAGTCTGACGATCAAACACGCAACCAGGCGGATACGAATTCCGTCAGTTGTATTCCAAGAGTACATTGTTACCTCTTGCGCAGTCGGGATCGGTTGCGTGTTCTGCAATACCAACTGAGCAACTTTCTGTGCCACAACTCGACCACGTTCGCCAGTCAACCTTGAGCGTTCTGCGAGAGCAGTGCGAGGAGAGAGAGCTGCGCCAGTGTGCAGTTTCAAATATGGTGACCAGGTAGGATGTGTTTTACTGCCGAGTGAATATATCAAATTTCTGTTGGTGTTGAATGCTGCATTATTTTGTCGTCTTGGGTAGCGTATTTAAGGCGCAATAACATGTGGAGACCAAATACCATTAATAATTCTTTTAAAACGCCTGGAGTTTTTTGTATACGCGATAGCCTTGCTGTGACATGGCTCAGGCTGTCAGTCGCTGAAGGTCCAACGCGGTGGGCGAAGTTTCATTCCAGGCCAGTGAATGTGGGATCTGTGGTAGGTAAAGTGGCAACAGAACATGGTTTTATCCAAATACTTCAGTTTTGCCCTATCAATGTCATCCCACCAATGCTGCATACTCGTGTTATTCAACAGTTGACAGTATGTAATATTAGCAATGACAACGTCCTTCAAAATACATGGCTATAGTTGCCTCAACTTCTCCAGTAATTCCGTTGTATAAGTTACTGCTATAAATATCCACTAAAATTCCTTTCTCAGACACTAATTCATATTTAACCCTTTGACGCGTAACGACCACTATAGTGGTCGTACCGCACCGCTAACCTCTAAACGTTTCATTTTATATATTTATTCAACAAATATAGATACTGAATATTTTAAACATGGTATATAACCTCCGTTTTTTTCTCTTCAAAATGCAGTTTGTATCATAATTCTAATGTATTTGGTTCCTGTTTTATTCACATTTTATATACAGGATGTGCTAAAATTTAAAAAAATAATTCCGGCGACAAAAGGTTAAATCAGTCAATATGGGCAATATTTTGAATAGAGTGGTGGTAAAACTAAAGTTGACGTTCAGATCTCTGTTCTACTGGGAAGTGACCCGCGTCACCGGAAAACTGGTGCCCGGAATTTCCACACGCCATGGTGGTCTCACCTTCAAAGGTTGAAAAGAAGAGAAAAACACGACCTCTCGAAACGTCGATGACCAATTAGGCATTGACGCGGCGCCATAACCCAGAAAAACAGAGACTTACACTACACTGTTGCGAAAACCTCACAAAACTGAAGTTTTTTCTGTACACGTTATGAAGGCAGACGGATGGAGCAGAGGTGTAGCGCCACTCATTCTTCACCTCGGCACTAGTTGGAGGCGAATGATCAGCTTTACAACCCGGCCGCTCTAATCCTGGGAAAGCAGCTGCCGGTAACCACTGAATAAGAGCGGGCTGGGCCTCAGAGGGGGTTCGGACGTTTTGCACAAGGATATCGAACCTAGATTCTTCGGTCGTCCAGCACATAGCCTAGTCATTATGCTGACTGCACTATCCCATTGGCTTCCGGCCGGAGTACATATTGAGTTCCGCCTGTCTCTCTCCTTGAAATGACCTGAGAAAAAATAAATGGAATTTCGTGAAATTATACTAGCGATACATAATATACATGTTACGCTCAAAGATCGAAAACGCTTATTGAGCGGAAAAAACGACCTCCACGCGTTGTGGCATTAGAGAAACAGCTACAACGCGAAATTGCGTGTTGTGGCTGTTTTTAAATAACCACAGCGCGTGGTGGCATAAGAGAAACAGCCACAACGCGAAATGTCTTTTAAATGAACTGTTTATAAGTTTAGTAATTTATTGATAAAAATACATGTAACGTAGGCCTAATGAAGAACAATGGCGAAGCTCATTTATTTTTGCAGGAGCTGTT
>Ga0123357_10006756_pt1 | contig 14074 bp, 9 predicted proteins | sample TergutEmb28metaG_FD_89873 | JGI IMG/M metagenome (GOLD analysis project Ga0123357, IMG submission 89873) | Embiratermes neotenicus P4 segment gut microbial communities from Petit-Saut dam, French Guiana - Emb289 P4 | ecosystem: Host-associated > Arthropoda: Insects > Digestive system > Gut ... | reverse complement strand
TTTTTGTTTTTTTTAGTGCCCCCCCCCCCCCCCCCCTCTGCAAGGCAAGGTACCGAAGGAAATCCACACCATTCTGAAAGAAACATTAGCTTGTTTCCTTCCTGGTCGGGCTAAGGATTTATCAGCCAAGTAGGAAGATGATTCAGTTCCTCTTTGTGATTGGTTTATAGAGGCAGGCACGCAAGTTTAGTACTCAAAATCTCCCAGGTTTTTGTATCATTCAAGTATATTCTGTTAACTACACATATTTAGATAAACAATTTTGAGACCACATAGGGAGCAGTGAGCTCAATTTTCAGTTCTTTCTTTTGAAACCACAGGGCAACAAAACTTACAAATCAATCACAAATTCTGAATGAATTACTAATAATAATGTCTGTTATGAAGCTGAGACACACACACACCCACATAATATCAGGACAATTTTTCACTCCACAAAGGAACAAAATATTTATATCACTACTGCTGATTGGACATGCTTGTGTCTGGCAGATCGAATGTGACGAAGCAGATTGCTGTTTCTCTTGGTCTGGTATGGACAGTAGGGACAATTGAATTGTGGTTCCTTTCCACATTCGTACAAAATGTGACGTCTAAGTGTAGGTTTGTGGAGATATGCTTTTCCACATTTCCTGCAATGAAACCTCTTGATCGAAGGTGATAATTCAGGATGTACATTGCTTTCTTCATGTTCATCAACAAATAACCATGATGGAGGTTGGTCGCCCCAAGAAGTCCAGTCTCGCAGTTGTTCAACAGATGCTGAGAAAACAAAGAGAATGTCAGATACTTCAAACAACTGTAACTGTTGACTACACATACATACGGTAACTCTTTACATCCTTATAAACCCTTTGAGAACATACAAATTTGAAAGCTAAATTACAAAGAATAAAGAAACCTGTACATAAAAGGTAATGATAGCAATTAATCCCAAACTTTCTCTTATCCTAAGTGCTGTACCATGCCAAATATTACAATTACTTTCAAATAATTCCAGCATACTTGACAATAAATATAGCATAACTGAGGCACAAATACAGACAGGTGAGTCAGCCCACATTTAAGAACGTGCTGTCAAAATATCCACAACTTCATTCTTCTTTATGATCAATGAAGGCCTTGATCATTTCACTTAAACTCAAAATATATTAATAATACAAACTTGTACAATCTAAATTTGATGTTTTACAAAAAGTTTAACAAACTAGATTCCACTGCTGTTGAGACACACAATCAAGCATTTCACAACTGAACTATTCACATTCCAGTAGAAACACAACAGTGTCTGCAATAGGAAAGTTCTAACCTTTCCTGATATACGAAAGTTGTCCATTTACTTTATAAATGAATCTTGCTGCAGTGTAGATAAGTCAATGAAATAATAACAAATTAATGAAAATGGGGAACAAGAAATACACATAATATTTCAGGCATAAAACTTAAAAACAGAGGATGTGAGAATAATATCAAAATTTATTGTAGAGAAACAGTCGTAATGATATAACCTGCAATGGAACAGTTCCAGATAGGACAAATTGGATCTTTTACAAAACCTTCAGTTTCAATGATTACATAAACTACTGCAATATGAGGTTTGGATGGTGGTGAAACCTCTGAATGAGGACACCATGCAGCAGTCTCATGGCCTACTTAACAAATCCCAAGCAATATGATCCTGCATTTTAGTCAGCTAAACAGTGACAGGTAATATAGAGAAAAGGATAGAAGTATGCAGATAAATTCATTAAGTCAACAGAAAAACGTTTCTACGTTCAACCTGGATTGAATGTCCTCCTCACACATGAGGACAAATTTAAAACACCAGCAATACCTTCCTGGAGAATGTGAAAATCTGCATAAAAAGTAACTGTAGTGTTGCATGGAACTTTAAGATTCCATCCTATTCTAAGCCAGCAGAAAATGGTCCAGACAATCACATAACATTGTACAGCTGTCCATTCTGTGTATTCTTTTTTTTATATCTGTCACTGTTATTTACAGACCAATTAAATAACAGCTTGGCAGTAGCATGAGGTTTTTAAGAACTGGGACTGTGTTCTCCCTGAAGATGGTACATATGTATCGAGACATGCTGAAAAAGCTCATTTAATGTTTGTACTAATTAAGAATGTTTATTTAGTTGGTAAGCAAATGGTGTACACTGACATACCATTTCTCCAAGTTCCATATTAATACTATCCTCCATCAACAACCAGATCCACTTCCATACACGTGTACTAATTAAAATTCTGTATGCATTTATCATGTGTACCACAGGCAGTGTCTGTCCTGCCCACAACATCCTCACTCCATCACCATAATAATACATGGTGATGAGCAAAAAGCATAAGTGCCTCGTTAAGATATTTTATCCATCTTTCTGTTACTGCCTCAGCTACAAATATTCAATATTCTGATTCAAAAACCCTTAATCTAAAAAGGAATTATGATAGTTATGATGAGTATCATTTAAGTGATGAAATACAATCAATTCAACCACAATGGTCGACTGTGACAAACAATTCAATAACACAAATCAAATCGTACAATTAAGTTCAGCATTTGCAGTTGCTCTTACATGTAACAAATGGTAAAAGCACTAAACAGAATTTAATTCATGTTACACTACAACGGTGTGATACAAGGCATAAGACTGGAGATTTGAGTGTTCAAGGGTATGACACTGTGCTATTTGCTGAGTAGTTCCGAGTGTTTCAAATGATCATTGTGCCTTCATTCTTAACAGTTAAGCCGGCTAAAGTCATCTTGAACTGCTTGACCCTGAATATGAAGGCAATATGACACTTCATGACATCAGCAGCCACTCACTCAACAGCACAGCACCCATCCTACAAGAACCTGAATTCTTGGCAACACTCCTCAAACAAATCTTGCAACATGTAAAGACATCTGCTTCTCTTGGGTTTTTTTTGGTACTCTGTTCAAATTCCTAGTCATGTATATAACAAAGGTTTTGGCCAAATTTATTACACCATCTCTACCCTAGAACCAAAAATGTAGGAACTTTTTCATTCTTGCACACCTGATACAAATTTAACCAATTTCTGAAGCATAGCATCTTCATTTTTTTATAAAAACATTTAGGATAATGGATAAATGTTAAATAATGCCTTGAACAACATGAAATTCTGTGAAATTTTAGGTTTGCACAGCAGGAGTCATGAAACATACTGACTTCTTGGACATGACAAAGTAGTGACTGGTTGGAATTTATCATCATTTTGAAAAAGCCTGCTGCCTCCATCATCAGGGTATAAAAACACTGTCTTATTGGATGTAAAGCCATTGATCTGGTAAGAATTTACCAGTGTTTTGGAGAAACCTAACTACTTCCAAGTTCTACACAAAAGACTGCTCAAAAAATGGAGGAAGCATGCTCCTGTGGAATGTTGGTAAATTTATACCAGTGTCACATCCCTTCGGAATAAAATTCTATTTTCAACATGATGAACTAAAATTCCAAACACACACTACATATTTATTGATGATTCTTCAGAACGTGGATTCGCAAGTAACACTTCTGTCTGTACCGTTTTGGACAGTATGGACAATGGAATTTTGGCTCAACACCACACTCATGTTTCATGTGACGGTACATGTGATGCTTATGCTTATAAGCACTTCCACATTTATGGCATTTAAATTGACCACGGTTAGGTTGCTGATGCTTAACTTCGTAAGTTTCCATCGATCGGTTAACAGTCTTTGGAAAGAGATTCTTAAACACATGACCGCCATCTTCAGAATGAAGAATGTGCCAATGTAAACCTGAAACAAGAGACAGAGAAAGAACATATGTTGCTCAGGTTGCTTACTATAGTTCAACAATTTCAATTTATGTTTATTTAACAATGCTATTAGTAGCTCAGGCTACATACTATCAAGTGGAATGATGACACATGAGTAATAATTTACCAAGGATATGATCTGGTCCAATTTGAAATGTTATTCTGAAATTCAGCAGGAGGGTCAGAAGAAAATCCCTTCCAAAACACTGGCAGAGTCCTATCACAATAATAATGCATATGTGTGCACAAACAGCTTGCCTACAGCCCGGAATATGGGAGGAGAGGGGACTGCAGTGTGGGCACTTGGAGAGAGAAAAAGTAATATAACAGTGCCAACGGTCTTTCTAGAAGACATATGTCAGTGTTCTTGTCTCAGCACTTCAATCCTTCAGTCAGAGTCTAATAATGTGAAATTATTCGGTATTCATCACAGGTAACTGTGTGGTCCTAAGTTGGTGCCACACTATAGCCTCAAGGGTGTTCTACAAAGAGCAGTGGTTATTTTTCAGGTAATAATGGTCAACACACAATTATGTGAACCTGATTAGAACTTGTAATCAACTAACTTGATGTATCCCTCTAACACCTCTTGCAGACAAGTCTAAGTTGAGAGACTAAAATCAGATCTTTGTGCAGTGTCATAGACTGTTATCAGACTTTACACACCAATGATATTACATGGTGTCACAAACTTTAAGACTACATACAGTGTAACACACATAACCACAAAGTTTTGTATATTACACAAAACATAAATTATCAGAAGTCTATTCTGGTTCCATCAATAGGTAAGAACTTGAAAACTACGTAGGTTGGCTGATAAGTTTTGCTTCCACGGTAATATTTTTATTTACATTAGACATATCTTGATAAAACCAGTTCTGTGTAGTCACATGGTATCTCTCTTCCATCATACTTGACCTTGGACACACAGATGCTTACAGTCCCCACCCAGTGCACATCAAAATGGAAGAGTTTTCAGATGTTCGGTTCAAACAGCTGCTGTTATTGAATTCTTAACTGCGGAAAAATTTCCTCCAATTGAAATTCAGAGACGAATGCAAGCCATTTATGGTAATCAGTGTGTTGATGTGAGTACAGTAAGATGCTGGATAAGGCAGTTGAAGAAGTGAAGTCTGCAGTGGGGAAATGGTTTCAAAAACGAAACACCAATTTTTTTAAGGACAGATTTCAAAAACTAGTGCAGCACTGGCAGAAGTGTATTGACGTGTGTGGTGATTTTGTAGAAAAATAATTATGCACCTTTGAAAACAATTGATGTAGGCATATTTCTTTTTTTATTTCAATAAAATATCTTTTCGCATTCATTTTCTATTTAAGTGGAGGCAAAACTTATCAGCCCGTCCTCATACATTGTTGGACACATTGCACAGACTGAATCATTATCCATGGACCATCCATGAAATGTGCCCAACACAGGTAGTTCCATGTCTTTACCTGACATTTCTTTAACAAAAATGAGATTATGCAAAATGCCCAATATCTGGATACCAATTTGTTGCTTACCCAATGACTGACACTGCTTCTCCACAACAGTGACCAGAGTTGAAACAAACTACATCACCAATGACATCATTAAAAGAAATGACAACAGACCAGAGTACAGCCAATTCACAGAATGTAATGTGTTCCAAATATTTCATACAATGCACAATATGTAACACAACAGAGTATAACAAACAATGTGCTGCCATAAATAATCACATCCCTAACAGTGATGTCTGTACATATGAAGCCTTAATGTGTTCTTCTGTTTGTATCGTTTTGGACAGCGAGGACAATGGAACTGCGGTTCTAAACCACATTCATGTTTCATGTGTCGAGTTAAATGTGTCTTTTGTTTATAAGTACTTCCACACTTGTAACAAGCAAAACGTTCTGTCTCGTACTGCTGATAATTATGAGATATGTCTGACTCGTCGTTAATAATCTTTGGAAACAAGTCATTTAAAATACTGCCTCCTTCTTGCCACTGAGGAATATTCCAGTGTAAATCTGAAACACAGAAAAACCACATTTCAGAGAAGAAGAAAAATTTCCAAGTGTTTGAAAACTCTGTGCCCAGGGAAATATATGGAGACAAAAAGGCTGTAATGAGAAAAGCAAAATAGAGAGAATGATTATGTTTTACACAGTTAATACCTTACTAAATCAGCTAAATTAGTAATTTTGAGGAGGGTTGGGACCTACAGAGAGAAACAAAAAATAAACACATAATGTTGGTGGGAGAATTTCAAAGCAGTTGCCTGAATTTAGGAAGGTAATATTAAAACTCAAATAGAAAACTAAGATGTAAAGATATGAAGTTAAATATTACCAGATAATCTCTGACAAAGCAATGGTGAATGTTTCATTTCAGTTACCACAGTCATTCAGGTTAACAAACAGAACTGATAAACAAGGAGGATTGAGAGAATGCCTTGCACATTTCACCAGAAACAACTGCATGCTACACATTCTCATTACAAAATAACCAACATAAACATGATTAGACATACTGCACAATTTATATCTTCCAAGTCATTTAATGTGTACATTCTGAAACAAGAAAGATGAGTTACATGACTGTGGTCTTCAGTGTTTTGGCATGTCACCTCACAGGCAGCTACAAACATTTTGGAGGAACTCAACACCTCATTCTGAGTCCTTCTGGTGATAGTTTATTACAACAGACATAACGATTATTTTGGACACTGTCCATCATTTTGTAAGGCCCCGCTATAATCCCAGGCCAGTCCACAGGTGATTTTTGGTGGTCACTGTGACAGGTTTTTCTCCCAAAACTTTGGTTTTCCTTGTCAATACTTTGTCCTCAGCCATTCATCCATCAACAACTCTACATAATATTAAAGTTAACACACCTTAAAAATCACCTTGGGTCCTTCAAAACATAATACGTATTCTGAAGTTTAGGAAGCTGGTCCTGTTTCCATTACTAGATTTAACGATTGTGACTGCATTGGGAATGTTACGAATGGGTCACTGGATGCTAAAACGATAATACCATGGTTAAAAACTGTCCACATGCACATTAAGGTTAAATAACTTCTTTAAGCATCCAGTAAGTAAAACCAACACTTTCAAAAGTGCTCTAACAAATAAAAAATTGCAACTGTTGACATAAATGAAGAAAGTCTCCAAACTTCTGTGTCTGGAAGAAATTAGAAGAAAACAGGCAATGTCCTACATAGTAGTCATGTTTGCTAATACTTCTATCTTCCATCGTAACATCACGATGCCTTCAAAAAAAAAATATTCTTGGGTTAGCAGCTGCATCAGGTGGTCAAAAGTTGAGTAAACCAATTACCTCATGATGTGGGCAGAGATGGTCCTCAAAACATTGGTTTACTCTCCATTGGACCACCTGATGCAGCTGCTAACCTTAGAATATTTTACTGAATTTTGTCACTGTAAAAGTTTTAAATCATATAACATTTAGTCTTGTTGGTGGTTACAAACATTTCACACAAACGTTCTGCCTCTGTTTTCAGAGTAGGTGATAGAGGTAAAAGTTCCCTTTGAAATACTGTCAAGCACCTATGAGACTACACAGTGTTACAAGCTATCTAACCAGTTTAAATCTTCACGACATGAAACTCTCAAATATCAGAGTGATACAAACTGTTGTGTAATACTCATTAATATTTCATCAAACCCTCACAGGCATTTTGCATCAAAAATGCTGTAGGTGAGTAGTAGACACTTCTGATTCATAACTAGGATTGTCAGAGTCTGATTCTTTGGCCAGAATGCAGATATCCTGAGGAGATGTCCTTTGTGGTTTCCTCCTGTCCAATCAAACAAAAGCAAGAAAAAGTCCTTGCAAGAGTAATGAACTCCTCCTTCCACATCCCACCAAACCATCTCTCAAAACAATCCCCACATTCAAGGCCGAATAGCACAAAAAACCGTGAAATCATAACCAAAAAAATTAAGAAACAAACATACATACATGATAATAAAAAGTCAATGTAACATAATGTTAACAGGATTCTTACTGGTACTAAAAATGATGCTTGTACATATGAAATTTCAAAGATGTGTTCTGTCTGTAACGTTTTGGGCAGCGAGGACAAGAGTACTGTGGCTCCATGCCACATTCATGATTCAAGTGTCGAGTTAAATGCCCCTTTTGTTTATAAGTATTTCCACATTTGTGACATGCAAAGCGGTCCGTCAGAAGCTGATGTCTATAATAGGTTTCTGACTTTGTACTACCACTTTTAGGATGTACAACATCACAAACATATCCTCCATCTTGACACTGAAGCATACCCCAAGGTGAATCTGAAACAAGGGACAGAATATCACAAATGGGAGATAAACACAAATTGCAGGTGTCTGAAAATTCTGTGATAAAGTAAACATATGAAACCAAGAAAATTTAAGTGCGAAAAAGAGACTATTACGCAACAAAGAAACTTCACAGTTCATCCACCTGACCTTGCATTGTGAGGTGGTGAAATCAAAGCAGCTGTTTATTCATATTCATATTTATTTTTGTTCATCTGATCCAGAAAAGGGGTTGTAACCCACAGGATATAGAATGTGTCAATTACATTTAACGCTGTATTGCAATACATTACAATAGATACAAGCAGTCTAAAATAAGACAAAATACAATGCAGCCACTGTAGAATCAGCGGTAGTCAAAAGGTTAACAATATATACTAATTTAAACATACATTTCAGTTATACAATTTTATAATATGTTACTATTTAAAATTAATTAATAGGTCAACAATTCTCAAGATGAAACTTTAGAACACAAAAAACAGCTAATTAATAGTAAAGGTTTTAAATCTTATTACAACTAAAATATTCATCCAAGTTGTAAAACGAATGAAAATACAAGAAATTTTTCAAGGCACGTTTAAATTTATTTCTATTATGGCACAGTTCCTTTATTTGAGAAGACAGACTGTTGAACACCCTAATCCCAGTGTAATATGTTCCCTTCTGATATACTGACAGATTAGATATTGGCAGATGTTGATTCGATTTATTCCTAGTATTGATGTTGTGTATCTCAGAGTTCACCTTAAAATAATCCCCATTATCGATCACAAAAAGCAAAAGTGAATATATATATATATATATATTGAGATTGCCACTAACAAGATTAAATATCAGAAACAACAGAATGTAAAATTTTGGGAAAAAGGGTACTTCCCCCATCTCAGCAGAAGGAAAGATGAGATAAACAGATGCCTTCAATCACACATAATTTTAATAATATTTTATAAATCCTTTTCACAGACAGAAACCATATTTGGTAGTACAAATTATGGAGTATATGAGTTTCAAGTAGGTATACTGTTACAGAGTTTAAAACATACCAATTCCATTTCCCTCCTATAAACCATTCATAGAGATAATTATCATCATCATCAACACCATTATCACATTTCCACAAAATAAGTAACAGCATTCTTCTATTCATTTTCAAAACAAAATTTAACAGTACTGTAGCCAAGACAAGACTAACTGTGAATCAGTTGTGGTGATCAAAGAATGGGATACATGGAGCAAGAGGAATTGTTCAGTTTTCACATCCTGTGTGAAGGGAAATTTAATGTGTTCAAGTTATACATAGTGTTACAAGAAACCATCACATACCTCCTTCGGCCTCTTAGTCATAAAAATTCTGCCCTGTAGAGAGTGACAAAAACTCTCAGAAACAGTCACTAACAGATAAACAATGCAATAAATGAAGTTCTTGCAGTGGTGGTGATAAAGATTCATGCCTTCCAGGATGTTAAACCATGTCATACAATAAACAATTCTCAACGTTTCACAGCATAGTGCCCTCATTTTGAGGGCTGATTAGCGCAAGAAGAGTACTGTTTTCCTTGGAATGTTCTATCCTAAAAATAGAGGCACTATGCCCTTCTGAAACATCAATTACTGGTTACAAGTTTACACAACAAACACCCTCATGACTTAAGTCTTCAAATAATAAAAACCTTCGACAGCCATTACAAAAATTGTTTACAATATCAAATACAAATATTTTCAGCCTTAATAATGCATTACTCAGCTATATGTAGGTCCCATGATGTCTTCTCATATGATAAAACAAGGTGTCCTTACGTCTATATCTATTTGGACAACATGGACAGCAGAACTGAGGCTCTATTCCACATTCCAGGTTCACGTGACGGTTAAAGTGTGACTTTCTTTTGTACATATTCCCACACTTATGACAAGAATATTTCCTTCTCACAGAACAGACTCCTTCAGACATATTACTTTCTGGAACTGGATTATTTTGTGCACTGTTTATGAATGTTGGAATTGACTCATATAATGCAGATGCTGATACATTGCATGGGAATGAACTCCCATATAAGTCTGAAAGAGAAGAAATGGAATACATTAGTAATAATCATTATAACCTCACACTTTTGTACATTCATACCTTAAAATTTTCAAAAATCAATGATAGAATGACAGAAATTTGAAGATAACATATCTAGGATGTAAGATTGTGCCAACTGGCTATAATTACTAACATTTCAAAGTATCATTCTGCAGTCTCTTCTAACACAGCTCAAACTCAAAACAGTGGCAGAAAGCTCCTCACATTCTATCACACCAGTACCAGCCTTATTTATGAAAATAAAGCCATGTTCCAAAATATATCTGTCTGTGACCTTTTTTTTGTTTTACACTAATGGAAATGCCTGCTGTAATAAACAAGATTAACTTGTTATCATACATTTGATTTAATACAACATTTTTCCACAACAAAATTACAAAATATTTCAGGTACTTCAAACAATCTAATACTACACATCCTTGATAATCAATGCAATAACCTAACAAAACAATCTAAAAGAGAAAAAGTTACAAAGAAACTACATTTTTCTTTACTACACTTCAAGATACTGACATCATTCAAGTAGGCCATTAATAACCACACCTCATACATGCCTTACAATATATGAAATAAATGATATATTCTTACTACCTTCAAATGCTATTTAAGGTAAAAGTAAAGTTGTCCCTGTGCACATCATAAAGGGATATAGGCAGGATGGAGGGAGAGTTCCACTCTTTCTAAATTTTGGCACTAGGTGGAGGTGAATGGTCAGTCTCACAAGCCTAACTGTGGGTTCACTGTGTAGGTTATGTGCACCTTCACATAAGATATTTGGTGGGTGTTTTAATTGGTAGTAATGAAGTTTTGGAAGCACTGAAATTCATGTGAAACCAATCTGTGAAAAGTTCGATCTTAACCAGTTAACTAAATTAAAACATAAAATTCAGTTAACTAAACTAGTCATAACATAAAATTATATGAACCAAAATGCAGTACTGCACCGTAATGTGATGATATATTAAAAAAGGTACCAAAATAAAAGCAGTCACCACAAAGGACAAGTTAAGTTTCAATTTAGTGTTTTTCTGCAAGATAATAAAACTGAATATTAAATTCAATAAAATCTACCCATAGAACAAATTAATAATATGGTAGGAGTAGAATTACATAAATCAAATGCCAAATCACACAAAAACTGAAACCAACAAATATTCAATAAAAATTCTATTGCACTGTAATATGAAAAATGTATCTTACTTTTCACAAACTACTTTAACAACACACATTTCCAGCATTGCAAAACTTTTTGTTAATGAACCATCAGCATACTCCTGACATATAGATAGTCAGTACCTTTCCTATGTTACTATTCTTGTGCAGTACAAAAGGATACAAAGAGATCATTCAGGAGAATACCATTAAATCACACATAATATTGAGATACAATCTCATCCATATAATCTCTGCACTTTGGATCCCATAAGATCATTAATCATCATTATGAAATTTGATGATATGGCGCGTGAGACTGCTCTTTCGTGTAAAACAGCTTACACAACGGGTACAACAGAACTGGGGCTTTTGGTTGCATTCAAACTTCATGTGACGAGTCCAGTCTCTCTTGTATTTATACATACTTCCACATCTCAGACATGGAAAATTTATCTCACGAGCTACATGTGGCCAACTGTTCACTTCAGTCTCACATTCAACAGCAGTTCCACCATCCATAATCTCACTCAATGTGTGTCTTGCATTTTGATGATAATCTATGCTTTTCAGAAAGCCTGAAACAACACAGAAAATAGATATATACAGGTTGCATAGAATATAAATAAAAAGGTATGCTTTGTAACTTCTTATCTTCTGGAAAGCTGGGGAAAACAGAAAGATTTACCTTCACACTCTCCTACGCCATATGCCCTTATGACATATGTTCTGTACCTTTTATTGTTTAAATACAAAAAGACATTACCAAAATTCCTGTTACACTAAATAAAAGAAATTTCAATCTCACAAAAGTATAACTTAATACTCTAAATTTTTTATGCAAAAATGTTAAATGAATGCTTCTTCTCTTGCACTCACTCCATAACCCCCAAGATGAACATTAACAGCCTTCCATTAGTTAAGTTTTTCCTGTGGTGCTGTGGCCCAACATGGGTCATGGTCTCCTCATTCTGGAGGTTTCTAGATCATGCACAACAATATACCATACCTGGTAGGACTCCTCTGGTTAAGTGATCAGCTCATTGCAAAGACCTCTACCAGAACATACAACACTCACAAAAAACCAAGATCCATGTCCCTGATGGGATTCGAACCCATCAATCTCAGCAGGGAAGCAGCCACAGACCTATGCCTTAGAAGCATGGCCACTGAGACCAGCACCATTACTTAATAATTGACAAAAATATTTTATAGCTCAAACACCAACTGTATTTTATTTTCTCTTATTTCCAGTACATGAAAACACAATTCCAAACAAGCTCATAAATATGAATACAATTAAGCACTTTTCAAATAAAAAGTGAAAAATAACTGAAGTAAGAAAACAGAACATGAATTAATTTTTAAACTCAATCGTTACTGCATCTTATAAACCCACTATCATAACAGCCACATAGTCTGTATGAACAAACCTCTCACTTCCACATACAACAAATGCATGCTGTCATCATTCATGGTGCTCCATTTTGTTTGTACAATGTACATTTGTAAAGTTTCCCAACATTTACAAAAGTGTATGTCATTCTCCATTCACACTGAATCAAACAAAACTGAAATAATTTACTCTGCATTAATCAACAAAGGATCCTGTGCCAGATCTCAAATCCTTACTTTCCAACTGCACACATTTCTGGTTCTGCATAACTAACAGTATTATTATTGTCACATTATTGTAGTGTATTTTATTTTTGTAAACTTCTTGGTGAAGCAAATGTTTTGAATACTTTCAATTTGTCACCCATAACCTGACAGTTCTGTACTGTCAGAATATTTGTAACTGTTGACTTACAAGTTTTTCATGTGTATTGTATAAGTATGTTTATGATCTACCTCCAAACCAAATTTCACACAAGTGATTTAGTAGTCACTATCACTAAACCAAAAGCCAAAGTACAAATTAACAGATTAATTCAACAGAAACAAGTTAAGACAATATGGGAAGCTGTAAGACATATTGTGGAAAAAGACAAACCATAACTGTGATAAAAAGTTATCACAGTATATATTAATAACTGTCCAATGAGATGCAACACAAAGCAGTCTATTTATTATCCAGCAAGTTCACTCTACATGTTTCAGGTGTCAACCACACCCATCATCAGGAGTTCACAAAACTGTAACTATAGCCTCTGGTACTGGTCATATTTTTGTGCTGCTGCCTCCCTCCAATGTGACCAACCTAGGTTAGCCAGCTGGAGGGAGGTAGCCACAACTCAAAAAATGCATTAATGGAAACTATTGAACCTATTTTACAATGCCTGGGAATAAAACAAGTCATGATACATACAGTTATATCAATACCAGGAAACACAAAATACCAAAACTTGAAGACAAAACCTTGAAGATTTGGTCACCAGCTATTACGGTGTCATGAGAAGTGAATAAAGGGGTTTTCAAAACACAAAATATCTGAGGAGCACTGCACATTAGTAAGAAAATGTCGAATAGTACACCTCTGATCACAACACTCACATAAAACCACAGAAGAGGTATCTCCATAAACCTGGAATACACTGGTATACTTCTATATGAATTACGTAACACAATGATGACAATGATGATGACAAAGATGAAGGTGGTGGTGGTGGTGGTGGTGGTGGTGGTGGTGGTGGTGGTGGTGGTGGTGGTGGTGATGGTGGTGGTGATGATGGTGGTGGTGGTGGTGGTGGTGGTAGTGGTGATGATG
>Ga0123357_10006755_pt1 | contig 14074 bp, 10 predicted proteins | sample TergutEmb28metaG_FD_89873 | JGI IMG/M metagenome (GOLD analysis project Ga0123357, IMG submission 89873) | Embiratermes neotenicus P4 segment gut microbial communities from Petit-Saut dam, French Guiana - Emb289 P4 | ecosystem: Host-associated > Arthropoda: Insects > Digestive system > Gut ... | reverse complement strand
TAGCAGGTTGTTCGACGTTTCCACATCTTCCTGCGCCCATTTGACAATTATCTTATCTTTTTCTTCCATTTGTCTCTGTCCTTCCAGTCTTCTTCTATTAATCCCTTTTCTCCCATCAGTCCTGTAATCCCTTCCGCCCAGGTAGCTTTAGGTCTACCTCGTTTTCTTCTTCCTGGTGGGCTCCATCTCATAACTTTTTTTGGTAATCTCCCCTCTTTCATTCTCTGAACATATCCATACCATTTCAGTTGTTGAGTCTTAAAAAATTACGAAAATACGAAAATTCTTACTGATGATTAAAGCAGTGGAATAGTACGGTAAAATGGTAAAACAGCCAAACATAACCTAATTGTAATTACTGCATCTTGTCTTGATGTATGTTGTGTATTGACGGTACATAATATATTATACAAAATTTGATACAGACAACGAGATGGCCTCTCTCAAACACGAAATTTTACTTTGTGTCAATTTGCCCGCTTCCCAATTTATTGTCCATTATAGCTTTGTTTTTCCTTCTATTGGAAACAGTATGTAGTCAAACACAACTATGTCAATTAAGGTGTATTTAATGGCTACACTAGACAACTACATGTTTCGGCCTTACTGACCATCTTCAGGTTGTCTTCCAGAGAACTTAAGTTCCTACTATATAGTATAGTAGGATCTTAAGTTTAATGGCTATACTAGACAACTACATGTTTCGGCCTTTACTGGCCATCTTCAGGTTGTATTCCAGAGAAATTAACTCAAGGTCCTACTGTATAGTATAGTAGGACCTTAAATTCTCTGGAAGACAACCTGAAGATGGTCAGTAAAGGCTGAAACATGTAGTTGTCTAGAATAGCCATTAAATACACCTTAATTGACATTGTTGTGTTTGATTACATACCCTTTCCAATTTTCACACACACAACGGGGATGACACACTTCCTAGATTTTCTTCTATTGTTTTAATTTCCCTACTCAACATTAATGTCTTTCGGCCCGAACGGTAAGCACACACCCACTTTGCCCACAATCCTCCTGCTTCATGGTTGAATCCCTTACGAAAATAAAAGATACGTTGTCAGATATACTAACAAGATAACACAGCCTCTTCTACTACAAAAAGTTTTATTTTCAACTAAACGGTATTTACAGCTTTATATCGCAAACATCACAGTCAATAAAACGCCATCCGTGCAACCCAAAAGCCCCAAACTACACAGCCGTATAGTGAAGCAGTTGAAACTTGGCCAAAGTAAGGTACATGTATCACTGCAGCCACCAGCTTAAACTTACTGCTGCCGAAGCGTGTGGACCAGAACGGCTGTGCCCGCCGTGAGCACCGTATTGAACTCTATGTGTTTAAAACGAATATCATGTTCCGAAATTTTGTAAGCTTGTATACGTATTTATCTGCACACTTGATGCGGTGCGCCCACTATTAAACCCAGCCAACATAGTAGTGTACTTCATTCTAAATTCTTGTTCCCCCTTGCCCCTATCCCCTAACATCACCACGAGCGGACGGTTTGCCACAGTACATTAAGCACCATATTTAGCCGATTTAATTCGCGAATCTGCTTAGTGCAAGGGAATTATCGCTGCGCAACCTGCATTTTGTACTTGTAGAGTGATGTCCAGATACGCAATTCGCTCCAGAGACTATTGTACTACGAATCCGTACCATTAAAGCTGTTACCGCTTGCCTCCACGTAACTAAGTGTGCGCTGTATCAACGCATCACAATCGCGATGTGTGATCCACCACATACAGAGTGACAACATCACTTGAATATACTTGAAAATTTCGTGTTGCCCGTTGATTCTCAGTAGTACAGTTATGGACTACACTTCACGTATTAGGAGCAACACATGACTCTGCGCTTCCTGTTGTGCGTGGCTTGACGGCACTTCGCTGGTCAGTGGGTTGGGCGTGGAGAACCAAACAAATGAAAGGCCTGCGACAAGTCTCTGTTTTACTCCACTTGTTTTCGTTTTATGGTGGTCAATAAAGAAGCCTAACGTCAAAAGCAAGAATACGCTATGAATTGGAACAAGAAATTCGACAATCTTTTGCAACTCATCCTCTGGAATTCATAAGGAAAAATGTTGAGTCTATTTATTCCAGGTTGCAGAAATTTGTGCAAAATGTTCGGGCCCATGCCGGAATCTTCTACCTTACGGTAGTGCGTGGGCTGTAAAATGGTGCAAGAATACCAGCAGTATTGTATTCCATTTAGAAGATGTCCGCTGAATAACGATGTGTATTCATTTTCCCATCACTCTGTATAAGACTGGCAGCACATACATAACAAATATCAGCACGAAACCCGACTTACTGCACTGCTTATTATTTGCAACCTTTTCAAAGTAACGTGTTTTACGTTCCACGTTTTCCTCTTCAAAGCATATTAAATCAAATTACAGTAAAAAGGTCGTGTGGCAACGTCCTGCAATTTTTTTTTCGAAAATCTTGATCAGATTCTGATTAAATTTGGTTAGTCAGACTACAAGAAGAGCTTCTTGAATATTATCAAATCTATACTTATAGCTTGATAATGAATTTAGTTTTGTTTCTTAATGACCATAAGCCCATCCAAGTTCACTGATATATATATATATCAGAAAATGTCCACAATAAATATGCTTTTGCAATGCGTAGAGAAGAAAACCAACTAGATGCTACTGAATGATTAATTGCACTTGTAATCGGCTCAACATGTTTCGGGCACTTAAAAGCCAATCATCAGGAGCTCCAAACTTCTGTTGTTACCGCATACGGTGTGTAATGCCTTGGTTACTGGTGGTCGGAGGTCAGGTGCCTTGCACCTGACCTCCGACCATCTAGCTGGTTTTCTTCTCTACGCATATACAAAGATGCACGGACAAATATATATCAAATTTGCATCAAATACATCAAATGTTTTTGCAAATCAATAGTTATCTAAATATTCAGGAAAATTTACCTTAAAATTTCTCTTGATGTGCCATGCACGTTGTTTAGTAAAAGCAATTATATGTTCAACAGCATAGAATTCACTACTAGCAGCTACATGGTTCGTCCACGAAAACGCAATAATAACGTATTTAAATAACATATTATTTCATAATTTCAGTTTTATTGAAAAAATTCAATTGAAGTGATTCAATTCACATGCATGGATAAACTGGTTTTAAATATTAGTCCCCATGGCGAATGGGCTATAACAGAAAGCATTACAATAATATAAAAACAGCCAACTAGATGCAAAAATAACAAATTTTGTTGATAGTTACAATCAGCTCAACATGTTTCGGGTGATAATTTCGCCCATCCTCAGGAGCACTAGACTGTGTTTACTGCTTGTGGTATAATGCATTGTAAAGATGGGTTATATAATTAATAGTACAAAAACACGTGAGCAATAGTCATGATACAAATGGTTAAAAATAATAATAAGTATCAACTATAGCAATTTAAGTTAAACTAGGGGTCTACAAACTCCGGGCACCAGTCGCCGTTGCGACTACAATTTGTAGAGTTGCGCCTAATGTTGTAGTTCCTGATTCTGGAGTTCCTTCAAGTCACTCTTAAGTTACTTAGAATTTTGTGTTGGTTCTTGGGTTTTTGAAACGTCTGTGAAACCGTGCATTAACCAAACGCTAGGTAAAGAATTCAGCTGAAATACAGTTTACTGTCTTTCCATTTAAGGGACGCAATACATCTTATATAAGTTTTTATATTTTGTTGACCGTGCATCCTAATATAATGATAGTCTTTTTTACCAACTTGATGCACAAATTCTTTATTTTAATACATTTATTATACTCCTCTACATGTTTCGAGCACTATTATGCTCATCTTCAGGAAGACAATTGTGTCAGTACAGCATCTGGTATCGTCATTCTCCTTGGGTGACTGTTCAGACCACAGGTTACGAGAGTCCTCTCGTAACCTGTGTACTGAACAGTCACCTAAAGAGAGTGACGATACCAGATGCTGTACTAACACAACTTTCCTCCTGCAGATGAGCATAATAGTGCTCGAAACATGTAGAGGAGTATAATAAATGTATTCAAATAAAGAATTTGTGCATCAAGTTGGTAAAAAAGACTATCATCCTATACAAGATTTACATCAGTCACTGTACACACATAAAGGATACATAAAATGTAACTGTCTTTGAGAGATTTGTATGTCTGATAAATGAACTTAAAGAACAACGAGCCGTGTACAGCCGCAGACAATTACAGAATGTGTGTGCACTTTAGCGCTCATGTTGTAGCCTAAATTTCTTATGGCACGTTCTTTGCACAGCAAAAAAGAACAACTTCAATGAAGGCCATATCTGTCCGTCAGTGGCATAATATCATCGCTTAAAATTTTGGACAGGTCCATTTAATAAAGGTAAGGGAGACATCCACTAGAAATTTAAGGTATATTCTAATTTAGTTACAATCGGTTACAGGCAACGCACAGTTTACGTTAAATCCTACGTGAATATCTAATCATTTCTAAAGCGTAACTCGTGCATAACGCTCTAAATATTTGTGGTAGACAAAAAATTCAAATAAAAGCTATTGAGAAAAACACACCACGATATGCATATCCAAAAACTTTGTCCGTCAGTCTTGCGGATTTCGTGATAATTAAATCAACGGGTTTTCTTTGCCCTGCCATCTCAGAGCTCGGAGAATCGAAGGACTAATAGAACACCAGAGATCCTTACTTCAGTTTGTTAAAGGTCACGAACATCCCTCTCCTACGACCTACCATCGTGGCCTAAGCCGTTGAACAGTATTTTAACAATCGACTGGATTACTGTCAATAAACCTTATCCAGTAATCCTGTTTTTCAGACACAATGATGCGTAATAAAGTCTTCATAAACTTCTTTATGTACATCATAAATTATCATCAAATATCGTAAAAAGTCAGTTATCTTAATAAGCTGCAAAGAACACACTTGGGATTTTTTATGATATGGAGCACATTCTATCCAACCACGTTTATATGAATAGCTGTACATTAAACTGTACATAAACTTCACTGCAGCACCATAAATCCTTTGGTGGTCTCTCCTAGAGACATCAGCGTGCGTTATACATATTATTTATGAAATTCTAAGCACAAATTCAGGAATGCTGCATGCTCGTTAGTTGATGAAATTGTGCATGCCAAATTATTGCAGAACTCTTACGTGATATGTTACTGAAACAGTTATTACTTGCATTACAAAGTGTAGAGTTTAAAGTGATGAGAGAGGATCTGAACCGAGCTGTCGGCGCAGTTCACGTTGTTTCCTCGCGATTCTAGCTGCTAATATTAAACAGACTTTAACACGTGTTTACGTAACACGTTTCTATGCCACCTTACAAATTGGTTTTTACTGTCGTAACTAAACCCATTCATAAGCCAAGAGACTGGAATGGCAAACAATTTCATTATTTTGCCCAAAGTCTTTACCCAATCATAACATGCAATTTAGCAATTGAAAAATACAGACGATTTGTCTACGAGATAATTTCACGTCTCCAAACCCTGTTACCTATTTAACTGTATTATTTCACTACATTTAGGTACAATCTATTTAAGTATTTCACTTTGTAAAACAGTAATACAATGTGTTCGGAAAGTCGCTGTGCACGTAGGCTAGGGTAGAGTCCAGTTGAACTGTGACGGCACACGATGACGCACGGGTTCAGGCCTGTATAGACGCTCGTGGACATCACATCACTTCCAGCACCTTTTATAAGTGCACAGTGACTTTCCGAACTTACCCTCCCCTGTGTCACCGTGTGCCATCACATTTCAGCTGGACCCGTAGCCTAAGTGCACAGCAACTTTCCGAACGCACTGTACCACTTTGAGGCTTAACACCAAAAAATGTGTTCTGCTTATGCACGTACTCAGTCAAACACTCAGTTGGTTATTTATTACCCCAAACATAACTACTGAAGGAAGTAATACAACTACGATTAACTTCATTTAGGCTGATATATTTTAACAGTGACGGACGTTGCAAGTAGTATGCAGTAATAAAACACATAAAATCTAATTCGGAAAACGTGAAATGAAAAGATGATTTGGGAGGCACGCGCATAAACTGGAGAGTAACATTAAAAAGGATCTTAGAAACATACGGTATGAGTGATGATTGGATTCAGCTGGCTCAGGACAGTGTCCAGTTCTCTTGAACACAGTACGCTAATAAAACTTCGCATTCCATTGCCGGTGGTAAATTTCTTCATCAACTAAGCGAATACAACCTTGGACAGAACTCCGTTCCCTGCAGTTTCATTAAAAAGCCTGGCCATACAGTGTCGGCTTCCATTTGACATCAAAATATAATTAAATATTTATTTAGTACCAGATTGTGTCGTCACATTCTTTCAAGCACAGGCCTATTACTTGTTTCAAGAGCCTACGAACTGTACGCATTTCATTTAGCCACTAGAGTTAAAATTGATAATTTTCTGAAATTTATAATACAGGTGCGGTGTGTTTACTTGGAGGCATGGACCTTAACCTGAGAGCTTATTTTATAATTGCAGGCTTCGCTTTTGTGCAGATAAAAATTTAAACTTGCATTCTGTTTAAAAGATTTTCACACTAGGAAAACATTAATGCCACCTTAATCAACAAATTCATGTTGCAGTAGTCATAAGTAAAACGAAAACTAATAACAGTGCACATACGAGGTCGTCGATCTACGTCACACACGGTGGATCCAACATTTCATTATATCCATCAACCAAAGTCCTTTGTAAATAACAAGCAGTCGCTCAGCAAGTCCAAAAAACTCTCCGCCCTTTACGGAAAACAAGGGTTTACTAGTCACTATCCTGAGTCAAGTAAATTCAGTCCACGCCCTCATTACCGCTTTCTTCATTATCCACTTTAATATTATCTCACAGTTGCTGTCCACCTTGCAGCGCTTCCAACTAAAACTGCATGTTAACTGCTCATCTCCCCTCAGTGTGCTACACTTTTCGTGCATGTTATCCTCCTTGATACGATAAATCCAACATAATTACAAACTGAGTGCAAATTTTGAAAATCCCGGTTCCACAATTTTCTCCGTTCGCCAGTTCCTTCCTCCCCTCTGCGTCCGTTCTTCAGCACAATTTGTGTTATTACCTTAGGGTAAAAACAAAAACATGTCAAACTACTTATGTTTATTGGACTGTGCATCATTGTGATAGTTGAAGAATAAAAGACCAGCTTGACGTCACTTGCTATTTTATTTCACTTTTTATGTGCTCAACATGTTTCGGACATTAATATATCCATTAACAGGAGCTTGCGACTATTCTGTTGAATTACCACGTCGGTCGTATATTTCTTGATTCGATGTGTGTTGGAGTTTCGGTATGGTTGGGTTGGAGTGGTATCCATGTTGCAGGCTTCAGCCTGCAACACGGAATTCTTTCTGTCTATGCTATGAACCAATACAAGGGAGGAGAGAAAAGTCTCCACTCGTTCCTAACAACGGCACTAAATGGGATTGATCAACTTCACGCTCTGGCCGATTTCTCCTTGGAAATAAACATGGTATCCATTGAATAGGGGGACTGGTTGGGTCCCAGAGTAGATATAGACGTTTTGTCGAAGAGAGACTTATTTTGTACCTGCCCGAATTCTAACCCCGGACCGTCCACCCCATAGCCAAGTCGCCATATAGATTGTACTACAGGCTAAGAAAGCACAACTATCATAAAACCAAAATGTCTCATAAAGTGAGTAATTACGAAGTGAATACCTGCACTTGTGGCTGAAGTTACTAAAGAGGTCTATCTGTCATGAGGCTAATTATACAATCGGAGGCAAAATTTAGCAGTTATCTCGAACACAAATTCACAACCGCAAAACACGTCGACAAGAGAAAAATGAAGTGTGTATGTGTGATGAATGTAAACAGGTAAGAATAAATGAATGCTTCGTGTTAACATAAGTTTCCACACCATTAGAAACTGGCGTCAGTGGACTGCTATTATACATCCCAAGAAAGCTCTCAAAGAAAAACGGAGAAATCAACTTTCTTCTTGACAGTTCCTCGTAAGTCTCCTGCTATTGTCACTGTAAGGTTTAACAAATCGCCATGTCGATACGAGGATGGCTGGGACAGAAAGTGCAAGAGTGAGCTAAGACGTGCTATGGCTTCTAAGGACATTGCCCGTGTTCCAGCGTCCAAAAAAGAGCACAAGATCGACTGACAACTCACCCAGTGTCTGGAACCAGTTATTCTAAACCAAACTTCCGAAATGTATATAAATTATCAGACTCCCCCATTTTCATACACCATCAAATAAGCTTTAGTTATTGTAACCTGAACGAAATTTCATCTGTAGGAATACGGTTGCAGAGGATGTAGCAATTTGTTACGCTTGCTTGCAGCAGTTTATACAGTGTGCTTCAGAAAAAAAATAGATTACCTTTCACACAAAACTATCAAAATTCTTAGGTCAACAGCATAATAAAATGCAACGTAAACACTATTATTTATCAACTGCACTGCACTGCGTGTTGCACTCACGTATTGTTAGTGAGTGAAAAACACAGTGTAGTGCCGGGTAGTTTAGAACTTGTTGCACTGTGTGTACAATATTACAATACGAAGTGTAATTTCAACAAAACTGTAAAACGGTTTATAAAATGCATAAGAATGCCCATATATGGATCTGTGTAAAACAATGTGTACGTAAATGATTTTTGTGATTTTAATTCTGTACTAATAATAGCGATTTTGAAACCACTTAGATCAAAGCCACATTTGTGATTTCATAATATACAAACTGATAATGATCATCAAAGGTCCATAGAAAGCGTATCTGTTTTCTCAGCTCCAATCCGGTGCTCGAATCCCGGAGATCTTTATCTTTACCAAAACCTCCATACCGGCTCTGTGGCCCACCTAGACTCCTATTCAATGTGTACCAGGTTTCTTTCTCTTAGAAAAAAGCAGCCGGAGCGTGAAGTTGACCACTCACTTCCATTTCGTTCTAAAACGGAATTATAATTCTTCCGTCCCTGTACCTTCATGGCGTAACCATAGACAACTTTATCTTTATCATTACCAATCTTCATTGTTTCGAATTATCATAGGAGTCGGTGCCATTTTCCTGTGGTGTGCCTCTCTTTAAGAAATTAAAACGTTAAAGAGCAGATGCCAACTGAAACTCTAGTATGGACTATAATATGTATTCGAATACATAATTATACCCAGCAAAAGATATAATACATATAATCATAGCTTAACGTTTGAGAATATTGTAGTAACTCACTTTCTCACTAGCAAAACATCACGCGGGTGTAAATTTTTAATATAATAATGTTTTTAATGAATCGGTGTCAAAATATGATATAAAATACGGAAACAGAAGAAACATCTTCGTAACTAACAAGCAACGTATTCTGTTAATACCAAACAATAATGACAGATAAAGAAATCTTTTCCAAGCCTATTAATTACAAACACTAAACAGTTGACACGCATCATTTTTTACATTCGGAGGTTAGCATCTTCTGCCCAAAATTTCGTGGTATCATGCAGTCGTTGGCCAGGCCCTGATTTAATATTATTGGTGCAAAAATGTTTTGTTTTTCTTACATTTATGGTACATTCAACGACACTATAAGTACGTCAGACTTGACAGCGTCGAATTGCAGGAAGATTGGTTAATAACGAATTGGGAAGGATTTGAAAGGAATCTTCCGTGATACAAATTGTGCACTATCGCAGGTTAAAAAACACGAAAACCCTTAACCAAGTTATCCAGCGTCCAAGCCGAGATTCGAAACAGGCCCCTTCCTAATACAATTCAGAACAGTTATAACTTCAGCCAAATTTCTCGGTGCAAAATGTTCCCACAAGCGAATATGGATTAGTGAATAATGAAATAGTCGTAACAGAAACACTATTCAGTATTTGAAAATAATGAAATCCTGTTTATTGGGATAAATACGAGACACGAAAACTACAGCGTCTAGTATTTATATTGTTGGGGAAGCTATAAGATTTACAGACAAATAATGAAAGAAATCGTTTAACACAGATTGGTTTATCGTTCAGAGGAACTACACAGTATCAGAGAAAGAAAGAAATGCCATGGCAGCTTGCCAGTATAAATTTAAAAATCCTGGCCTCTGTAGGAAGTCGACCTGCAAAACACGACAAATTCTAATATCACCCTCCAGGAATCTACAGTAATCCTTAATGTCAACGTAATTAACCTGGATTTAGAAGAAACTCTTGGTAAACCGACATCTAGCAAGCTGTTCTCCAGATGTGACAAGCGAAAAAATTTTATCGCCACATTAAGAACTTTGGTTGAAAAATCCCATGCATTTTCGCAAACAATACCAGAAGTTTTGAAGAAATAAGTCATTGAATTGTTTCAACATTTATATCTTAATCAAGAATTACAGTAAATAATCAGTGAAAAAGTTTAACAAGAAAGTTAGAAGGGATGAACACGAATTTGACATTCTGAGGACTGTGCATCGTGATATATTCTTAACTAAACCAACGAGAAGCACTAATTTCTCAAATTCATTTTTGGAATAGGACTCTACATGTTTCGGACAGTATCTCTGTCTGTCATCAGGAGTCTAGCACTGTACACACAGCAATAGGTACAGCATAGCCTGTATGACATATACCTATTGCTGTGTTCACAGTGCTAGACTCCTGATGATGGACAGAGTTAGTGTCCGAAACATGTAGAGTCCTATTCCAAAAATAAATTTGAGAAATTAGTGCTTCTCGTTGGTTTTATTGTGAGGATGAACACGCTTGGAAAACCTGAAAATGGATGGGCGAATAACATTCAAAGGAGTCTTAAGTAAATTTGGTATGAGGGCACCAAGTGAATACAGCTGGCTCAGAACAGGGTTCAATAACAGGCTCTAATGTACAAGCCAATGAAACCTGCGAGTCTATTAAGAGGGGAAATTTGTTGATCAGGTGAACGAGCAACGACAGCTCTAAGACAGACTCTTTGTCATGGAATTAGTCACATGAGTCATTCTTAATCAGACATAGAATTTGTGTGTCGTATAAATACAGTGACGATGGATGTGCAATCTTTCACACTCAATCATATTTCGAATGAATAAACGTAAAAGCAACAGTGTCGAAATATTTACTTCTTGATTCTTAGGCTATAAAAATATCAACAGCTTTGATTATAGCAATACGGATCTCGTTTTAGTACACTGACCACTACCAAACACACAACAGATAAAGAAAAACCAAGAAATGCGCCACGACAAAAAAAGGAAAGAAATGGATTTAACTTTTAAGTGGCTTGTCCTTTAATTTGTACATAACATTTACCATCAACGTGATGTTACTGGAGATAGCAGCATTATGATTCCTCCAAATCTTTCCATTTAAAACGAAAAAAACAGTGATCCACGCATCACAAATTCTACAACAACACGAATTCTAGCCACAGTTAAAGTTTTCAAGTAAAAAATATTTGACACATAAACAGTAATTATCAGTGGCTTAAGGAAGCTGTTAGTGTTCAAGCCTGTAGAGTTTCGAATGGATGAAGATCAGTCAAAAGTAAACTGGAAAGAGTATGGTAGGAAAGAATCGCTATATAGATGTGGTACTGTCCTGTTCTTTTATAGGATCGATTTAAGAAAACCAGCAGAAGCCTCAGTCGCGATCGTCTGGTCCTAGCTCCAGATCCTAATCTGACACCTTCCAAACACAGGAACACTTCAGCTGACTTTCTCGCTGAATATTACAGGGGTTCTGATAAGTTGTTAGCCCGACCAGGAAGGAAATAAACTAATGTTTCTACCAGAATGGCGTGAATTTCCTTCGGCGCCTTGCCTTGCAGGAAAAAAAAAACTTGATGACAGCTCGCGTCTCGATGTTGTTGAAATCACGCGCATCCCTTACATCCTTCCGAGCTCGTTTCCTTCCTGGTCGGGCTAAGGACTTATCAGCACCCCGGTAATGACATTCGAATAACCACAAGCACATTATTATCGTATTGTACTTTTACTGTGCAGCAGAAAGCGAGCATCTATTACCGCAGTAAATATGAAATGGCTAGTTGGCTGTTTTCTTTCATAGGAATGGGTGCTTTGAAAGTACTTAACCTACTGAAGACTGGCCACCTTCAAGTCACTCTACAACTGACATTATGTCAGTCTGTCTTTCTCGGCGTCGAACCCCCGCCCCCACACTCCCGCGGCTCAAGTCGAGGACTTAGGTAGACTTGGTGCGCCATCTCTGACGAGAGGACAGGTGTGTTTTGTGTCTGTTCACCTAAATCTCATACTCGTATATAAATATCACGCTCCTGACTCACACAGAAAACAATCCGTGTCAATTACATAACGGAGTCAGTGGAATCTGTTAAGGGAATGATAGGGTTTTGTTGCGAGAACCACAGAAATGCATCAATAGTGTGAAGACAAATGTAGTTTCTTAATCTTACGTATATTGGATCGTGCATCGTTGTGATTGTTGCAGAATAAGAGACCAACTTGATATCACAATTTATTAAGTTTTATTTCACTTCTTCTGTGCTCAACATGTTACAGACATTAATAAATCCATCAGGCTGAAGCCTGCTACACGGATACCACTCCAACCCAGCCATACCGAAACTCCAACACATATCAAAACAAGAAGACACGACCAATGGGGTGACACAATAGAAAAGTCGCAGGCTCCTGATGATGGATTTATTAATGTCTGTAACATGTTGAGCACAGAAGAAGTGAAATAAAACTTAATAAATTGTGACATCAAGTTGGTCTCTTATTCTACAACTAGTAGTTTCTTAATGTTTGAACAGGTACAGAGTTTAAAAAAGGAAACATAGGTCAAATCAAATGATCAGTATTGCCAACATAAGACGTTAAAAATGCACCATCACTGAAAACATTACGCTCATGTACATGTCGAGTAAGAAGCGAAGTATAAATGTTATTAATGAATGAATATAATCAAACGCAAAAGAAAAGAAAACTTAACCTCTCAGTTGGCCTATTAAAAATGTGGTATTCATTTCGTTGAATGGCAGTATGAGTATCAAGAGAATTTGTGTTCGAGTCAAGAAAGATTTTTAACATTGATTTATTGGCATTAATTGCGTGGTGTTGTGATACTTGTTTTCCTATGACGGCACATTATGGCGGGAAACGCGTACTGGTAATACAGACAGCAATGAAATTATTTATGCTGATTTAAACAATCGACGTTCCTCTGAGGGAAACGTGACATGCATATGTTGGTATATTGTTATTGTTATTATTATTGTCCTTATCACCTTTATGCAGAGTATTTACATTATATACCTAAATCAAAGCATGTTTCTAGGGTGAGTTCCGATTTAATAAAAAAAAAATATTTCTAGGGTATAAAGTGTTGCAGCTGTTCTGTATTTATAGGTTGTGCTACATGTAATGTTATTTCGCCCGTGAAATATACTGCGTGTCCGGGCTAGAGGTGTACAAAAATACATGCTTATGTTTTAGTACCTAAAAGCTTTATGAATTTATGTTTTCAACAGTGCACACAGTAACTCAAAAAGACTTTTATGTACGACCGTACACTTCAGTGCGGGCACCTGTTGTAGCTCGACATATATCTAAACGATATTCAAACTCTTGCCACGTGTTTATCAGCATGTGAGGTGTTATAAATTCAAGGTCATCGTTGTCACTGTTGTGTCGTAAGTTGCGCATGTGCATGTAAGGATGTGCATAAAAATCTTTTTGAGTTACTCTGTACACTGTTGAAAAAATAAATTTCACAAAGCTTTTAGGTACTAAAACAAAGCATGTATTTTTGTATACCTCTAGCCCGGACACGCTGTATTTAGTACTTTTACATTAGCACTTTCCGTAGTACGTGTGCAGTACCAAACATGGCTGTTTTCGTAGCTCCTTAACTTGGTGCTTTCCTGTTACGTTGTTCAGGTACTGTCTGTGTAATTTTGAAATGGTTCCAGTCGCCCCTATTATTTCCGGTATCACTTTTGCTTCCACATTCAACATGTGTTGAAATTCTATTATGAGGTATTTATATATTAAAATCTTCTCAGTTCCTTTACATTATTATTATTATTATTATTATT
>Ga0123357_10006754_pt1 | contig 14074 bp, 7 predicted proteins | sample TergutEmb28metaG_FD_89873 | JGI IMG/M metagenome (GOLD analysis project Ga0123357, IMG submission 89873) | Embiratermes neotenicus P4 segment gut microbial communities from Petit-Saut dam, French Guiana - Emb289 P4 | ecosystem: Host-associated > Arthropoda: Insects > Digestive system > Gut ... | reverse complement strand
CCCCCCAAAAAACCCTGACAGAATAATGCTTCAATGTGCGTGCACACAGTTGAGTTGTACCACTGCTTGCACTGTAACTCTGTTAAGCGTTTCTGGGCAGAAACATTTTAGAAAGTTGTAAATTATTGACCTTAAGCCCAATTTGTCAAATGGATAAAAACAGACTATTATTAAAGTAAAATACGACTGTGTACGTCTGTTCTCAGTTACACCTATAACGGTCAAGTTGGGTTGATTTATGCAGATCCATCGTCAGTTTTAGTATTGGACCAATCTATTTATCTCATGTTCAAAGTACACAGTTACACGTAATAAATTTTCCGGAGAAATATTATCGTGTACATAAGTGACTACAGATTACACACATCCGTAAATATTTCACGAAGTATATTTTTACTACAATCTGTGTTCTGTGCCACAGCTCTTGTAATATGTGCCCTTCGAATTTATTGTAATCGTACATAATGTTTTGCTAATGGTATAGGGGAACGTACTGTTACGTTGTGACAAACACTGAAGAGATTAACGTTTTAAAGCCTACTGGTTACGTGTTACACCAACAGGTTTAACATTCAATAATTGTACTTTCTGCCCACACTCTATTGATTTGTTTCGTATTTATCTCAGAACAGACAGCGACTTCTGCCCCATATAATATAAACTGACCGGTTTTTGTAACCGAGTTGAAAAGTGTTTACGAACTGGGTATTTAAATAAAGTAGTCTATGCTTCGTCTTTAAATGGTTCATGTAAAAGTTTAGCGTTGTTTATGGAAGTACCGATTTTCATACAAAATAACAAGATGGAATTTCGTGTTCTTTCAGTGGCTCATATTGCTCGGCTGATCAGAAATTTCTGTCTTCTGGCCCAGAGCGCTGATTAAAACAACAAGCACAAAGACAGTCATCACAAAAGTCTGTCATTTTCCCCTGTCGTGGGTCCTTTCGTATTTTCGGAAAATATGTCCGTAAGATCAATATGGATATATTTTTCCATTCTCTGTACTTCTTCCAAATTTTCATTTTTTTGAGGCCTCTAAAACAGGGATGTGCAACGTTTTCAAAAATCTAATAGGGGCCTCAAAATTCTAGCTTCCAGAAGTGTGGCCATATGCACGTTCATATCGTAAAACATTCAGTCGCCAAGGCGACCTTCACCCGGGACTTGTGCACCTGTTTCTATATCAGTTTAATTTTGATATCTTTTTGGCTCTTTTTTCCCATTTTACACCCATACATTAGTTATCCAGACATTACCATATCATGTCCCAGTTACCACATGCAGGCTTCCTATTTGAGTAGAAATGTACAGAAAACTGTGGCCGCTAACACAATTTATATTTTAGCAATGCACAGTTTTTATATCTACTAACCAATCCCTCAATATACCAGACACATTTTCCGATATTAAAACTTTAGTGTAAATCGTGCAATCCAGATAGGTCTATCATCAGATTTCAACATAATCATTTTCTTCCTTATCCCCCTTATTTCTTTTATTCTTCTAGTCCAAAAATTACAATATTTTTCTTACCTTATCTTTCATCTACCTTAGACTAGTACTTTCTCTTTACCTACTCTTTCTGAGTTGTTCAGTTTCACTATACTGAGACACTCCTTTTATTGCCTCGTTTAATATCGCCAATTTCACTCTAAATTCCTCATTTCCTGTCTTTTGTTCAACCGTTTCCTTATTATAAGCTTTCGTTGGCTTCGGAATTATGTTTTGATTGAGCTCGCCTTACTCCAGCTGGCGGATCGGATTTACCTCCACACTTCTCAATACAAATCGGCCTGTCACAATTAGCACTATTCCCCAAAAATGAATTTCCACCTAACTTCCCTCTTATATAATCTACGTCTTACAGTGTTCGTGTCTCTTCCAGCCCGGTAGGTTTCAACAGCAACATTTAATGTACACACCGCTGAAGATAAACGCCCCTTTTGTAACGTAGTTTAAAACGGAGTGCACAGATTTGCCAGAAATTCAGAAGTCACATGAAAATTATGGCCTGTGTAGGGTGACATGAAGAAAGATCCATACTGGGAGCCCACAAATGTTAGGTACAACAGTACAAAATGTAGTCGGGACGGCGACCGTGCGCCCGGGTTCTGTGCACCCCTGTCTTAGACTCAACTGGCACTGATAATATAACAGGAAGTGCAAGTTCTAAGACCTGTCATTAAAATTTATACATTATCTTGAATGGTGCTTATAAAAGTATCTCATAACTTAGTGATCTCAGCAAATTAGTTTAAAAAATTCTGAAATTCCGATTAGGTCCCCAAAACAAAAGTGGCTGTATTTCCGTTCTTACTAAACTCCATGGAGCAGAGTCCTTCTTTAGATGCTAACCGTTTGGCAGTTAGTGAAGAAATTCCCCGCATTTTATGGAACCCGAAGGCTCATTACCGCATTCACAAGTGCCCACCACCTGTCCCTATCCTAAGCCAGCTCGATCCAGTCCATGCCCCCACATCCCACTTCCTGAAAATCCATCTTAATATTATCCTCCCATCTACGCCTGGGTCTTCCAAGTAGTCACTTTCCCTCAGGTTTCTCCACTAGTACCCTGTGCACGCCTCTCCCCACCCCCATACGTGCTACATGTACTTTCCATATCACTTATTTGTTTTTACTGGAAAACTATGTCTCTTCGCTTCACTTGAATGATCTGGAATATAGCAATTTGGAATTAAATTCTTGGGCAATAAAGGCTACTGTCAACAATAATTAAATAAAGTGGTAAAATGTAGTCTAACACAACTGTATTAATTTTCTTTTTAAGACTTTACAACGACATGCTTCTGTTCTTAGAAGCCATCTTCATGCTAAAGATGGCTTCTAAGAACCGATACACGTCGCTGTAAATTCAAATAAAAGAAAATTAATACAGTTGTGTCCGACTACATTTTATCACTGTACTTAAATATTAGATCATAACACAATGGGGATGCTTTGCCTAAATATTATAATTAGACTACTCTAACCGTTGTGAAAGTGCTTAGTTGCTGTGTGGTGCGTGGTGCGTGGTGCTTGGTGCGTGGTTTGTACGTAAAGACAGCGAGATGAATAAGACGCTCACCCTCTAATGTGTCCCACCAGGGGAATGTGCCTTCTGCCCACTTGATGTTTGTTCAGATGTGACGGCGAGCAGTGAAGTTGTCTCTGCTTATAATTAAGCATTGGACCGTGAAAATGTAACGGGTAGAGGTCTAAATGTTCCCAATACAATAACTAAATGACAAAAGGTATTTACTGCGCCGGTTTTCAACCCTAACGGTATTATTTGTTGATTTCTATGTAGCCATTTTAAGCACGTTAGCAAAATTGCGAAAAGCAACTATTAGCTTCGTCCTCTCTGTCTGTTCGTCTCTCCGCCTGGAACAACTCGACTCCCACTAGACGGATTTTCGTGAAATTTGACATTTGATTATTCTTTGAAAATCTGTCAAGAAAATTCAAGCTTCGTTACAGTCTCACAAGAATAACGAATTATTTACATGAAGACCATTATACACTTAAGACCTATCTTGCTCAGTTCTTCTTAAAATGAGAAATGTGTGAGACATAAGTTGCAGAGAAAATCAAAACACGCATTGTATAATGAATAACGTTTTTCCTTAATATCTTGCCGTTTATGCGATCCGTGGAAAAATGTAGTGGTGCTGGACAGACCACAGATGACAATATGTCGCATGCTGGATAACTAAAGCTACACACACTCATAAAATATAATACTTCATGCTTTTCCACTGCAAATATGGTTGAACGAACGCGCCTCATTCTTACGTTATACGTACATTACACGTCTTGTTTCTCAGAACTTTATTCGTTCGGTTTTCCTAAACGTCCAGACCGGCTGTATGGCCAACCCAGGCCCTTATCGAATAGGCACCAGTGTTTTTGCATGGGAGCAGAATTCGAAGACCTGACCTCCATCTAGTGTCGAGGTTAAGAGTGAGTGGAGCTATAATTCTGCTCCTCCCATATACCTTCATGGTGTGGACAGCGCTTAGTTTACCCTTACTTTCTTTCAGTATTCTTTGCACACATATATTTTAAGTCCGCTGTGTGTGTGTCTGGCACATACAGTGTCACTAATAGCGTGAAGCCAGTTCCTGTAAGAAGGTGTTAAATAAATAAATGTGAATAATTACGTAATTTTTTTATTTTTCATGTACACAGTTCCCATTAGCACACGTTCGGATTTCCTTACATTGGCTCCACAACCAACCAAAGGTTTGCACTATGTTATGCATATCATGCGTAGTACGCCTAACCCTTTTTTATGTCCTAGTTGCCCTCCTGAAAGAGTGGGCGTAGATAAAAAAGGCGTAAATTAAAAACTCTATTCAAAAGTAAGGGATTAGTCTAATAGAAGGCTCCCAACCAAAGGGCGTTAAACCGAAGAGTAGAAAGCGCAAATTAAGAAATGGCCTAAATTGGCAAGGGGCGTTAAAATAAAAAGGGGCAAAACAAACGAGCATAAAACAAGGGCTGGGCGTATAAAAAGATTATTAAGTGCTGCACTTACGTTTATGATCACTTTGCGTATACAATTTCATAAACCTAGCGTCAGTAACTAAACGTGTGTTGAAAAGTGTTTTAGCGATCTTGAGTCTGTTGAAAAGGTGAAATAAACAAACATCCCATCCAAATTCCACGTTTATTTACATATTGTTTATAGCTGTGACCAGTGAAACACAAACATTCATTTGTTTCACTTCAATTGGTCACGTGAGATACATTTTTATATCTCCCTTGCCCTCGAACAATGTCTGCTGCGCTCCTTTTCAAGCACTTAACATTTATCCTTCTTAAACAAATATCGAATGTTCCTATAGCGAAAATTTATTAGCTCCTCTCCTTATCTAAACACAACGTGAGAGTGAACATTAGGTGTACAGTTGAGGATGTAACCATTATTTATCCTAAAAAATGCCATACTCCAGTTTAACCAAGAAGCTGAATCATTAGACAAAGCTTTGCTTGAAGATATGGCTATTTCTCATCGCCTTGTAGATTCAAGTGGATTGAGGGAATGGTCTTAAACTTCATGTATTCTCCGACGGTTATCGTAGCCAGGCTATAATTTTATTAGTCTTAGAATCCAAAACGTTCTCTATATGAAAGTTCTAGTCTTTAAATTACGAATGCGAAACGCACTCATCGCTTTCATCCTTTGAAGTTTGACGTCTTTCATCTCCTGTAGCTGCTGTAAGGCACTGATGAACTTCCAGATAGAATATGCTTACGTCAACGCAGCAGGCTTCACTGTCATATTAGAAATAGTTTCAGTTGTGAACGACTTCGCTTACTGTGAATTTATGTCGTTCAACACGCTGACAGTCATAATCGTGATGTAAATTATTTATGTATGACTGGGAAATAGGATAGCGCTCATTCAATGATAGGACCGGGGACAGCGGAGTGGGTTAAATGACTAAGCTAGGAGCTGGACCGTCTGGGGTTCGAGGCCCGGTAGGCACAAGGTCCCTTTCTTCTCTCGAACGTCCAGACCGGCTCATATATTTGTTTTTCACAAACGAGTAGATATTCTTGATTTCAAACTTTCGCCGTGTTCTAAATGTTGTGTATTTTCTTCTGGGTAATTCCCCGGCGTCTGAATATCGCCGGAGAATTACCCAGAAGAAAGCACACAACGAGTAGATATTGTTAGCTTTGTGCTTTGCACCACCAGAGTTTATTACCTTTATAAAACTTCGGCTGTTCAGTCTTGGCAGTGGCAGTTTGTTAAACGTTATTTCATTGTTTTCTTGGCTAGATCTTTTTATACCTCTCCTTTAAAGTGTTTTATCCTGGAACTGGGATCATGAAAGACAAGAAAACATTTAATGCAACACTGAAACAGCGAAGGATAGGAGAGAAACGGTGCAATAACGTAAGCAGAAAAGATAAATCTTACCCGAAAAAAAAAGTTAATATATGGCGGATATTTGGCTGCGCCTGTGTTGTTGCCTTAGGTTAAACGAATGCTAAATTTAATAATATACGATTGGAAATAAGGTACAGTGTTTCTGGAGATCATTCGCTTGAATTGGTAGTCACTTCTTGAAAGCTTTCAAGTTTCTGTTAGCCTGTGTATTATGCCATTAATTGTAAATTACTTAAAGTAGAATTTGCAAAGAGATTCGTGGCTTGTAAAGTGTGTGTCAATTTTCATAGCAATGAGACGTCTACTTGAGCCGGCTCCCTCTTCTCACCTACTGCCACAAAGACACCTAGTCGAAGAGGAGAAGGGAGGGAAAGACTACGAGAAAATTCCCTCTTCTGCGATAACAAAACCCAGCATAAAGTCAACATAATATAATAGGTTATATAATGATAATGGTCATAATGGGACCCTCCATTCTGCGACCCGCTATCGGCTATATTCCACACACCACAGACCTGCATGGTAGAGACACCCTCGCCAAAATAACACGTAAAACACTGAACCACATGCCGTTATTACAGGTCTGCAGCCATCAATAACCAACACTAAATATGCTCCTGCCAAAACTCGTACAATAAAGAAATTATATCTTTAATATACCAAATAAATGCACTTGAATATATATTATCATTTATCAAATCTGTCCTACAAGTTTCGGCGCGTGCTGCGCCATTCTCAGGGAGAAATATTGTCGCTTGTTCAAAACTGAATTTGACGTTCAGGTGACCGTGCATCGTGACAAATTGGACGTTCAGGTGACCGTGCATCGTGACAAATTCTTATAATAAAACCAACTAAATGCACTAATTTCTCAAATTTATTTTTGAATAAAACTACATGTTTCGGACAGTTCCTCTGTCCACCATCAGGAGTTTTTCACTGTACACACAGCAGTGGTATATGTCATACAGGTTTGCTGACTGCTTGCGAGCAAGCAGTCAGCAAACCTGTATGACTTCATTCAATGACGTGTTTCAGAAGGCAGTTCCTACACACGATGTGACCAATTCAGTTAGCCTTCCTTCTTTTTATTGTTTTCAAGGGATTCTTTTCCTTTTTGTACATCCATTTGCACACGATCCTGTCCGATCTGGCAGCCTTTAAACCATTTATTCGATGTAAATCTAATGTCGGTGTTGTATGCACAGGACGGCCATGTCTTTCAGTCCTCTACCTAGGAACGGTACCAACAAGAGACGTATTAGCGTCGTATGGTTTCCGGTGGTCTGCTGCCTTCCCACAAGGTTATGTTCTACACGCTCATATCCTCACGCCTCCCCTAGCCCATGCAACGCCAAAGGTTTGACAATCCTGTAACACAGTGCTTTGTTGGTGGGTGGTGCAGACGTAGGTAAAAGATTAATACAGTGTCATTTATGAATCGTTTAAATGACGCTAATTTTGAATTAATAAGAGGCGAATAAACTTGAAGTCTCCGTCATAAAAGTTTATTTTTATTATCAAATATTTGTGATTGAGTTTCAAATGTTGTATTAACAAAATTATTAATATTTAATTAAATATGGGTTATCCGAAGGCAGGAACAGGGGTGTTCCTGTGGTTTGCGTTTCTAGCGAAGGGCCATGTATCGCGCTCCATTGTAAATATGCTGCACATAAGAACAGGTATTTTATCAAATTTAAAGTACAGAGTTTTGTATTATGACAGAATTCCTTGGTGAGTTGTTGGTTTTAGGTAAAAGAAATATTTCTTTTCCAACAAAGTGTTTCGTCACTCTTTTCAATCAGTGCAGATTCAATATCAGATTGAGAGAGAAGTTCACACGCATATGAGATAGCGGAAGAATTGTAGGTTTTCATATTAAACTTCAGGCTTCGATATAAACGTGATATCTTCAATTGCTAATGCCATATGTGTTTCTTTATACTAACACTCGTCATGCAGCGCCAGCAGCAGCAGCAGCGATGCACTGCAGATAACCTGGTTCTGTTAACGGACAAAGAGCAGATAAACGCTCTTGTTTGAGTTTTACTACTTTCTTAAACAGGGGTCACAAAATCTACGACTTTTAAGTTTAGTTTGAACATGCCTAAATAATTCTATTAAAAATAGGAATATTAACAAATGTACCCATTTGACACAGTCACCCTCAAGGGCAGTACGTCAGAGAAGCCGTCCAAGTCTGTACAGTGAAAGTAATACCTAGAACAACATAGCTATAGAACTATACGCTATACAGTGGTTAATATTCAGTGCGAACTTATAGCCACCTACACTGAAGACTACATCTGGTTGTAAGGATTCCATAAACAACGGAACCAAAACTCAACGCTTACGTCAGGAGAAAATCTTAACGGGAAGCTTATTCGTCCCTTACAACAAAACAACAGAAACAAGCAGCGAACTTTACCAGACAATGCTATCAACTATTTTACAAGACAATTTCATCGTGCGAGATCATATAGTAATACGCCTACTCCTACGGATCAGCAACAAAAGAAGTACTCCGACGTCACCAGTAAATATATACTATCCCATATCTCCAAAACAACCAGACGGTAACGGGACTTACGTTTGTAAAATGGTGAACACCAATATAACGTTTTAAGAATTTTATATATTTTAACTTTTTATTACACAATGTGTATAACACATTTTACAAGACAAATTATCTAATTTTCTGTATCCCACTGTTGTAAACACAATTTACACGTCACACCCTCTGAGACAAATGATTTAATTTTATGTATTCCATGTATGTAAACACGATGAGATCCCAAAGTGTGCGTAGCATCTTGTGACTCAAGTGGCAAAAATAGGCCTGAAGATGACTAATCTATAGTCGAACATGTATCTTATGTAAGTACCTTGAGTAATAAATAAGCTGTGCTGACGTACACTATTTAGCATTAGAGCACACATTTGTATTGGAGACGGTTTAGCGTATTATATGTGGTGATTAGGTCATTGGACCCAATCCTTATTCACTTGGTAACGGGTACTCGTTCAGCCGGGATAAAGCAGGCGGAGCTTGAGGCTGACCACTCACCTCAATCTAGTGTCGAAGTTAGGAACGAGTGGAGCTGTACTTCTGCTCCTCCTGTATGCTTTATGGCGCGCGCAGGGTATATTTCAAATTTGTTTTTACACTTTTTTATTGTGACTTATGTAAGGACTTTGAAGAGTAAATTGAAAGTAAATTGTAGGCGTTTTTTATTGTTTGCCTACCAAGTACATTATAACTATAATATTTAACTTTCAGCACCAGTGAAAACAACGGAAATGTGAAATCGTAATGATGCAGGCACACTCAGAGCAGCTGTAATAATTTTACTGCGTGTGGAGGCAGTTCTTGTATCACGAGATTTGGGGCACTGAAGGCTCAATTCTTCCGGAATGTGGGACCTTGTATACTGGTGTGTGTGTGTGTGTGCGTGTGTGTATACTGGGATGTGTGTGTATACTGGTGTGTGTATACTGGTGTGTGCGTGTGTGTATACTGGTGTGTGCGTGTGTGTATACTGGGATGTGTGTGTATACTGGTGTGTGTGTATACTGGTGTGTGCGTGTGTGTATACTGGGATGTGTGTATACTGGTGTGTGTGTATACTGGTGTGTGTGTATATGTATGTATACTGGTGTGTGTGTATGTATACTGGTGTGTGTGTGCGTGTGTGTATACTGGGATGTGTGTATGTATACTGGTGTGTGTGTGTATACTGGTGTGTGTGTATGTATACTGGTGTGCGTGTGTGTATACTGGGATGTGTGTATACTGGTGTGTGTGTGTGTATGTATGTATATTGGTGTGTGTATACTAGTGTGTGTGTGTGTGTGTATGTATGCTGGTGTGTGTGTTTGTGTCTATGTATACTGGTGTGTGTGTGTATACTGGGATGTGTGTTTGTATGTACACTGGTGTGTGTGTATGGATACTGGTGTGTGTGTATACTGGGATGTGTGTATGTATACTGGTTTGTGTATGAATGTATATACTGGTGTGTGTATGTGTGTATACTGGTGTGTGTGTGTGTATACTGGTGTGTGTGTATGTATGTATACTGGTGTGTGTGTGTATACTGGTGTGTGTGTGTATGTATGCTGGTGTGTGTGTGTGTGTGTGTGTATACTGGTGTGTGTGTATGTATACTGGTGTGTGTATATATACTGGTGTGTGTATACTGGGATGTGTGTGTATGTATACTGGTGTGTGTATGAATGTATATACTGGTGTGTGTGTGTTTACTGGTGTGTGTGTGTATGTATACTGGTGTGTGTGTATACTGGTGTGTGTGTATGTATACTGGTGTGTCTATGAATGTGTATACTGGGATGTGTGTCTATACTGGTGTGTGTGTGTGTACTGGCATGTGTATGCATACTGGTGTGTGTGTGTGTGTGTATGTATACAAAAGTTTCAGAGGTGCTTTCTGTTTCTGTACTCAGGAACTTCTGCAATACTTTTACTTTTAGTGCACGAAAAGATGTGGACGCAGTCGTGCATTCGATGACTTAAATGCAGGGTTTCTCTCGCGAGTCTGGCCGGCGTTGAAATTTATTACCAGCATCCGACCTAGAAGTGCGAGTCCGTGCGATTGGCTGAACCCTAATTCGCACATAAACTAGGGTCTGTTCTTATCTTGGGATGTGAAGCGGGCCGTTGTAAAGAGCGTATTCAAACTGAGAAAAGGCCATACAGATGCTGGAACATATGCCCTTCCGAACTGAACAAATAATCAGGCAGGAAAGGGAATCTGAAATTATCGCACAGGAATTAGTTAAGTAAATAAACAAGAAAATGCTAATTCTTGCAAAAATAAACACTGCTTAATTTCTTAAGTGAAGTTCCTTGGAGATAACTGTCAGTGTTCAGCAAGTGTAATAAAACATGCGACCTCCCCTCTTCTGGGAAGCTAAGCAGCGTATGGTGGCAATTCCTAACCGACGTTTCGGGACAACCTATCGGTCCCATCTTCGAGGGTCACGATATCTTTACACTCCCAGGGCATTGGAAGGGGCCTGTGCAGGTAAGGGGCCCTGAAGCTTAAACTTCATTAGCTTCACGGTAAATCCGTCCCTGCTGAATATAGTATTGTGCGGATCGAAAAATTAATTTGTATTCGATAACGCAACGGAAACGTGCTGCCTTACAGTACTTTAAGTATGTTTATCGTGTCTCCTCTTAGGAAAGCGAAGTTGCTGTGTGCCTCATTTCTTTGTCAGCAACTAATGCAGAAGGCCACAATTTTATTTCTTCCCTTTACTAAAATTGTTGTCTAATTAATGCTTGAAACTGAAATGTGTAGTGTTCAAGTAAAGGTAAAGTGATCCCGTTAGAGGCCCGGTGTGGCCCAAAGGGTGAGTAGAGGTATAGCTCTGCTCTTCCATGACCGCGGCACTAGAAGGGGGTGAGTGGTCAGCAGTACGCCCCTGCCGTACTTTACCCCCGGGAAAGACCCGGTACCCACTTTACAGGAGGTTGGGTGGGCCCCAGGGCCGGTCTGGACGGGCGGAAAATCTCGTCCCCACCGGAATTCGATCCCCGGACAGTCCAGCCCGTAGTCAGTCACTATACCGACTGAGCTACCCGGCCCACAGTGTTCAAGTACCAGATACAGTTACAAATCTCATTCTTATTTTCTTGTAGGTAAAGTTCTCCAAAATAGGAACAGGAAGTTCTCAGTTTCTGCTTTCACGTGCTGGTGAGAACGGACTGACAACTTCTCTTCTTCCAGAAGTCGCATTTCCATAGTGAATCCTGTCTTGTCACTTGAGTGGAGTACAAAGCTCCCCTTTACTATAATTAGTTACACAAAAAGAAGTTTTTCTTCGGTTCTCTCTTTCTGCGTCTGTTAGGCACTGTCTCATAAATACCAATTTTTGACTGGTAAGATATGCGTGAAAGATTGGCGTGCACCCAATGGGTGTCGGTACTGCCGCGCTGCAGCCCTAGCCCTCCCTCTCCAAATTTAAATATAAAAAACTTAGATTTTATTGACATGATTATATCAAACGTTTTACCTGATTTACTTTTCTGTCGATCGCAGCCAATGATGACTAGTTGAATGGAATTTGGAAAAATGAAATAAAAACGTAGGACGTCTTATATAAAATAAGAAAGAGAGAAGATTAGACCTTGGAATTTAAATTAGGTAGGTGAGCCATGGAATAGGTATTTATATTGATGTGTATATAAATCAGTTACATAAAATGTTACTCTACAGTTATTTTTGTAACACCATTTCTATACAATAATTTTTAATGTGAAACATAAATTATATATAGCCTGAAGGTCAGCCACTCCTCCCCACATTGAAGAATTCTGTGTGCGTGTCTGTTGAATCTTGGTGCATGTAGCATGCCATTGGTGTTCCCTGATCCTGGCACTCTTTGTTTTACTATAAAGCCCCTCTGGAAAACGTTAAGGGCTAAGATCTCGTGAGAAATTGTGAGGAGGAAGCGACATTTTATTTATGTTAGTGTTTTGAAATATGTAGAATTTAGTGTGAATACCATTAAAAATACACAGATTATTTATTTATTTATTGAATTATAACCGGAAATCTAATTTTCAATTCTAAGTACCGGATCGTAGGCAGGGCTACATTCCACATATCAGATTTACAGCTTTTCTAATTATAATTAGAAAAGATAATTATCAGTCACGTTCGGTTGGACCTTACATTGCTTGTACTTCATAAAAAATATCACAAGCGTATCTGTTTTTATAGTAATTTCAAAGCGCTTGATATTATTGCAATGATTCTAATAACTCTAACAGGCTTTAAATTATTTAAATAGTTTTAACAATTCAAAGCATGCTACAATTATTATAAAAACAGCCATTCATACAATGACATTTTACTGTTAAGAAAGCATAATGAGTTCCATGCAATTAAGAAATTCTGTACCGGAGTGCCATTGACTTTAATTGAAGTTGCGAAAATCATTTGTGTTGTAGTGCGAGTGAAGAGTCGTTATTCAAAATCGAAACATACGAGGTACTGGTTATAAGTAATTAGTGTGCTGAAACTGAGCAGTTTTCAGTAAAGTGACTAGGCTATGGGCTGGATGATTCGGGGTTCGATTCCTGACAGGGGCAAAATATTTTCCTGTTGTCCAAAAGTCCTGGTCTTCTGTGGGCCCAACCTAGCCCCCTATTTAGTTCGTATTGGGGATTCTTTCCCCAGGGGTTAAGCGGCAAGGGTGTGAATTTAACCACATACCTTTATCTAATTCCGAAGTTATGTTGAAGTAGAGCCGTACACCTACTCCACCTATACGCTTTCGTGACATTAATCCTTATCGTTTATAATTTGTGTGCCATCTATGACGTTTGAATCATATTCTGTTGAATTAGTCAGGTACTTACAACACGAATAATTTTAAAATTTTAATCTGTTTTCTCCTTAGGTGAGAGACCAAATATAAATATCACACTGAACAGCTGGTGTTGGTGCAGTATTTATATCCTGTTACTGGAGACTGCAAGGCGTGTGATTATAATCAAGCAGATTTTTAATACCTTCTGTTCGTACTTCGTAACTACCGAGTTTAGCAGTCCGCTAGAGTAGCCACATACAGGGTCGATTTCAGGTTCACGAATGTTACAAGTCTGATGATATTCAAAAGCTCGAGCTAGAGAATGGCTGTTGAAAATTGGGAAAGTGTGTCGAACTGCTGGTATAAGATTTGCTCTGCTAATGCAGTTTGCTGTGTCGCGTGTCTGCATTTTTCTTTCTTCCTCACATCCATCCATTCAGTCCACTGTTGTCAGAAAGATTTTACGGGTCTCAATGCTGCTAGGAAAACGGAAGTAACGCCGGTAATAGGTCCACCAGAATGGGGCTCTCTTGTCACACCAAACTACAGCTAACTGTTGGTGTTGTATTGGTTTATTTTTAACGATGTTCTCAATTACACACACACACACACATATATATATGTATATATACACACATACATATACACACATATACACACATATACATATATACACACACATACACGTACATATACACACACATATACTCACACACATATACACACGTATATATATACACACACACATACACACATACATATACACGCATATACACACACATATACACACATACATATATACACACATACACACACATACACACACACATG
>Ga0123357_10006752_pt1 | contig 14076 bp, 15 predicted proteins | sample TergutEmb28metaG_FD_89873 | JGI IMG/M metagenome (GOLD analysis project Ga0123357, IMG submission 89873) | Embiratermes neotenicus P4 segment gut microbial communities from Petit-Saut dam, French Guiana - Emb289 P4 | ecosystem: Host-associated > Arthropoda: Insects > Digestive system > Gut ... | reverse complement strand
GAAATAACTCAACAAATAAGTCGCAAGCTCCTGAGGATGGATGTATTAACATCCGAAACATGTTGAGCATTAAATAATGAAATAATAAAGCAAGTGATATCAAATTGGTCTCTCTTTATTCAAATATTTGCACAGTTCAAAATTTCTATATTTGAAATACTGTTGCAGGATTTGTAGCAGCAAATTTACTTACCCTATGGAGCAGAGTCCTTCTTGAGAAGCTAAGCAGTCAAGAAATCCCCCACATTTTATGGAACCAGACTGTTCATTGCCATGTTTATAACAGACCGCCACCTGTCCTTATCCTGCAACAGATCTATCAGTCCATGGTCCCCCATCCCACTGCTTGAAGGTCAATTTTAATACTATCTTCCTATTAACCCTTTGACGCCTAACAACCTCTATAGTCGTAGTACTGCACTGCTAACCTCTAAACATTACATTTTATATATTTATTCAACAAATACAGGTACTGAATATTTTAAACATGGTATATACTCTCCGTTTTTCCCTCTTCAAAATGCAGTTTGTTTCATAATTCTAACATATTTGGTTCCTGTTTTATTCGTGTTTTATATACTGGATGTGCTAAAATTTAAAAAAATAATTCTGGCGCCAAAAGGTTAAAGCCTGGATCTTCCAAGTGGTCTCTTTCCCTTAGGTTTCCCCACTGACACTCTGTAAGCACCTCTAATCTACCCCATCCAGGCTACAGGCCTGCTTATCTTATTCTTGTTTTGATCACCTGAATATTTGGTGGAGTAGATCATTAAGCTCCTTGTTATGTAGTCTTCTCCATTCTCCTGTCATCTCACTCCTCTTAAATATCCTCCTCAGAGTCCTATTCTCAAACACCCTCAGCCTACGATGCTCCCCCAACATAAGAGACCAAGTTTCACACCAAAAAAACAAAAAAACAAACAAAAGGTAAAATTATAGCTCTATATGTCTCAAACTTTACATTTTTGGATGGCAAACTGGAAGACATAAGATTCTGCACTGAATGATAGCAAGAATTCCCTGGCTTCAGTCTGGTCTTAATTTCTTCCTGAACAGGATTTCAATTCATTAGGGTTATTCCCAAACATTTGAACAGTTCCATCCTTTCAAAGGAACTATTAACAATCTTTACATTGTGACTTCCCCTGCATTCTGATCGAGACAACAACATGTTCTTAGTTTTATCAGCACACTGTGTCTAGTTCACTATCCTTACTAGCAGCTACTCTTAGTTTTATCAGCATACTGTGTCTCATTCACTCTCCTTACTAGCGGCTACTACAGCCTCCGTTTTTTTTAAGAGTATGTAACGCTTCAACCCAATACATTATCATCATCAGCATAAACTAGAAGCCAATGTGTACCAGTTAACCATTTAAAGGCCGAGTTAAATCCCAACTGTAAGTCCCAGACTGCCGAATTATTCTGTGGGGTATTTAAATTCTGTGCATGATTTTCGAAAAACCTGAATATTTTGAGAACTGAGTGGGATAAATTTGTGAAACAAAAAGCATTTTGTGGGGAAGGAAACAGATATTGCTCAGTGTGCCTTCAAATGCTGTAATATCCTTATAGGGTAATGGAGAAGAATTGTTTCTCAAAAAACTTGTAAATATCCATGTTCATTTACTTACAATGTGGTCAAGGCTTTATTGTTTGTATGGAGGACGGACAAATAGATGTCTTATAAGTTGGTCTTTGTGTGATAATCCTGAAAACAGTTTCGGTCAACACAAAGCACTACATCACACTTGACACATCTGAATATCACCGTCTGCTTCACGCACCCGCTGAACACACATGACATCGGCGTTTCGTGTGATTGCAGCCAGGCCTGTGCCATTGTGACTTGTGTCCAGTCTTCAGATGTTAGTAGAAGCTTGGGCTGGTCTCCCTACAGGCATGAATGGTTGTGGTTCATGCCCAGCCCGTGCCAGCATCTCTCTCTGATAAGGGGGCCCCAATAAGGGCGTGCACTACATGCCTTCAGGGTTTAGGGGTCAATGTCCACTGAGAGGGTTGTGGCTGTTGACCTGCCACATTGCCAAACCATCCTCATCTTCAGAGCTGCTGGCAGAATAATCTAGAACTGGAGGCTATGAAATGGAAGACCATCGTGAAGGTGGGCGTAGCTCCTCTTCATCCCCTAACCCTTGTGATGCATAATATTTATCCTCGTCACTGTCCAAACCCATTACGATGTCCCATATTTCTTTTATAGACAGCACATGAGCCCGTTTTGCACACAAAACATCATGTTGCATTTTCAACAAAACTTCCGCACAGCTAACGCGTCATACAGCAGAAACTCTGCTGAAAGAAGTCGAAATTCTTCAAGCTACTTGGTATAATGCATGGATCAGGTATAATGTTCCCTTTCCTCACCTAAGAACCGTTACTCAGCAGGACTGCTTTCATGACTGATTCAGTGTTGAGACATTGTGCAGTCAGATAGAAAGACAGGGCTGTCAGCATTGCCAAACGAAGGTCATCCGAAAGTAGACGTTAACGTTTCTGGCATTACTAGGAGATGCCACTATAGTGGACGTTAGTGGGTTAAGCGTTAATTTCAAGCCATCCTGGTTTACCTGAACTCTCCTAATGGCATACCCTAAAGCAAAGTTGAAAAGCAATGGTGATAAAGAAACTCCTTTCTTCAAACCATTCCTAAGAGGAAACATATCAGGCAAATGCTTCCCTTCCCAACTCTGCTACAGGTTTATTTCAGACACATTTTTATTAGCCTTAGCAGTTTCATGGAGATACCAAACTCAATAAGAACATTATACAAGACCTCCCTCCTAACTGAATCATATGCTTTTGATGTTTTGCTGACCGTGCATCTCAGAATAATCTTAGTAATTAACCAACTTAATGCACAAAATCTTGTTTTGTAGTAAGTTTATTATATGCCTCTACATGTTTCAAGCACTATGTGCTCATCATCAGGAGGTCAAAATTGTATTATACAGCATCTGGTATCATCACACCTGTAGGTGGCTGTCCCGTGCACAGGTTGAGAGAAGACTCATATGCTTTCTTGAAGTCTTTAAATAGCTGACACACTGCTGTCTTTTATTCCCTTTTTTTTCAAGTATTTGACAAATGAAGAATATATGACCAGTAGTTGACTTGTTGCACAGAAACCCACACTGATGATCCCCACACATGGATTTAACTTTGAGAGCAGGATGTTGGATAAAATTTTGTATGTACTTGACAAAAGTAATAAGCCTCTATAATTACTACAAACCATCCCTCTTATAAATTGATACAATGATCAACTCCTTCTGCTGCTCAGGCAATTCCTCCTTCCAAATAGAATAAATAAGTTCATGTATCTCAGAGTGCATTGTCCTACACCCTGCTTTAAATCAATTCTGCCGGGATTTGATTAATACCTGGTGATTTGTCCCTTTCTTGATTTTCAATAGCCAGTTTAACCGAAAAGGCACTTGTCTCATGCACTAGTGGCCATGCTGTATGTATTTCTGTCTGGCTACCAACATTAACCCCATTTACATTCAATAGCTGAGAGAAATGGTTCCTCCATCTAGCTAAAATACTGTGGCAGTCTGTAATCAAATCACCCTCTCATCCTTTATTATATTACTAATAGGCAATGATATTACAGCAGCGATCTCTCAGAACTATATATGAGATCCTACCACTAATAAATTCTGCTCTCTTAACTGCTGATACTATTCTATGGTGTACAAAAATCCTGTTCCCAATCGATGCTTTTGTTTCCTTTTCCAAAGAATAAAATATAATCCCCTGCTCCTAAAGTGCCCCCGTGTCCCCCTTAACCTCCTGTACAGACACTACATCTAATTCATACCTCGCTAATTCCCTGGCAACTGTTGTGACCCCAAACCTATGCAGGTTCCTAACGTTCCATGTACCCAATCTCATGTTCCAGGCCCAAGGCAAATGTATGTGTTTTTGTAACAAGGCCAATTTTTATGCTGAAGAGTTGTTAGCACCTCACCCAAACCCCAAGCTGGAAGACCACCTGTTGTCAGCCGTCCACAACTGCTTATTCAATACATTTACAGCCACCTTCCATACTGTAGGTCATTCCTCCATCCACAACCTGAGGACGCACCATCCCATGGTGACAGGGACCTGCTTATCACAGGCAGCACCATACAAACATCTAAAATTGGTGTTGATGTGTATGGATCTGTGAGTTACGTGGTTAATCCTACAGATCTTATTGAACCACATACCTGTGTTATTTTCAAATAACTCTTCTTTGGTGTTTTTATAGTTATAAACTATCTCTGCTTGTTGGACACTTACTATCTTAATGCTGTTCAGTCCATGCAGTAAGAATGTGTGTTTTATTTACAAAATCAACATACGCACACAACCAATTTTTGATATGTGTAGGAGGTAACTTGTTACCTCCTACACATAACACAACAACACACAATACAGGGCCAAAATCCATAATGAATCAAGAACACAACTGGATGTTTGTATACAATGGTAATACCTACAATTATACACCAAGCATACAGAATTTTAACCACACATTAAAAGACCATACATTTTTTAATTCAGCTGCAGCAATCACTACAATATAATATTTAATACTACCATAAAGTATTATACACTCCTGAGTTCTAAACACTGGTGTATAGCCTCCCTAAAGAAGGAATTCTGCTGAAACATATAAGAGTAAACAAAAGTTTGTGTTGTTGTGTACGTCAGATATTGGTTGGTTTCATAAATGAGGAACTTAGTCACAAAGCATGGAATGAGTAACATTAAAGTAATTTAAGATATTATTTAATAGTGCTAAAATAAGACTGCAGATGAGAGGCTAATTATGAGTCCTGTGACAAGAGAAAATGATTATGTAAGTTTTACTAGAAATAACCAATAGAGAATCTCTACTTCACGGCACTATCCCAGAATTTGCTTGGTCAGACCCATCAAAACTACAATCAAGAGATAGCGCCCTGTCTGAGTTTGAACTAGACATCTCCTGATACAAGTCAGACATGTTACCATTATAGCCAAATCTGATGAGACTGTAATGGCAAGATATGCTAGAAACAAAGTAATTCAGTTACTCCTGCACTATTTTCATTTCTCATGATGATACTGATAAAGATACCAGTCTTCTGGGAAATGACATTGGTATATAAGACACATTGTTCTAGAGGAATGTATTCCCTCCAAAAACAGGGTAGTCCAAGAACAGTAAGCCACGTGAAACAGTCGCCATTACATAAACATAGGAGAGATAGTTAAGAGCAGTGAGACGATGTAAGTCATGGCTAATGCACAGTGGGCAAGATTACAGATGGAGCACGCATGAAAGATACAAAGAGGATTTTTGGTGTGCATGGGAAACAAAAGGATGCAACAGAAATCTGATGTGGGCAGTGAGAACCTGGGTCTGCTTTACTGTCAGTTAAGAAAGTAAATATAAACCTCTAAACAGGACAAAATAAAATTATTATATTATTAATATTCTTCTTATTGTCATCATTGCTGTCAGTACAGTCATACAGTAAAGTGAGTCATCAATGAACATACAAACTGTTGATGTTGCAAAATTGGATGGGGGTGGGGGGGATGATGTGCCATTTATTCTAAGACTAGCCAGTCAAACAAGTTGCAGCAATGCTACTGGAAATTGAGTCACATGAAGATGTAATGTTAAGGAGTGCTGGTGACATATGCAGCAAGCACATGCCATCAAACATCAGACATACCACCGTGTTATCTGCCATTACAAATTGCTATTCACACATTATTCAGTCACTTCTCCATGTGTTGTGATATGAGGGGCAATCTCTCCACCAAAAGTTGTTTTGTTACACACTGCAACTGCCAATTATGACTACTGCGATTTCAGGTAAGATGTAACAATACATGTCATAATTATTTTTCACTACTACTACTACTGCTACTACTACTACCACCACCACTCATTGGAATTTTTCATTGACATAATCCTTCTGGCCGCACTATGGCCCTGGGGTTAACTCAGCCTCTAACAGAAATGAGTACCAGGTATATTTCCTGGGGGGTAAAGGCAGCCAGTGTGTAGGGCTGACAACCTTACCACCTTCACGTGCCAATTGTCTTGAAATTGCAAGCCTCAACCTCCTGGAACACCAAGGGCCTGTTCAGGCCTGTAATGGGATTGCTTTACCTTTACTATTACTACTACTATTACTATTGTCTTGTATAAATATTAAAGATAGGTAACACATGATAAATGTTCTGTATTTTTCTATTTTTAGTGTGAAAGATGTAACTGTTGAGGAGTCTGGGGGGCAACTTTCATTAAAGTATACAAAATCCTCTCCTAGCTTGGATGGTCAATGATCAAATATGGCGATGAACACCAGCAAAATTAAACCCTAGCTTTATCAGTCCACAACCAAATGTGGCCACAAATGACAATTCCTTCACTTCAACCACACCTTGTAATTCACATGGGCCTTCAGGACATCCCCAGAATTGTACTCTTCAAAGAGGTTGCTAGAACGGCCCAAGGAACTTTTCACTATTACTGTCATGCACTCAAAAAATTAAATTTGACCTGCACAGCTGAGGCAGAGTCCCTCAACACTCAAGATAATGGTAGAGTCAGAACAAACAGAACCTATCAAAAACACAAGCCTCTATCCCTGTAGGACCTTCTTTCCACAGGTTACCACTTGATAGGTGTTCCATGTATGAAAAGCCTAAGTTAAATTAATGAACAGCTCTAACCAAACACAATACTAGTGGGGGAAAAGAAAAAAGGGGGGAAAAAAAAAACTCTACTGCATTATTGCATATGCACAAAAAACAACTGCACTTCAGCCTCCTGTATTTTTAAGGGGAGCACCTCAGTTATTGGTCATAAACAAGGGGTAGTCAGTTTTCCCCAGTACAAACTACTGCCAAAGTCAACTAAAAACTCCTCAGTCAATATTGGTCTGTATCAGTCTGGATCTCAATACTGGTTCTTGCTCTAGTTAACTTCATTTTATACAGCCCTTCAGTGTTCTCCCACTTCAAGGTGCCTGCTCATAAGTTACACCAATGTTTCAACCTTTACCATCACTTAACTAAACTGTCATTTCATACTACATCGCATACCCTGCTGTGAAATTGAACATGTTATTCTATGTTACCCCAACTTCCTCATCAACTCCTGCTCAGTCAACAGTATTGACTATGATCCCAACCCACCACAACACTCAGCTATAACAGTTTCACCTGGGAAAAAACATCCAACAAACAGACACACAGATATGAAGAAAAAATGTTCGGTTGGAGGAATCCACAGGCTTTTGTAAGTATGAAAATGTATTAAAAGTAAGGTGTAGGAGCAGATAATCTGAGGAACTCCAATACAAAAGTATGCATATAATACCCATGTTACCATTCTCTTTCTGACATAAGTACTGTGTGATACTCACCAGTCTGCACCAGTTCTTCAAGCAGGCTTGACCATTCTGAACGAAATAAGTTAGCACCTGTCAACGAACCATCACCGCCAATTACCACCAAGTTTGTTATGCCCCGAGTCACCAAATTCTTTGCAGCCTTTAGACGTCCATACCGTTCTCTGAACTCCTGGCAACGTGCTGAACCAATTATAGTACCACCCTGTAAAGTTCCACATTTCAGCATTTGAAAACAATTACAATCTGTACATGCATTGCTGACATTAATCTCGAACTACAGATTCCTTGGAAACAATATTTTCTTAACTAATTGCAATGAAAATGTCAGTCTGTGGACAACAGAAACAAGGCCTGGGAATGACACAGCAAACTGCTTGTCTAACACAAATAACACCTAAAGATGATCTCAAACCCAGGTCTACTTTGCTGGATAACTCTGTCCTTGTCACAAAAAAATTAAGTTTCGAAAAAATTTGCAGCAGCAACTTTCTTTTAAAAACAACAATGTGCAGAGACAGGACAATGGCAGATACAATAGTCACCCACATATGTACAAAATTCCATAATAATCATAGTTTTGCAACGTAGCCACATATGCAATTGCAGGCTTCTTCCCACCTTGAATTACATTACCCTAATAATATTCGGTAGTGAGTAAAAATTATCATTTACTGTCCATGCATCACATTACCATGTTGGCTGTGTTTTCCTCCTCTTCTCTCTCTCTATCTCTCTCTCTGCCTCCCCCATTACTAAAACCCTTACCTAGATTTTTAGCTGCAGAATAAAGTTTTAAAATCCCTTCTGGCTGGTTGATAAATTATTGGCTCTAAATTTGAATATGGTCACAACCCCCAATTCCCGGAATATTGTTTAGGAAACTCATCATTATGTGAGTAGCCCATATATTGAAAGGCAGCCTAGTCGCATATTTTCCTAATTAGATATTCTGCTTCTGCAGTACTGTTGGCACTGTTGACTGGCCATGGTGCACAGTCTTACTGACATCATTTCCAGACAGCACATCCCTGCATATAGTCATCATTTTGTGGTTACTACATGACATTTTGTCACTTTCAGTTGACAAAACTCATATAAAGAAATTCACTGACAGTAAACAGTATATCACACAAACTGAGATCCTGTGTATTTGTGATTACTGTCAAAGACACTCCTCATGCACAGAGTTACAGGAGATTGACAGCAAATAGAGTGGAAATAACTTGTGGCTTGAAACCATGCTAGAGCAAAACAAATGAAATCATATGAATTACCATCAAATACCCTCCATCTTTTTGGAAAGTAGAATGGTTCACCATGTCCCAACCAACACATGTTCAAACATAGAGTACTAGTCCATTTTAAATACTGGGGGGGGGGGGATGTTTTCATTATTTTGCACATGCCCATAACAATGACTAAGAATAGATCACAAAATGTGCAAGCCTTATATAAACACACGGCAGTTACAATTTGTCACGTAAAGGATCATGACAGTCTATTTAAAATTACTGATATGGATTCCAATGAAACAAAATTTAATTTCAAAATTACGAAACTGAAGTTCACTAATTGAACTAAAAAAAACTGAGAATAAGAATGTGATCCATGTATGACAATTTAACCACAGTACTTGCATACTGCTTAGCCATGGCTACCACACAACAGTATGAATACAGAGTGAATTTCATAATGAGGACTCAAAGTCTTGTGAGGTGTGACACTACCATTGGTCACTGAGTGAGCAGTTCCCAACATTTTAAGGAATGCATCTGCCTTCATCTCTAAGGATGCGTGGTCCAAGAAGAATGCCAAACAGATTATGTGGTGAGGATATACAGGCAAGATCTGACTAGCTGTTGCTGGCAAGGGGCATACGGTGAACTGCAATGCAGGGCTCATCACTGACTTGTGACCAACTAGTGTACTGGCAGGTGCAGGAAAAGCAAAATGGAGAAAGGGGTTGAACCCAAAAAGCTGGCAGTGGGAGACGACACATCTAACCATAATCATCACATCCAACACGAGGACACCAAACTCCTCTCTACCAAACCTAGCTACATGGAACAGTTAATCAGGGAAGCAAGTACCACAGAGCTCCATCCCAAAAGCAAGAAGAGGCAGGTTAGCCTAATAGGTCATTGAAACATCTATGAAGTGTAGGAGGCCCCTCAAACATGGTCCTTCCCACAACTCCTTCCTCCAACCCCTCTTCCTTCCCAGTGGACACTTCATAGTGCCCACACACCCCAATAACCTTGTTTTCCTAACTTCATCTCACCTGTAACCCGTTTGGGGTGACCCTCTTCAGGGACCCTATATCATATGCAGAGGAATGTTTTTCTTGCTGGACCACTTTCTTTGTGGCAGGTGACACTGGAACCGCAGGGTGGCCAATAGGGCTGGCTGCGCTGCCTTGATCAGTCAAGCAGTCGAGATTGTTTTCCATCTAATTGATCGCCTCTCCTCCTCCCATCTCATATTGTCCCACTCTGCTTGTTATGAAAAGACCAGCTCCCCAGTTGGTCACCAACCAGTGATCTGCCCGTCATACTTCCAATTACACCCTTATTCAGAATCCCAGCTGTACATCTGGGCCCCCCCTACACATAAGTGCTCACACTCTTCCAGCCAGCAACAACTGATAAGACCTTGCCTAAACATCCCTACCATTTAACCTGTTCTGGCAATTCTATTGAGCCACATTACCCTTGAAGGTAATGACACAAGTTCCTTCAAAACATCTGGAACCATTCAACCAACAAATGCAGCATCACAACCACCGTGATTGGCATCCTCATTGACACTGCTGAGAAAATATCAACACCCTCATATTTCAAAATATAAAAATGGACAACAGAAAAGCCACATTTTTAAATCTGCTACAGCAGGTATAATGTTACCTTAATAGACTTTACAGCAAACAGACATGTTCCATCATAGAGCTCAGCTGATATGCATAACATATTCAGGCACTGTGTTCCAACAGATATATCCTACCTTGTGTATAATAGAAGAGACAGAAGACCACGTTGCTTCAACAATGTTATCTTCACCATCCACCATTCCCTGGTAACCTTCCTTAATGAAGAACACTTTGCAGCCCAGGTAAATCCCCATTCGTACCACAGCCCTGACAGCTGCATTCATGCCTGTAACCAGCCAAACTTCTATTTCATATGGTGGGAAATAAAAATAAAAACTTTTTTTTTACTTCCAAATAGTACTGCACAACAGATTTCAAGTTTGTTCAACTGAAATGCATGTGACTGTTTTCTTCCTCGCTACCAAACAACAAATGGAAATAGTCAAGGCATAGGTAGTTTCTTCCCATGAAAGTAACGTAATAGCCACGGGTGATTACGTAAAAACACAAATATTAATATCCAACTTTAACTGTGAAGATAAAGCAAAACTGTCTTTGCTGTTTCACATAGGTGAAAAAATGAGAGCAAGAATGAAGATTATATGTATCTGAAAATAAATCACCAATGGTATTTCAACCTACAGGAGGCAAAAGTAAAGGGTATGGTGAAAATCACATGTACAACTTGCAACTACAGTTGTTAACAAGATTATATTAACTACAGTTGTTAACAAGATTATATTATAAGTCACAGTGTTTAAGTGGGTGGCATAAATGGAGGGGGAAAAGAAGTATCATGAAAATAATGGTTGGAAAATCAAAGAAAAACTGACATTTCGGATAGGAAGATGCGGGAGAACAATAAAACTGAAACAGACACCATGGAAATATCTAAACTCATCAAATCTGTGAACTTTTTATTGTCGCAGGTAAAAAAAAAAATAATATAATTATGGTAACATTATGTCTAAGGGGCACGATCTGCCCGTCTTCAGGCATGCTTCTAAAATATACTGTGATATGATAGACAATGGAAAAGTCCACAAAGTTGATGAGTTTTGTTACTACACACCATCATCAGAACATTAGGGAATAAGACTGTGGAAACAGTTTGCAAGGCTGTTAACAGGATCCACTACAGGATCCCTGGTATGGCAGTATTGAACTAGTCAGGTAAGAACAAAAATTTACCTTAACAACTGTACCAGGTACTTTGTTGCTATTCTATAAAAATGTAATAAATGTAAAAGGATTTCTTGCAAGGATTTTATTTAATTACAATGTAAGCTGTTACAATTATATACTGCTGATGGCAGAGGAAAGAAATATGAGTAGGGTACATCAGTGGACTGACATCAGCAAAAGAAATTGAGAGTCCTTGGAGAAAAGTCAGTCCCAGTGTCACAGTGTCCACCACAAATCCCACACGAACAAACCAAGTCCTCCACAGTAGGAAGCACACAGTTTATGTCCTTCCAAATAATACTGTTAATTCTCATCACAGTGGACTGACATCAGAAAAATAAATTGGCAGTCCTTGGAGAAAAGTCAGTCCCAGTGTCACACTGTCCACCACAAATCCCACAGGAATAAACCAAGTCCTCCACAGTACGGAGCACACAGTTTATGTCCTTCCAAATAAAACTGTTAATTCTCATCAATAATAGTTCTACAAATCTGGGCAAAATCATCCTATTGTGTTTGTCAATCACTAGTAATACAGTCCACAAAAACATAACACATAAAATCTACACAATAATAAATGTAAACTATATACTGTCAAACACAACCCAATTAATGATTTTATTAAGGTGTATTTCTTATACTGTTTTGTTCGACGACATGATTCGGCTCTAGTTATGAGCCATCTTCAGGTTGACTACTTTTCTTAGTAATTGTCAAATATATAATTAGCAATGCTATTATTATTGTTGTTACCTACGAGATCTCATAAAACATATAAAAATTTTAACATCGATTCCACTGTATAGCAGTATTAAAATTAAGCTGGTGGAAGTTAATGATAAAGAATATTAAAATTACAGGGTATTATAATCATGGAATGTGGTGTGGGTACTAAAAATTATTCTTTTTAACTGTGTTTATGGATTCTTCATTGATGCAGTGGTTTTTTATGACAACAGAACATAGGTCTATGGAAGTTATCAGAAGTTTGTCGATTTTCTGACAGCACCTATATAGTAAACATTAGGTTTTAAAAAATGTGGGTGTTTTCAGTTTATTACGCGTCATGGGTGATATTTTCTTACTTACGTTTAGGTCGTTGGTAACTGATGTATACACTCACCATTTAATACAGGATAATTGTATTAAGACATTGTTTATGAATAAATGTAGAAAGTTTCTCTTGGAAATACAGTTTGTGGACTTCATCTAATAGATGGTACATTTGTTTATGTTGCATCTGTGAATATAAACATATTTTATAGTGGATTATTAATCTGTGTAGGTAATATTGTCATTTTGTGAGATGTATAGTTTAGTTTAAGTTGGTACTTACATTTTGAAGTATTTGTTGGCTGATGTATGTTTTTGTGTTAGGTATGCAATATTTGAGTTTTCTAGAAAATTCAGATACTGCATACCTAACACAAAAACATGGAATCATAAACTATTTTTGATATGTAGATGACATTCTTTTGATTTCTGAGTCCAACTATACAGACATATAAGCCATTCTAACTGATTTTAATTCTATACACCCCAAATTACATTCTACAGCAGAAATAAAACAAAACAACACATTAAACTACTTAGACATTTCCATCCACAAAACTCAAAATAACACAAAAATTTCCATCTACAGAAAACCCACCTTCACTATCATTCCTTACACATCCAACCACCCCACACAACACAAATATGCCACAATTAGATTCCTATACAACAGACTAAACACACATCAGTTACACAACGAAGAATACCACCAGGAAGAAAACATCATCCATAATATCCTCTAAAATAGAAGCTTCCCAATCCATCCACAAAAACCCCCTAAACTTAAGAAGAATCAAAAATAAAATTCTCCAACACTCAAACGTAAATGGACCACATTCACATATATATACAGGTAAAGAAACCACATACATCACCAATATATTCAATCACTCAGACACAAGAATAGCTTATCGTACAAATAACACCATACAAAATTTCCTAACACACAAGGACGACTACGTTGACAAATTCTCGTCTTCAGGAGTTTATAAACTAACCTGCCCTGATTGCAAGAAAGCATACATAGGACAAACAGACGAAACATTACAAAGAGATACAATGAACACAAATGTGCCTTTTGGAAAAACAGCTATCCTCCAAATTTGCACAACATCTAAACGAACATATACATTCCTTCCAAGCCATTAACGATATCATGCAAATACTACACTACCAGAAGAAAGGCCCTCATTTAAATAAAACAGAACGCTTTTATATTCATACAGAAGCCACATCCAATAATCATCTCAATGACAACCAAACAATATATCCTAACCCCTCAGCGCCATCCTCTATATGTGGTATAGACCCCCGTTTCTTCACATGTTGCCGGCCTCTATACGTCGTATAGACCCTTGCATGGCTGGCTTCAATCTGCTCTCCCATGCAGAGATTTAGAGCTACTGAAGTGCGAGTGGTTTCTCTTTACAGATTAAGAACTGTGCTTTCAGGATATAATGGTAGAAATGCTCTATGTAAAATGTAACATTATTTATTCAAGAGTTAATTTTCCTATAAAAAAATGTTCACCTTCTGCTTTCAAAAATG
>Ga0123357_10006751_pt1 | contig 14077 bp, 9 predicted proteins | sample TergutEmb28metaG_FD_89873 | JGI IMG/M metagenome (GOLD analysis project Ga0123357, IMG submission 89873) | Embiratermes neotenicus P4 segment gut microbial communities from Petit-Saut dam, French Guiana - Emb289 P4 | ecosystem: Host-associated > Arthropoda: Insects > Digestive system > Gut ... | reverse complement strand
TTTTAACCCTGGGTGCTAAGGGGGGGTGGGGGAAAAAACACCCCCCCACCCCCCCCCCCCCCCCCCCCCGGGAAAGACCCCGAACCCGTTTAATAGGAAGCTGGTTGAGCCCCAGGGCCAGTCTGGATGGGTGCAGAAAATCCCGCGCCCCAACAGAATTCGAGCCCCAGACCTTCCAAGCCATAACCAGTCACCATACCAACTATGCTGCCGCATCCCACACTTGATAATGTGCTGTCACTTAATGAGCACTAAAGACCTGTGTAAGAAGAAACTAGTGAGGTAAATGACTGATGTTCACCTATGTGATCAACAAATGGCTTTTGACTTGTATTTTTAGGTGGTTGGTTATGACTTGTTTTTTGGAATCTTTCTGTAGAATGAAAGTAACATTGTGTCTAGATTGCCCTGTGCTTGTGATCTGTGTAATCAAAAAACTATGAAATAATTGCATAGGATCAGAATACAGAAGCAATTCCAAAAAATGATTTTATATTTCCCTTATAAGAAGTATTCTCCCTATAATAAGGTCTTTATCACTGGTCATTTAAAAAACTGTTTATGCAGGAATTACAGTGTATGTATTATGTATTTTATTTTACATGTCTGTATGATGAACATGCATGCAACAGGATGTGGCTAGGCATGTGTTCTCTTGTAGAGAAAAGTCTGACAAGTAGCATTTTTACCTGACTGGTGAATGGAGTCAACATTAGTTGAGCATGTGTGGAGGACAGTTTTACCAGTTTTTTTGTATAGGCATGAAACATGGTCTCTTACTTCAAAGCAAGAATACCAGCAAAGTGCTGAGGACCAATGAAAACCACAAGAATCCCCATTCAGAGTATAAATAAAATACTACACATCAGTCATTAACACATTTTATTTATATACAATGGTATATATGTCAGGGCCCTGACATATATACTATTGTTTATAAATAAAGTGTTGTGTTAACGACTGATGTGTAGTATTTTATTTATACGTTGTAACACTTCAGGATGGAAAACTTTAAATCCATTCAGGGTAGCTAATGTCTTGACCAAGATTTGAATTGGGCACATCCTGCAGACAGATCTAAAGATTGTTGCCACTACATCAACCTGGTCAGTAAGTGAGAAAGGGTATTATGTCTTAAACTTTGTGATTTATAGGTTACCTATTGTTGTTAAGATGGTGAAGTATGGGCAGCTGCCAGTAAGACTTAGATAGTGGTGAGAAGGTAATACTGAAGTGGATCTTAAAGAATAGGTTCTGACAGTGTGAGTGGGATTCATCTGGTTAAGAATAAAGCCCAGTCATGGGCTGTAGTGTCCTTGGTAGTAAATCAAAGGCAGGGGAATATCTTGACCATTTGAGGTTCTATAAGCTTCTGAAGCCCGTCCAGACCGGCCCCAGGGCCTACCCAGCCTCCTAGACAATGGGTACCAGGTCTTTCCCCATAGGTAAAGCAGCCGAGGTGTAGAGTTGACCACCCACCTTATCTAGCACTGATGTTAAAGAAGGGTAGAGCTATACCTCTACTCCCCCCTCTGGGCCTTCGTGGCCTGTTCTAGGGTGAACTTTACTTTACTTTAAAAACTACTGAAGAAGGACTGTTTGAAGGTGTTTTTGTTTTCTTGAAATAATTCAGCTCTGTTTCTTACAAAAATAAGTGGCATTTGTCATTATTTTTATGGTACAGAAATTGTAATATGGAGGAACCTGTTGTCTCCATGATCATGGTCAAGAGTCCCATAATCTTCTTAAAAAATTCTCTGTTCACAGTTGCTTGAAATGTTTGGTGCTGGCACAGCTTGTGTGGTAAGTCCCATTGCATCAATATCCTACAAAGGTGAGATGCTTCATATTCCTACACTGGAGCAAAAATGTACTGTTTGTTTGAAGCTCAGACAAACACTGACAGACATCCAGTATGGCCATATTTCACACCCATGGGCTGTCACAATTGACACGTAAGTTACTTCGTATGGTATCGCATTTAATTTATTCATTTAAAATCATGCACACTTGTACCTTGTCAATCTTTTCATTTTACTTTTATGTACCACATGACATACTTTTCATTGACAGCAGACCAGTAAGTAGGAATCCATCACATAGATTTCTGTTGAGTCTGAGTTTATAGTGTTCTTTATTTAGGGTGCCATGGTATAGACATTTGGTCTTGTACTGACTCTTGTCTTAATGTTTATGCTACAAGTGGTACCTTTCATTCTTACTGTTCCAAACTGCAGCTTAGATTGTCAGAGATGGTCTCCTTCCTTGGGTAAATGGTATGTGTAAAACTGCATAAGAACTTGAATTGTGGAGAAAAAGGTTTCCATGAGATATTTGATCCTTATTTCAAATGACATATCAACAGATGTCATTGTATGGAGTCCTACATAGTAGTTTTCTTAAAAGTTAAAATTTTTTAAACATGGCATTGTCGGCATATTGAAACTCTTTTAGTAATCACAAACTGAAACTTTATTACCCCATTTCAGAGTTGTACATGGTTTATTTAGCTTCATATTTTGTTTTCTCCACAAAATAAGTGTAGTTTAAATGAAACTTGTTAGATTCTAAAATGTAAGCTCAAAAGTTCTCATTGATAGTAAATGGTTGTAAATATGTGGTTGCTTAGAATTCTGTAACATTACCATTGTGGCAGCTTTGTAAGTTACCACATAGCTCAGACATGAACCCATTCAGTTACTGTTGCTTGTATGAAATAATTTACTGGAAAGAACAGTTTTTAAAATTACTTTTTAATTAATGACATTTGGTACCATTTCAAACATATGCTGTCTTTAAGTAAAGTGGTGAGTATTACTCATTTAGGTCACTTGGAGCCAAAGAAAATATGTGTGAATAACTTGCATCAGAAACCGTGAATGGGTTAAAGGTGGGAAATAAAAAGTTATTCTGCATGTTTTATTATTTTATTTAAAAAAATACTCTAAGAAATGCTCCTGTGCTCTAAATTGGTTGTTATTCTGTTATTTAATAGCTTATGTAAAAAAGTTCTGGTTGTCCTCTTGTTTGGATTGCAGCTGTAAATGTGTTTGTTTAGGTTCTGTGTTCTAAGTAACTTGCAAAGCATGTGAATTTTGCTTCTACAAGTAGAATTAATTTTGGCTCTCTAGTATGAGATTGTGAAAATGAGTGTGATGAAGTCACCACACTGAAGAGATAGACATGAAGTTTTATTTTTGTGTGATATTTTAATGTTACTAAGAAATGTACTAGGATATTCACTGTTTCTGGCATTGGGAAAAGACTCTGTACTTTATGTATGAAGAGTAGAAACGAGTGTAATAATATAATATTGCAGAAGTGTTGTGGTTCCTATATTAGATAAAATAGGAATAAGAGTTATCATCATAAGGGTCTGGAAATATTTATACTCATGAAAGTGTATTATTTTTATCTTTTCATGTATGCGGTGTAAAGAAATCATTACACCGGGAGCATTATATTGCGTTTTGAAATTTTAACTGAGCACATTTCAAGGACCCATAACTGCTACACTCTTCCATGGTGTCATCTGTGTGTGTGCACATGCGCATGCGTGCACCATTCACGTGCACGCGCGCACACACACACACACACAACCATCTATAGTATCACAGGTGTTTGACCTGTTCAGTTAATATTTTTTACTTGTGTGTGGAATAATGCCAGCAACCCATTCAGGTATGAACCTTATGATACAGTAATGAATTATACGTTATATAAAGTTTTTTTTTTTTTTTCAAAGTGCTGTTTATCCTGTAGTAATTTATTTTGCAGATATGCTCATAAATCCTGATCACTGGTTTATAATAAAAGATTTGTTATAAATGAAAAACACAAAAGATAATATTCATTTTGATGGTGGTAGCAGCTTTTTAATATGAGGCACAGGCAAGACTTCTGGAAGCAGGGGGAGAGAGGAGTGTCATGTGACAGTCTGTGACTGGGATTCCCAGTTCTGTAGGAATTTTCCGATCATAAATCTGCTGAAGCTGTATGATGTTGCTGAAGATACAGCAGACCTCACCTCTTGAACAAAGTGCGTGTAATTGTTCTAAGCTGCACCTTCAGACATGACCACAACCAGCTGTGACACAAGGTAACATAACTGTTATCATGTGTCACATCCTGTTGTGTGTCAGTTACAGGGATAGATGAAATCAGTGTCAGTCTCAACACAACTATCCTTATTAGACAATATAGCCTATTTGTCTAATTGAACAGCTACATGTTTTGACCTAAATAAAGTCATCTTCAGGTTCTTAAAATTTAAAAAACACTTTGAGGAAGATAATATATGATTATATGATTGGGATATTTATGATCTTGGTGTGTTCTGTGTATTGAAGAAATATTTCAGAAATTAAGGGTAAGGTTGGAGCACCCATTCGTAGTCCTCCCCCTTTTAATGTGTTCCATTGTACTGAAAGTACTTTTGTTCTAATGTAGTGTCTGCATATATGTGTGTGTATATATATATTACCTTCTTTATTTTATGATCAGTATTATTCAATATCAAGGTGTTTAAAATTATATCAGGTAATTCATGTGCAGTATATGTATTGGGACTATCAAATGATGCCAGACATAAGTAATTTTCAAAGGGGATTTGTTTAATTTCATTTATAAGATTCATAGAATTCATTATATTAAAAATAAAGGTAAGTGGGATATATTTATTTAGATAATGAATAACATACGTTGTGACTTTATAGCATGGAGTGTTCATCCAAATTATAATGAGTATAATAGGAGCTTATTTTTTTGGGTATTTTGACCAAACCTTTGATTGTAGAAGTAGGAGTAAGGTATATTTTTCATTTTTATTCTTTATAAAATATGATTTTGCTGTTATGCATACTAGTTCTTAGTTCTTTTGAAAGATAGTTGTAAGCTCATTATTTGCAATAGAAAAGTCATTCTTGTTAATGAGATCCTGTATCTTATCATGATATTTGCTAATTTTGATCATGGCTATGGCTATGGCCATCTTGTCACTAAAGTTTTCAGAGACACAAATTTAAAAATAGCATTTAACTCCAGTAATACTATTGGTAATAAATTGAAATAAGGAGGAAAGATAACCAAACCACATATTAAATGAACGGTGTTGATGAATGTACAGATTCTGACTGCGGTGCGAAGTATGTGGTACAGGCTGTCAGATTGTTTTTAGTCCATTTTAAAGAACAATTAAATACATCTAACTTTTCCCAATACCCATATGATAACAGACATAGGTGGGAAATATTGGAGACATTTTGGGAATATTATGTATAGATAAAAAGGTAGAATTTTACTTACAGTATAAAATTATTACGTATGTCTAGACACTAAGAAAAATATCAGATAACTGAAAAAATCACAGTAAATGAAAGCCTAATATTCAGCGCAGTAGTACAGTATGACCTTAACAGATAATGGCCCCTATGAATATGATAAGTACCTTCCTCTTACAGGTTGCTAACATCACATAATCATTCCATTGTTCTATACAGAGTAAAGAAGCAGTAGGGGAAACATGAGTACTTAAAGAATATAATTCTCCTAAATATAGAAAGTTTATATAACTTAATTATTATTATATATGTGTTTTGGGCCCCTTAACTGGGGAAGAAATAATAACTCATCCCAGGTGAAAACTTTACTTCTAGGAATGTGATTATATACAAAAGAAAAGGAATCCTGCCACTGTTTTTTAATATAATTCATGAGTTTTCAAGAATACACATGGTCTGATAACGAGTTTTATCAACCTTGTTTGTAAATTTTTAATGTAATATGTCTGATTGACATATTTTATTAATTTTATATTTTATTTTACATTCATTTACTTCTACTCTTCTTAAAATTTTGTGAAAGTCTATCTGTTATTCATCCAATTATATATTGTTGTCCACAATATGTTTTTTAAATTCTAAGAGCACTGAAGATGACTTAATTTAGGTCAAAACATGTAGCTGCTCAATTAGACAAGTAGACCATATTATCTAATAAAGATAGTTGTGTTGAGACTGATGTTAATTTCACCTAGTTAGATAACTGCTTTGAGGAGCCAGCAGAGAGGTCCAGTTTGTCCAGTTCATAGTGAATACTGTTCAGAAACACACACACATGTATGCAGCATAATGGGATGGTGCCCCATATTGAGTAAAAATTACACTGTTTAGAAGGCCTGCTTTACCAAGTTGTGGAATTAGCCTCATCACCAAGTAACTTTTAACAATCACAGAAACATGAAAAAATATGGTGCAGTAATAAGTTCAACTGTCCGTCCAGCCAACGTCATAATGTGAGAGTGCTTCCACTTTTTAGGAATGATGTGGAATTCATTTAGCTCACATATAAGCATTTCAGGACTTCACAATGAGATGTATTGGATATTTGTGCACAAAACATTGTGAGTGGACGCTACCTGCAGGGAAGTACACATTAAAGATATACATGCCTACTGCCACACATCCATGACGTGATTACTTTTTTGTTCGTATATGTGAGCCAATAATTATGAGAGTTTCTTTGTTTGTCACTCATTGCATGGAGGCTGTTGGAATCTTGACTTCTTTCCTTCATTGATTTGCAAATTTTCTGTGGGATTAAAGAACCCATTCTTCCAAGCAAGCAGTGACATTCTCGTATTTCTGTGATCTTCTGCTTTATTTCACATGTAACACAGAACCTCTTAAGAATGTTTACTTTCCCAAATTGTTGTAAATTTGCCTCAACTGGAACTGCTTTATTCAGCTTCAAAAGGAAATTCACTCTTGTATGTTGTATGTTTGGCTACTACCTCTCTTATGAGCCCACTTGCTCTCAATGAGACACTCCTTGAAGGCAAGTGGATTCATGTCAGTTTGGAGCAATGTCAGAACATGCTATAGTGTGGCAGAAAGTTGTTATTGCTTTCAAACATGGTCACAGTAGCAGAGTCTTGGAAGGAGAAGCCCCCACAGAATTGGAAATTTCAGCCATGGTGTGTACATGCCACTCCCCTCTTTCCTAGCATGCAGATGTCTCTTCTGCCTCTTATGTTAATCACCAATAATTTATTCTCTTCCCATTTTCAGATGGAAATACAGTGAACCCTGCTTAAGACAGCCCCATTGAAGAAGTTAGAATAATTTAGTAACAAAATTTTCCTCTCATTATTGACATATATTTTGCCCTCCTAAGATGTTCCCCATGTAAAAGGATTTTCTACCTAAAAACCATGAAAATGCCACAACACGAGTTTTTTTTTTTTTTTTACACATTTAGTAGGTTTTTTCATGAGCATCTTAAACTATTTTCCATTCATTCATTTTGTTTCCAACATCCAATGATGGCAGAACACCCTCAGTTCATGAAATTTATCCTCCATGTTTGTTTCCAGCATTAATTAAAGTTACAGATAATTACTTCAACATTAGTCCATGGAAACTGTGGCAGGAAATTATGTCACATTTCGACTGAGCTCTTGTCTGTTTCTACACATGTATTTGATGGTGCATATGTAATAAGCCATATGAAGAAGCATGTATTTAGTGGTTTGCATGGTGACTGTAACTGTTTTACTTTAGTTTCAATAATTTCAAGCACTCTGTGTGCAAAATTTTTTTTACTTTTTCTTTTTTTGTTCATTTCCTGTTACTTATGTGTGTACAGTTTCCATTTTCTAGAGCCATTAATTATTGAACTTGTGATCAGCATGGTTTCTACATAAATTTCTGGCATAAAACATAAGCTGAACATAGTTCTTGAAAAGCAGGGTATTATATACATGGTGAATGGTACTTAAAATGTTTGTGAAAAAAAAATTGCTTAAGGACTTAGTCTTTCTTTGTCAGTCTGTAATATAATACACATTATTAAGCTGGCCAGTGAGCAGCTGAACTGGCTCGCTATTTATGGAATAATTTCACTAATGATGGGCTCTTGATTTACCAGTTGTGCTTGTCAAAAATTCTTGGCTGATGTTGAAGTATGTGTCAAATCTCTGAAGAAAGTAATGCTTGGAATGTGGTTTGATGATGAAAATGAATCATTTGATTCAGAATGTATGTAGGATACTATCCTAGTAAAGGGAATGCCAGTTTCAGTACATAAATACAAAATAATATCATTTTCAGCCTTGCCCTTGTCAGACATTTTTCCACTTACTAAGCCTACTTTGAAGCCTGATTTGAATTTTTTCGGAAACATTGTAAGAGGGTTTCACTGTATATGAAGTAATTTGTATTTTGTTGGGCTTGTTGTTAAGAACTTTTGTCATTTACTGGACAACCTTATGGGGCCCAATATAGTAGGAAACTCTTCATTCATCTTCATGTGAGGATGGAAATAAAACACTTTCTGAAATGTGGGGGTTTATGTGAAGAATTAGGACAATGAACAAGTCCCAGTAATTACCCTTAAATTACTGTTGTAAATGAGATTTGAGGTTCTTACAACAGTAACTGAAGATTACTATGTTCTGGGATGTGATGCCATATATTCTGGTAAAAGTGTGCAGATGTTGCAGAGGAACCTCCTGCCTTATCTTTGAAGTAGATGAGTGCACTCTGATAATATAATGGAGCCAGCAGGTTCCTCTGGAACATTGGTGCACTTATACCAGACTGTGTGGTGTCACATCCTAGAAGACTATATTTATTTTTCATGTTTAAGTATATATATATATATGCATTAGCTATTGAATAAATTGTTTCTGTTGTGTATACCAGAGCCCTTATGCTGTTAACTTCATATTCCTGTTCACCTTTTTTGTGAAGGTCCATTTTACCTCAGTATGTTATTTTGTTTTATATTTTAGCATGAGTGAACTGTGTGTGTTTGTCATTTAAGTAAAGTATTATATAGACACCTGCAAAGTGGTGAGTGATGTCTTGGTATAGTGCAAAATTTGAGCCAATTGTTTTTGCTCCATATTGAGTACTGACGAAGCAGTACTTGTTTGTCTGTTGTGATTACGATTTGTTTACAAATGGAAGATACTTCTGCAAAAAGTACATTCTCATGATTGTTGTGTTCACAGTTATGTATGTGTTTGTGACTTCTTTTTTATATATAATGGTGGACTTAATTGTATTCTGTGTATAGAATGAAATTTAAAGTTTTGTTTTTCTTTTATCATGTCTTTTCCCTGTGTTTATATGTGTTTTCACTCTAAATTAGAATCTTACCTTCGTTGTACTATTTGTGGACATTTCTGTTCCAAGATAACATAGGTGCTTTAGTTTTTATTAAGGCGGTATGAATGCCAATTTTTCAGGTGGTGGTTGGGGTTACCACCGTTACAAATATGAAATTGATCTTTGCCAATTTTTTTCTCGTAGAAAAAGTGACATGTTTGCCTATATTGTCTACTGAAGCAGTTTTATTCATATGTGTATATTTATTGATGTTAAATAATAGTGGGTGTATCTTTTGTTTTAAGACTTTTTACTTGTATAATGGGTATGAATTTTTTTGGTCAAAGTTGAGAGCTTGATATTGTGTTTCTTTTTTGTTTTCACACATCAGGAATACTGGTTTCTCTCCCTTGCTCTCTCTGTCTGTCTGTGAAAAATGGAAATACCTGTCAGTATGGCTGTAAAGTAGGTGCAGTGTGATAACACTCCAGTGGTCCAACATAATGTAAATAGAAATGAAACATATCATGTGATGGGCCCATACACTAACATTAGCACAACACTGTCGCCAGACAGACACTGAAAACAAACCAAGTATAATTCCAACAGAATGGTGCCATCTGATACTGCTGTCATAAGTAACTCGTTGGGAAGTGGGTTTGTAATGTCATCACACACCATGCTTGAACATGAAATCTGGTAACCATGGGAACAGTGTGATTCAGTCTCTCATATATTTTATATATCTGATACTGTCTGATGATGTTGTTATAATGCAGAAATTCAATGAATTTTTGTGCAAATGAAGTGTGATTCCATCAATCCATGGAAACCAAGTTGTTACGTCTCCACAAACTAAGCGGTGTCATTACCAGATTTCCATTGACATTGTGTGGATATGAAGTGTGACTCCATGAGTCCATGGAAACTAGGTTATTACATAACCACAAACTAAACTTTGTCATTACCATGGTAAACTGTGTGTTACTCTATCACAAACCAGCAATTTAATTTTGGGTTGGGGCTATCAACTATGGTGTGATAAACCGGGTATAACTAAGTCAAACCAGAGGTAACCATACGATCAAAATGTGAGTCACCCACTCGTTCACATACTAAGGGTATTATACAAGGCTGAAAAGTAGCACAAGATGTAGTAAAGTCTCTACAGCATTTACAGTACAAGGTCATGGGTGCAAAAATGTCAAGGCTGGCAATGGGAATACTTGTAAGTTTATTGATGTTTTGTACTGCTCTTTGTTTTTATTTCTATACATGTGATGAGCAGTAAATTTGTAACTGGTGTGGGTATGGTGGTAATTAATGTGACACTGATATGTGTTAGCGTTAAGATGTAAGGACAATAAAGTCAAATTACAACAACTTGGATAGCTGCAGTTAGAAAATGTCTGGCAAGTAGAGTTTTTGTCTGAGTGGTGACCCAATTCAGCATTTGTTGACCATGTACATAATGTATGTATTTTGTGTATTATTTTTTCTTGTCTCATTTTCAAAGGTTAGTCAGAAAGTAATTTTTTGTTCTTTATTTTGTGCTATTTACCAGTTAGGTGTGTAAACATTTAAATGGGGTTTTTTTCAGTCAGTACTGCAGTACACTGTTTTTGTTCAGATACAAGGACAGCAGGATGTTAGCACTGAAGATTCCAAACAGCATTGCTGAAGACATGGTTGTTTTTAAATATATTTTCATTTGCTGTAAACAATCTTCATCCACCTCTGAACAGAACATCTGCTCTTGCATGGTAAATGTTGCTGTTCTTCCTGTGTAGCCGCCAGCACACAGTGTTCATCAGTTTCCCCATTATTCATGTAATGCTGTCATTGCAAGTTGTCTTTCAAAGGACCATACAAGAAAATGTGGTGTGAGGTCAGGACTACAGGGTGGGTGTGGCCTGGTGATATTTTTCATAGGGACTTACAGAGGCATGCATTCTAACTTCTTAGTGTTTCAATATAGCTGTCAAGAGTTTACTATTTTTCACGTGGGCAAGAAGTTCATATATAACATCTGTCTTATCCTAAAAGACAGTAGCAATGATTTTTCCTGCTGGTGACACTTTCTTTGAAATTCTTCTTATTAGGGAATGTCATGTGCTTCCAGTCCTTCAATTGCTGCTTGGAGTCAGCTTTATAATGGTTTACACAGGTTTCATTACCTGTGACATTTTGTAATAGGAAACCCTCACCTCTGGTTCTGTGGTGATGCAAAAGATCAGAGGCTGTTGCCTTCCTTGTGTCTTTGTGCACAGACCTTGTTATAGCCAAGCTCTTCAGTAATTGCCATTACAATGCCTTTACTGATGGGTGGGGTGAATGATATTTCATCTCTTCGTATTCAATTCTTGCCGCATATCAGTCCTTGAATTCAACATATTTTTGGGCATTACTGTAGTGCAGGTGGAACCATTATACAGTTTGTCATGATGTTGAGCTCATCCTGTTTCAGATTCTTTAATCCACTTCACCCACTGCCATAGAGTGGTCAGGTCTACAGTTGCTTTATCATTTACTTAAAATGAACAGTTGTTTATACAAATGATTTTCTCAGCCTCAGCAACCAAGAACTTGGTCACTGCTCATTTTTTTAAACACACATGAATCTCAGCCATTTTAGAATTAACTGTGGTGCTGCCAACTGTTGAGTAAAACAGTTGCACATGCTAGAAAATGGGCATGAATGTTCAAGGTTTTGGCAATGTAGTTACTGTCATAAAAAAATGAATGTAAGGACATAAAATGTATGAGACATTTCTCTCTGACTGATCTTACCGTATCTTTTCTTCTTTTAGTACATCTGAATGTTATGAAATCTTCCTGGTAGTGTATTACTTTGGTATGATTATTGATAAATGCAATAAAGAACAGATGTGTTTGGAAGCTATAAATATAGTGATGTTGATATGTATCACATTGGGCAACATTTCTCCTTTTCAGTTTCATAAATGAGGCATGGGTTAGATTTTGGTTTTCTGTGACATTCGTGATCAGTTATCTTGTTTACCGGTGAAGGAACAAAGCAGAACAGAATAGAAACTACTGTTTATTCTTCTACTTGTTCTTCATATTTTTCTTCAGTATATGTTTTTATTAAGGATTCGGGTCCATTGGGATGTGATGCATGTAGACTGTTGTTGCTTTCCAGTATTCCAAAGAGAGTGTTATGCATAGACACATCCCAGAAGACATGAATCTGCAACAAAACTGTTGTGGAAACCTCACATTGTGCATGTGTTTTTCTTATACATATGACTCATAGTGTCACCAAATTCCACTCTTGGGAAGGTGGTCACTGCCTACTTAAAAAATGGTCTGAATAGACCATCCGTCATTTCATTTCTTGTTTAATTCTTTCATAGGGTGCAAGATTTCAGGTTATCCTGGCTGTCACTTTTACGAGTGCATTCATCTGGGATGTGTTGCGCTGTAGTTTGATCTATATTTATCAATGCTGCTTCCATTCACAGGGTACAAGAAGTGAGTTGAGCTGGAAAATGGAAGCTCATGTTTGATCACCCTCTTATTTCTTTCCCTAGATACATATTTTCGCACTAATTTCACTTTTACCATGAAGATGGAGGCAACAGGTACTTAAAAAATGTTATTAATCTATCATACCACACAGTGTCACTTTCCAGAAGACCACCCTGTCTGTATTGTCTTAGTTTCAAATGTGTGGCCGTACTGGCACTGTAGTTAACAGCATTGGTCAGATAGGTATTTCCAGTCATCTTTTGGGGGTGAGAAGGGACACAGTGATATTATCTGAAAAATGTCAGGATTTGTGAGTAGGTGTGTTTTATGAAGCAGGGTTAAACAGTGAGAGATGATGTAACATAGTGAATTTGCATGTAATAAAGTAATTATATTGCATGAAAATTTAAACATGAAATGCCTGGGTGTCGGAAGGTATGAAATTTTTAGTGTACATTGTTCTTGTATGTGAACTACTGAAAGAAATGTCAAATAATGTAAATAGCTAAGATTGCATGTTGTGGTAGTAAATTTGTAAAGCTGATAGCAGAGGGCTTGCAACAGTAGACGTGCTCAGTTAAAGTAATGTTGTCATCCTGCCATGACTCACATGAAACAAAGAATGTACATGTATAGATATGTTGGTTTTTTAAGTGCCTATTTACAGATTTTATATAGGATTTGGATGTTATGTTGTAAAGTCTCTTATACATAAATCTATATATTATCATCCTATAAGTGTCATTCACCCACCATTCATGTATAGCAGTGGTTCCCGAAGTGTGCTGTGTGGATCTCTTGGGATCCATGATCCTAGGGGATCTGAGGCTGCTTCGAAGTTTGCTTATTTCTTAATTGAAGGAATAATGTTTCGTTAAAATAATAGCAGAATTTGTTCAAATGGCAATATGATTATTTCATACAGCCAGTAGAATAGCTAACTAAGAAACTTCCTGTACCCACACAGCAAGCGACAGTCCATTTAACTAAGGGTAAATCATGCAACGTATTGTTATGTATGCTACTAGTATGTATCTACCTAAAATCATTTCTGAGATATAAATGTTTAATTTTGGATACCTATTACCTGGACACACTATATTTACGTGAACAAAGATGTGAGGATCTGTGGTTATTTTTGCGTGCCGAAAGGGGTCCGAGCAAAAAAGTTGGGGAAATACTGATATATAGTATTTGTACCAATCATTTAAAACTGGTGAGACTGGAAGTTCTTACTGAAGTGAGTCAAGATCACATTTTTCAGGGAAGTAACGTCATGTAGTTTGTAGATAGGTACCAACATTGCAGTGGAATCTTTTTGGAGGGCACAAAGAATAAAGACATTTGCATAAGCAGCATGTTCCTCGAAAACATTGGGACCCACGTACTTGACATCACATCCCAGAAAACCATGGTCTTTGACTAAGTTTCTCTCACAGGTTGTGACATGTTATTTTGGGCAAGTCTTTTTTTTT
>Ga0123357_10006750_pt1 | contig 14077 bp, 9 predicted proteins | sample TergutEmb28metaG_FD_89873 | JGI IMG/M metagenome (GOLD analysis project Ga0123357, IMG submission 89873) | Embiratermes neotenicus P4 segment gut microbial communities from Petit-Saut dam, French Guiana - Emb289 P4 | ecosystem: Host-associated > Arthropoda: Insects > Digestive system > Gut ... | reverse complement strand
TATATCGGCGGGGGTGTCAGTTCAGTCGAGTACTGGCTTTCTTGCAGTGCGGGTCGAGGGAGAACGATTGTAGTAACACTGGATGGACTGTTCCGAGTCAAGCTGAAAACTGCTGGCTACCCTGTCCATTCGGCTCTTTCCCCTTCACTTCTCCTCCCGTGCGTCACCGTGTACCATCAGATTCCGTTTCCACTCTACCTTCTGAAATAATCAGTGCTCACCAAATCAGACTCAAGCCACGAAAGAGAAACATTCAGGTTACAGATAAAAGCAATTACCCAGTTTTGTGCATCGAATTTGGGCTACCATGCAGTTTCATTCAGTCCAGAGTGCTGTTATTTTGTATAAGCTGGTAGCAACGGATGATGTTCAGTCCAGAAGGGACACTAAGGAGAGGTCCCAGCATAGACACCAAGGTCAGTGCCCATACAAATGCTCACATTAGCCCAATTGACAGAAATGTGTTAAGATCTGCATATAGATAGATAAGAGAGTGTCCAAATTAACCTTCTGTACCATAAAATACTATAATTCTAGAGATACACGAGGCCCTATGTGCCAAGAGAATGGAGACAAGGTTATAACACTTCAGTTGAACAAGCTAGTAATTACAGAGTAAGTCTGCTGAACATGACAGCCAGCAGCTTTATGAATTGAAATGGTGTGCTCTGAGGTGTCAGCACTAGTGCAAAATAAAGACCAGGAATTAGTAGCAGACATGTCAGCAGGCAATGATTTATGTAAACTAAGGGCAAGGGCAGCCACTTCTAGCTCGATCAGAAACATTAAAAAACATATTAGAACAAATGACCCAGACACACACAGTGTTGGTGTGGTCTGATACTTCAAGATGTTTCATTTTCAATCTGAAATATCTGAAGCCACTGAAATCTATGCCTCCTCATCGTCATACTTGAAATGGTTGTACGAAGAGAAACATGAGAGTTGTTACCTATGCCATTACAATATATGAGAGGCGAATGGTGTGAATTTTCCTACTTTGTTATATCTGTTGGTGTTGGTGTGGGTGTTGGGTGGTGTTGGTGTTGCTGCTGCTGTTGCTGCGTAGGCTTAAGCTTTGAAGAGTATTCCTTATAAACAGGACTGCATAAGATAGAAGCATATGTTAAACACTGAGTGTCAAGTGACTTCTGCACCACCATTTGGTGTGCTGAGAACAGTTAGAGGTTAGACAGTACAATATAATCACAAATTATTCGGTTATATTGTTATAAGGTAACATTCACGTGGGGAATGTAAAGATGCAAGTGTTAATGTATTATTGGTTACTGAAGAAAATAGAGTAGAAAATGAAGATGTAACAGCTTATGGAAAAGAGAAGACACTGGTATTTGAAAGAGGAAGCACTAGATCACTCTCTCTGCAGAATATGCTTTTTAAGATGTTATGGGCCTGTCACAAAACAGGATGAAAGAAGAATGAATGAATGAATGAATGAATGAAAGCAAGTGGGTTGGTTAGTAGAGTCCAGTTAAAATGTGACGGTACAAGTGCAGAAACCAGATTTCGTCTTTCGGAGCAATGGGCGAGTCCATTTAAATTGGCGGGGCTTCAGTTCAGTTGACTACTGGTAGCCAAGGTGTGTGCACCAGTTGTTAGTGATTGTATTACCTGTTTGCTTCAAGGCAGAAAGAAGCGGGTAAAAGGAGAGGTGAGGGTGAAATAGTTCATAATGTGCACAAATTCATGACAACTGAATGTGAGGTGAGTATCGCAATCCCTCCTTCAGAAGTGCATAAGAGGGTTGCTGAAGCAAAATGCAGATCTTTATGTAGGGTATTGAAGTAAGGAAAAAAATGTGGAAAGTGGCGCCTCAATGGCATTTTCAACTCCTTGAAAACTCTTCAGTGACAGCAAATAATACTGGAAACAACTGAACTCAGTGTGTCAACAGGCCATTCTGTTTTAATCCCTGTAAGGGTAGTGTTATATGGAAACAGTGAGGTTGAAACTCACTCATTTTACTGTTTAATTTACGACTTACAATTCTGCTAGGAAGCATGTCATATGTTTTTATTATTGGTAGTAATACTGGACAGACTATGTTCTGTCATACTGATTACACATTACATTCGCCTGATTCCCCTACTTCCCCTCCCGTGCATCGCTATGTGCCATCACATTTCAATGCACTCTACCTCATTCAGTAAGTGTGGTGACTTCTAACCCAACAAAATGACTGTCAATTCATAAGTGTAGCAACTGAATCTGACCTATATGACTCATAAAGACCTCACAGCCCTTCCAGTAAGCTGTGTGGGAACAATTCAATGGATTGGCAGATGTTACTGCATGTACTATACCAGCAGGTTCAAAGTTAAAAATTCTGCACTGAAACTACAGTCGTGTCTCTGTGTTTTGTACTGTTCTCAGAATATAGTGTGTCTCCCTACACAGCAATAACAGATGTGTTTTTATAACCAAGGCAGTGTGTTTACTGTGCAGTATGAACTGAATCTTTAATATAATTCTGTTTAAGTCTTTACAGGTTAACATAAACAAACCATTTGGATGTCACCAGTAATTGTTCGCAAATAAAACCCTACAGTGTAATTGTGGTGGTTGATCAAAAATGCTTGCAAGTCATATTATTCTTGACACAAAATGTGTTGCAACTGCAAATACTCTACATGTGTATAACAAACGGTTCTAGTGTTCACAGTTCTACGTAATTCAAGGCACATGCAGAGCAGGAGCTCAACCACAGCAGTTCAACTCGGTGACGCACTTGGAAAAATGCTCTCCCTTGGAAGTGTAGGGAATTGTGACACTTTGTCGGCAAGTAAAGTGTTCACAACTCATATCCAATGACAGCGCAAGGAAGTGTACAGCAATGTGATGTGATGTCCAAGCAACATGTTGCCAAACGGTGCCCCCACACTAGCATTTAGCAGGGGTGTGACAACAATCAAACTGTACAACAAAGCTTCTCATTGACATAAGTCATCAGTGTAAATATCACGTAACTCATTCAGAGGGACTAATGTGTAACTTGGCAACAGACCTTGGTTGACCCTTTGCCAATGTGCAGCATTTCATTGTGGATGTGTATACACTACTGTTCAGGTCTGCACCAGGTGTGTGCCTCATGTTACTGGATGATGACAAAGCATGATGTATGATGCCTTTGTCTTAGTTCCAATGTTATGCAGTACAAGAAAATAACTGAGTCAAAACATTGCTGGTGGATCCATCAGTTTGCTCCCACCAGTAAGCCATCGCCCATGATGTGGATACACCTTGGCTCAATGAGTAAGTTTTAAGTTTCAACATCTGCTAGAAAAGTGCTCGCATTCCTCTGGAACTCGCATGTTACTGATGCACTACCTGAATGGATGCACAGTTTACTACCACCAAGTACTGTGCCACACTGGAAATCTTGCAGCAGGCCGCCAGGAAAATAGTCCTGGTCTTCTTAGTAACGGTGTGATTCTCCTCCACGATAGTGCCTGACCACGCACAACCCAGCAGACTTGGAACTTCCTGCAGAAGTTCTGCTCAAGAAATGCTGGACCATCCCCCACATATAGAGGTTTGGCACCCAGCGATTTTCTCTGTTTCCCACCTTAAAGGAGCACTTGTCAGGACAATACCATCACGTGGCTGACATAACAGGAACATACAGTCGCCATGTCCAGGATGGTTATCACACAGTGACAAGTGCTCCCACCCATGTAGGTCCTATGGGGAAACATAGCATACTATGACACACTCACTGTGTACTGTGAGTTTCCTCCATCAAAACCTTGCCTTTGAATTATAAGCACTTGCAAACTCACTCACTAATCCACATTCTTAAAAGAATGCTTCATGGAGTGACAGTGCAGACAGAATATTTGGCTGGTATATCAGACATGATGAAGTACCTATCAATATGTACAGAAAACAAAATATTGCAGAAAAAATGTATGGGGATATTTTCAGGACATATTTTGAACAGTTACATTTTGTACAAAGAAAATGTCTAAGACACAAGACCAGTGACTAGGCTAGATTCAACATTACAGATTACGTACTCTGCACAAGTGGCTCTACGAAAAGAACTGTGGAAACAGCATCCAGCAGAGACGGTGAATCTGAATACACTACAAAGTTTCCTGGTAAAAAAAGAGGAAGCCTTCTTCCACAAGTAGCACAAGTCACTGCAAGGCACAGGCAAACATGAATCACAGCTGCACATACTAAATAAGAGAGTACTTTCACGGCCAGCGTAAGTGTAATAATCAACATGTGTGCATGAATGTAGTCACAGACTTTTTGAGCTTTTTCCATCGTACATATTGACATAAAATACCCAGAATATGGAACATATCAAACCAAAATACACTATTACGGTAACAGGTTCCATCCCCATCGTCAAGCTTACTTCTTCTGAAACAACTGCCACTACATGATAATTACTTCCAATACCTTTCAATCTTGTAGGTGGCCTGTTGTCTGCAGAATACAAGCTGCTCAGCAAATGCTGACCTCCATGCCTGAAGCAAAAGTAATATGAATAAATCCACTGCACTTAAAAAAGACGAACTTAAAATTGAAATACTAAGAATTTAAAGGTGAAATACTAAACTTACAAAAGAAATAATTCAAAGCTACAATACTACAATTATAGAATCAACAGCCTAAAATAGGAATGGGGCCAGTAACAATGTGACTTTTACACCTCCACATAACAACTCACTCTACTCTTATAATGAAAACTCATACATTCCATGGTTATGTTGTGGAGTAACTCATATCCATACAAAGTATGCAAAATATGCAAAAGATACACAATTAGTACAACTAAAATTGTAAAGATTTCATATTCAGTATTATGAATGATTCATACACAATGAATAATAATAAACAGAGTAAAAGAGGCATGTATTGGAACACTTTCTGACTGCTAATTAAAATGTGCCTTTTCACTTTACAAACTAGTGCCTTTTCATTGAAAAACTTGTGACAGTAAGTGGTAAACTGTTGAAAATATTGATGCCAACAAAGAATGTGCTTTTCTGAAAACAGGGTAGGTTGGAATTTCCATTTATGAAGAAAGTGCTCATTTGTTGTACTAATAATCATGTGTACAAATGAGTTTGCTTAGTTATTTAAATGAAGTTCATTGATGGAAATATATACAAAAAATGATTACAGCAATACAGTCTAACTGGCCCAGCACTTATTTACATGAACTCATATTTCATACTTATTCTTCATTTTAAGTAATACGTCATCATATACTGCCATAGTAAAATGTAACAATGGTCGAACAATGCAGGACAAAATCAAATGTAAATTCAGACACTTCAAAAATTTAAAAACATTAAAATATTTGTGAATCACAGTAACAGCTCAAAACTGCAATCACAGAAAGACATTCAGAGCTTTACAGAATCCGTTATTATGCAGCTTAGAATCATCCATCTCCCATATGCTACCTAAAATGTAGACAGATGAAGTTATTTGACCATTCACACACAGAATAACTCCATCTGCAGAGTGGAACTCAGTCCACAAAGAGACTAGTATTTGTGTACATAGTGAGACAGGGCTGAACATCATTTGTCTAGCACATTACAAAAGAGGAACACGGAAGATTAGTGGTAATTACAAATTAAATTGTCCTACAATAAAACTGTTGATATGAAGGTTCAGCCAGGAACTGATGTTACAAACAGAACACTGGACAATGAAGGCAGTGAGAGGAAATGGCTCAAAATTAAAATAAGGTGCTATGAAAAGCAAAAAACAAAAGTATAATCATAGTAACAAAAGTAAAATGACATTGAACAGTGTCTGAAGCCATCCATATATACCAGTAAACCTCAGCGCTTTGTACTACAGCAGTATGTCTATTTAGAGGCTAAAAAAGATCTCTATAGACTCTGAAATTTGTAATTCCAAATGAGTTTCTTTCACAGTTATCAGTTACTTCCCACTGATAAAGACAGAACAGACACTGTTCCAGAATCAGCTGTTAGCTCCAAAATGTATTGAGGGTTAGTTATCTTCAGGACTGTTTCGAGCATATCTAACCTGACATTTCTCCTTATAAAATTACCGTCTTTACTATTCTATTGTAAAAAATTTTGTGATGTAAAAGCAATTTTTTATATCCATCTATGACTCATTTTCAACACAAAGGGAAAATTACATTTTATAAAGTTCTCTGGTCTTCTGTCATTCAACTCGCATCTTTCCTAATATCTAACATACTGAATACTTTACTGCAAAACCAAGCAAAGTCATTTGTTTTGAAAATTAGGAACACTCAAGTTATACAGTTGAATGCAGGACTTTTGAATACTTCCCAATGTCAAAAACACTTATTGTGTGTGCCTCTTAAAACTGTAAAAGAAACAGAAAACCATGAAAATTAACTGCAAACTGAGTACGAAGATCTGTTGATCCTTCAAACATATTTACAGTAATTTTTGTTTTTAACTTGGTCACATTTTGCAGTAAGCCAATGGCATATGCACATAAACATTTTTTTTAAACAATGTGCATTAGCCATGGTCCAGCAGGCAAGATATTCTCTGGTTTCAACAAGGTATGTATGTCCAAGCAGAGTGGTAGATAAGATCAGAAAAATACCAGCCCAAGTACTTATAATCTTTCTCCATTCTTATTGCTCAATTCACTACAGTTTCTTCATGGGCAAGATATCTATCCTGCTGCTATGCTAAATTCAACATGCAAAATAGAACTTTGTACAAAACATACCTGTGAGTGTGCATCCTAATTTCTTTCACTGTGACATTGTGGAGACGAACTTCAGTATGTTGTGATAACTGCTGTAGTGCCTTTCCAACAGCAACTCCACTCACACCAATTTCAGCAAGTTGTTGCAGTATCTGACAACAAAGTGTACATGTCAATAATCTCATTCTTAATTGATATGTAACATTATAAATTCCAGTATCAGAGGTAGTTTTATGTGCTAAAACATGGGCAACAAGAGTGTATTTGTACAAAATGAAATGACATGGTAAAAAACTACTGTTTAACCTCTTTATCAGCATACAAACTATTATATTGTTTTACATACTGAAATTTTACACATGCGTAATTGGAGCAATATTATGTAGCAGACCTTCCAAATATGGTAGATGTAAATAACACATGTAACATGAACAAATGCACTATTCTGTAAGTTATGCATACGATCTTTCACGGCTGCTACGTGTTTTGGCGAATTATCTCGCCATATTTAGCAAGCTGAAACCAAAAATTTTCTTTTAAAGCAGAGCAATAAAATAGGTCACAATAAACACAGGTTTACATATCTTGTGGTATCAATACTGGATAATTTTACAGGTTTTGTTTACAATTGTGTGTTAATAAAGATACAGAACAAAAACAGAAAGCATCTTAAATGAGACTGACTCTATTTTCTAATGACCCTGCGAAACAGAGTAGCAAAATAGTAAATGGGTCTTACAGCTGGACGAGCACAGGCTATAGCATCAGCTGGTGTCATTTTATCGTCATCGAAGTTAAGCGTATTTGTTCCGTGTCAAAAGTATCGACATGAAGCAACGTGCCGTGATTAAATTTTACTTTAAATCGAGGAAAATTACCACTGAAGTGTACAATGACCTCAAAAATGTGTACGGTGATGAGTGAGTCGTGCAGTCTTCCGGCGATTCGCGCGTTTTCAAGATGGCAGGGAACCGCTGGAGAATGAACCTCGTCGAGGCCGGGCACTTCCCGCTTGGTCTAATAAAAAAGTGGAGAAAACTAGCCCCACTGCGATGAAGGACAGGCGAAAACCCACTAGGGGTACTCTTTCAACGTCTTGGAGTCGGTAAGGAAGGGGCCATGAAAAGTGTGGAAAAAGATTTGCAGACAAGGAAGATTTGTTCGAGGTTTGTGGCACACTCCATAATGGGCTGAACAAGGAGAGCATTGGGTTGCATGTTGTTGCAGTTTCATGGCGTTTGTTGATCACGAAAGAATTTTCTACAGTGGAAAAACTGTTAGCAAAAATCGCGTGTCAAGGCGATGATCTTTTTCTTTCGATACTGCCAGAATTATCAGCCGCTAGTTTGTTACGAAAAGCGCCACCGTAAACACGAGTCACGCGTCGCAAAACTCGCAAAACTACGGGGATACGTTCTGAGATGCGTCGTTAGGCGATTTCGTCGTCCTTCCGTCATACAGTGAATTTACAGAGACCTAGATAGAATAGCCAACTACACACCTAGGCTATATGGTATAGCGTATTGCTCCTAGGCTACAAACATGTACAGCACGTTACTGTACTGAATACTGTCGGCAACTGTAACACAATGGTAAACATATTATTATACAGTATTGCAATATTATAATCTTATGGGACCAGCGTCGTATACGCGGTCCGTTGTTGAACGAAACGTCGTTTCGCGGCGCACGACTGCAGTCTATTATTTTGGAATAATGGAATGTCTACGCGCGCATGCGCTTCAACGACATTTGGGCTGCTTCACACTATACGTCACGTTTTGGTTCCGTCACCGTTCCATCTTCGTTCCGACAGATTGGTCTGTGTTCACACTGTACGTGTACCTTCCGGCAGAGCACGTGATCACCTGAGGAGAAACTAGCAACTTGCCTACGGTAAGTGCACTTCAAGTTAATGTGATCTTACACACAAACATTTATTGAAGTTACAAAAGAACACGGACTCGGGCAAGCAATAATACAAAATTTATTACGTATTTAACTGAGAAGTAAACTGTCGATAATATGTAGCCATATTGGACGGTGTATACGAATTCAGTTGCGCAAATTCTAACGCCCGGGCTGAAGCATAATTTGCATCACAGACGCGGTTTTGTTGTATCCCAGGTTCATCTGGAGACCTGGAAGAATATTCTGATGAATGTATAGCCTTCGTTTTTTGTAAAATTTGTCATTTCCACTTCAGACACAGATAGATACTTCCTCAACCGTCTCGCCTTCTTCGTCAGATTCTAGATTTGTGAGTGTCTCACGCAAATACGGGCGCACGAACATCTCATCAGCATATTTCCACTTCGGAATTTTTATTGATGCAGACTGGCCACTTTTGGTTGTCAGTTTCTTCAAATACTTTCTATACTGGTCCCGCCTACACTCTGAACCTATGAATAAACAGGAAAGTTATTCACTTTGCATCATTTAATTTACTAATCAGTTATAGTGGTGGATCTGTAATTTCAGCTCAAACACTTCTCGTTATGTGTTCGCGTAATTTATATTTTTTTTTTCCGAAAAATAATTCTTATGTTATCAATAACCTGGCTAAGTCCATCATATTTCTTTGAGGTATCTTGCTACAGGAGATACTTTTCAAACTATTTCATTCAGCTTTCGCCTGGGACACTCAACTGTACAGAATAATGTTCAAGACGTGTGCAAATCTATTCTAAAACACTTAAAACATGAAGTACTCCCAACCCCTACCCGGACAACTAAGAGTTCAACGTCAGATCAAACTATAATATTCAACTAGGTTGGGACTTTCCTGAAAAGTCTTACAATCAGTGTGAAATATAACATAATGTTCTATTCGTTCAATTCAACAATACTCTATTCTATTCGTGTAACTGCCACGGAATGCATTTTCCGTTATTTGTTAATTATAAGAACTTCGGTGATAAAAGAATGATAGTAACCTTAATATGCGCAGTTGGAACTTGCCTGCTTTCATCAACTCTTCGCCTATTTGTCCCCACCATTTTTATTTCCAGACAGTCACTATACTTCTTTATACATTTAAGCATCAATTCTATTAATTTTTAATCCATTTCCGAAGAAAAACCAGACAGCACTCGGTGTAAGCAAACAAGCGAAGCGTACTGGACCAGACGATGGACTGTTCACATTATGAGAATCGAACAGGTTCATACCGATACGGGCCCGTTCCGTCCCGTCAAACATTCTCGCTCCGCGGCGGCGACGGAACGTAACTGAGACTTCACGGAGACGTTCCTGTCAGTGTGAACACATCCGTCTAAACATAAGAAAGGGTTACTGAACGGTAACGCTCCGCGACGGAACGGAAACGTGACGTATACATCCGACGTGGCGTAACTGAGCTACTTATAGGGGTTTAATTGCAGGACCGACAGCGCGCTTTTGAGGACCTGTATGACCGCTCTCAGCACTGTGTGGTGGCGGCGGCATTATACTGCGGGTTTGTAGTTACTTTCGAGTGTACATCCGTTTTTTTCCCGTAATAAATGCTGTCTCATTTAACGGGTACACTTCTGATATATGTGACTTTTATTGCTGTTTTGAAGTCAGCACTATAAATTCAGACAAAAACTTGTTAAGTTTGTTGTTGAAATATTACCTAAAGCACTATATCATGAGAACTCAACCTAACATTCGTTCAAACAAAGCCTGCAAAATGCCTTCATATTTGGGTGATACACGCACAGGCAAACACACCAATTTAAATTTCGTGCCGGCTTAAGTTGAAAGCACTCCACTGTCGGAGTTAGCAATACACCTGTAACCTTTGTATCAATGCGTTATTTAACAATTCTGTCAATTGCTACAATTGTACGGTCGAAGTACGGTACTTCTATTGCTTCAGATTTCCAAAGAGAATCCGAAAACTAAGTCTACAACATTCTGAGTAACCTTACTATAATAAATCATTTTCAATGCAAACATATGATACATACGGATTGTCGGTCTAATCAATGACATGCAGTGACGGGAAATAAAGGCAATCCCAGCTTAACGACTTGACCTCGCAATTTCATGGCTTAAACTTGGCAAGTGAGTCCACTCCACATAATAATGTGCAAAATCGTACTTTCAGCGAAACAAATACAATTAAGTTCTTTGCGTACAAAAAATGCACGAAACCTGCAGAACTCTGAGCAAAAAACGCTAATGGAGAGCTGCCTTATTATTATATTCAGACATAATAAATTTATTCCCGTCTACTGATTATTGCATAGCGGCCTTCAGTTAAGTACAGATCTCAACAAGAGATCAGAGCGATTTACCTCCGCACTTTACGAATGACGTATGCATTGCTATTTTCTGTAATTCAACGGCCGACGGATGGCCTGCGAGCAAGTGGTTCTGACCAAACCCCTTCTTTTTCTTCGTCTATTTATGGTCCTTCGTTCCCGGCAGAACTGTCCGTGCGTTGGTTTCCTCGAGTTCTTCTATCTTCTGGCATTCCATGCTGAACTTTAAGCTGACCCTCGATTGTTTGGACCGCAGTTTGTTTCGTGTATTCTGTTTTACTGGGTTAGCTTCCTTCTGCACGGAGAATATGGCTTTCCCAGCGTATTATCCTTGCACTAATCAGGTAAGGTTATCCCTGCCTTCCCTTATGTATTCGCTGAGGCCAACAATAGCAGCTCAATACATGCCGCCTCCAGTTCGACAAATCCGTGTCCACCATTTCGTCTTTCGATGTAGTCTATTAACGTCGGCCTTCTCAATTTTTTTAACCAGTCCACTAGTACAGCTAAGGTGTTGATAGTCGTCATCTTGTTCTTCGAGTTGAACTCCATCCTGAGAATCTGCCTGACCCGCCGGTAATAATCCTTCAATAGTCTGTCCATCTGGCTGTGATCTATAGCTCCACCTTCTTCCATGCCCACGATAATTATACGTCTTGAGTCCCACGTTCCTTCTTACTGTCTGGTCAGTCAGCTAGTCAGCCAGTTAGCTTGACATGCTTGAAAACTGATATAGTGCATTTGTCTTGCCCAAACTCCATTCGCACGTCGTTGCTAAATGTTCTGACAATAGTCAAATCATGCTGTAACTCGGTCTCATTTCTGGCAAATAGCTTCAACTCATCCACATTGAATATATGTCTGAAAATACCCTGCTCGTTTACCGAGCATATTGGTTAGTGATAAGCGCTAAACAGAACGGTAATGGAGACAAAGCGTGACATTTGTATATTCCCCACTTAGTAGCCACGTGTCATGCGGTAGAGTAGAGCCACATTTCAGTCTTCCTTTCTTTCGACGTCTCCACCTATCTTCTTACAGCTGGACATACACCGTAAATCTCCAGGTGTGTAACTAGGTGCGGGAGGCTGTCGAATGTTTTTATGCAATAAATTCATACCATACAGAGCTGCCTTAGGTTCTTCGCTGCTGGTATCTCGCTCCCCAGTAGCCAGTGTATACATTCCGTAGACATTCTGAGACAGCCTTTCTTTTCTGCTGGGAGCATGTTTCTAAGTGGTTATAGGCCCTAACTGTCAATGCAGCTGTAAGAATCTTATACATATACATAATTATTAGTATTTTGTCACGGTTCTTTTCTTAAAAAAACTGTGAACCCCACCGCTCAGGCTTTAAATTTCAGATTGCAGTAATTAACGTGCTATGCGACGATCCAAGTATAGCTGTCTTCTGTAGTGTATAGACTATTCATTGCATGACTTCCATCACCGTCGCGTAGCCGTGGGCCTGCAAAGCCGTTGTCTCTTGCCTTCCAGGCAAAGGACGGCGAGCAAGGATGTGTGGCAAGTGTAAAAGGCCTTTAACGGCCCGCAGAAACCCTTGTAGTGGGTCATGTCCTATCAAGGAGACTCTTGTAAGGTGAACTCTTCGTCCTCTCCTGAGGGTGGATTATGGTACCGCAAAAGTTCCTTGAAACATAACACACGCATTGGAGAACCCCATGTGCGGATTGCCTATGACTGCCTACAACCCCTCAAGCCCGGTAGTGAAATTAAAAAAAAAAAAACTTTGAAGACACGAAAGGTGATTTGAGCTTCGACCTACACCGAACACTGGAATCGGCTGTTGACCAGTATAATGGAATATTTTAAAATATTCCTTACAAATACATATCATTTTCAAGTTCGGTTGGTTTTAATTTTCGCCGTAATATACCTAGATGTTGCCTCCGTCATTTTGTAATCATTTTCATAGAAATTTTAAAAATTAAATTATATGCCACCTCAAGGTCAGCGCCCCAAAGATAAATTCTGGGTGCGTCTATGTTATGAAGTGTGGGTATGAATTTTATAGAATATCCATCCCATGGAAGCTGAGGTAGGGGCCGAAAAGACATTACTCTCAAATAACGTGCCCTTAACTCCTGACTGATGGCAAACGAACGTTCAATATTTCTACCGTATTCATGGACAGTGCGAAGTATAGATTTTCTGGAGCCCCCATCCAATACCAGTCCAGATACGGCCGCAAAAGCAGTTCTCAAAGTGCCCTTACATAGTGACCGATCGCAACCAAACTAACGTCGCGCATACAGCATGCGCGTTAAGTGCCAAGTATGGACCTTCATGGAAATCCCTCCAATAGAAATCAAGATATGCCCAAAAAACAGTACCCTGCGTGTAGTGCCCTTGTTTAGCGACCGATCGCAACGAAAGTTACACCATGTGTAGCACACGCAAGGACACTACAGGGTACGAGTTTTCTGGAAAATCCCTCCAATAGTAGCCTACATGCAGCCGCAAAGACACTTTGTTACCCACGTATGAGCCCTTAATTAGTGACGTATCGCAACCAAACTTTCATTCTTTGAGTGCATACATGGAGAGTAAGAAGCTTGCCTTTTCAGAACTCCCTCCAATGTAAATCGAGGTACAGCCGAAATAGCACATTATTCTCCGAGAAACGTGCCCAGAATTCATAACCGATAGCCACCACCACGCAACGTTTGTAGCGCATCCGTTGACACTGCAAGGTATTTTCAGAAAAAACCTTCCAACAGGAGCCGAGATACGACCGAAAAAGTACACCCCTGTTCAGGTAAGGCTCACTCATTACTGGCCGATCATTACCAAACCCGCACCTTCTGTAGCGAATTCGTCTAGGTGCAAGGTGTGAATTTTCACGAAAATCTCCCAAAAGGAATATAGTATTCCGCCGAAAAGGAGCACTGTTCTCCAAGTGAAGTGGCCATAATTAGCGACCAACCGCAAAGAAACTTTCACCTTTGCAGCGTATGCGGGAAAAGCAATGACCCACACAGAAGGGCGGGCCTGCCTGTCTGCAGCCCCCCCCCCCCCACAAAAAAAAAAAAAAAAAAAAAAAAAAGGATTTTTTAAAACAAAAAAGTCCAAAAATTTAAAATATATAGATTTTTC